>LFIK01002870.1_pt1 | contig 13997 bp, 8 predicted proteins | sample 643401 | NCBI WGS metagenome assembly LFIK01 (sample SAMN03777447, study PRJNA286221) | soda lake metagenome | biome: soda lake; feature: Kulunda steppe; material: water; isolation source: sample T5-Br brine of Lake Tanatar-5 | place: Russia: Kulunda steppe | collected 2010-07 | reverse complement strand
CTAATTATAATCGATTTAATACCCCTGTCAATGTATTTGTTTAGTTCTTATCTAAAATGCATTGCGCCCCTTCACAAAGGCATGTTTCACGCGCTACTATTTGACCTTTTTCGATGGCTTTTTCGATCGTGTTCCCTTTTGCAATCTCTGAGGCAAATCCTGCGATAAAACTATCTCCAGCACCGGTTGTATCGAGCGGTTTGATTGCGGAGGCTTTTTGATGCTTAACTTGATTATCCGCGTAGTATAAAACGCCTTTATCCCCTAAAGTGATAATTAACTTTCCCTTATATTGAATGATAGCATCTTCTTTTAACGAAGTGTCTTTAAAAAGTGCATCATATTCTGTTTCATTAGGAATAATGTAATCGCACTTTTCGATTACACTCCTTTTTAGTGCTTTCATTGGCGCAGGATTCAATATAATTTTAATCGATTTTTCAAAAGCTAAATCAATAACATATTCAACAATTTTTAAAGGAATCTCTAACTGTAAAACAATCCACTTTAAATCGGGGTGTTTATTGAAAAATCGATCAACATCTTCTTTATTTAAAGCACCGTTCGCCCCTTCAAAAATTGTAATGGAATTATCGTTATCTTTTAACTTAATGAGCGCGAACCCACTTTGTGTATCTTTTTGAACAATATCAGAAATAAGTAATGATTTTTGTTTTAAATTATCTAAGGATAATGTAGAAAAAGCATCACTGCCTAAAGCGCCTAAAAAATATGTGTTCTCATATAAACTTCTTAAAATAACGGCTTGATTAGCCCCTTTGCCTCCATGACGGATGAAATATGAATCTCCTTCAATGGTTTCGCCTGTTAAAGGCGCTTTTAAAGCTTTATAAAACAAGTCAACGTTGATGCTTCCAATCACAGCAATTGACATATTTGCACTCCTTTTCAACTTTATAAATTACGGACTTTTATAATTAAAGATTTCGCGGTGTCCACTGCTTTTTTCAAGTCCATAATTTGTGCTTCTCCAAACCCGATTTTATACGTTTTCACAAAATGATTTTCTTTTAAACGATTGCCGATGATGTCAAAATCATCTTCATCATACTCATAATCCTCGTATTTAATCCAGTGTCTTTCCCCATCTTTTTTGACCGCTGTTTCTTCTAATGTGGTTGGCAATTTTTTAGTAAGATACTCACTTAAATGTAAACTCGAACAACTACTAAAATCGGTCCCTAACATTAAAATCTTTCCCCCTGAACGATAGATTCTACCAATCGGAGAATCAAGTCCAAACATTGGACTTAATGGTTGATCAGCTGTAATATACTCGGCATCTTTACCATAAGCACTAAACGAAACAACCGGATGGTTTGAACGCAAGGTATCTTTTAACATTAAAAAATTTAACGCAATTTTTCCCATGCCTCTTGGGATAGACGTTTCTTTATTGAAAGCTGGAATATTTTCTTTATAAATTTTATTCCAAGATTTATGGGGGAGTGGTGGGTTTTCAAAATCTTCTGGATTAGAATTGTCCCCTGTATGTGCAGGCATGACAATGGTTCCCTTATCTACCACTTCTAACAACGCTTCAATCACCGTTTGTGCACCCCCAACGACGTACCCTAGATTGGATAAAGAACTATGAACAAGCAGTGTATCTTCTGAAGCGATACCCATCCGTTTAAAATTATCAATCAACTGACTTTTAGTCAGTGGGGTTTTTGTTTTTGTAATGACATCTTTTTCACTCATTTTATACTCCTTTAATTCATCTTACTTTTTATTATATACCAATAAGCAATTTGAAACTACCAACACCAACCTTGAATTAAAAATTCCATCCGTTTTTGAGGTTTTTTATGATATTTCTAGTTAAAAAATACAGTGTTAAAAAAAGTCCAAAAAAATGGCTTTAAGCCTTTTATTTAAGCGGATTTCTAGTATAATAGTTTATAGAGATTATTATATTTTTAAGGAGTTCAATATATGACAAAAAGCATGCAAGATTTAGTCACTACTATCAAAAATAATTACCCCAATAATCAAAAATTAGTTAAAATGTTTGAAAAGACACTGAAAAATACATATGAGACAACAATTAAGCCCCAGGAAGATGGAACTACTTTCGTTATAACGGGCGATATTCCTGCAATGTGGCTTAGAGATTCAGCAGCACAAGTTAGACCTTTATTATTATTGGCAGATAAAGATGATGATATCAAAGGTATATTAAAAGGATTAATCAATAGACACAAATCACAAATACTCGCTGACCCTTATGCCAATGCATTCAACTTAGAGCCAGATAATTCTGGACATCATGACGATAAAACAAAAATGCAGCCAATTGTCTGGGAAAGAAAATATGAAATTGATTCACTGTGCTACCCAATTGAATTAGCGTATTTGTACTATCATAACACTAATGACGGTTCTATATTTGATTCTCAGTTTTTAAAAGTTATGAAAACTATTGTAAAAACCTTTAAAGTAGAACAAAATCATGAAAAAGATTCTAATTATCGATTTGAAAGAACAAATAAAGGAATTTTAGCCGACCCTTCTAGGGTTAAATATGAGACGCTTCCTCGAAATGGTAAGGGGACAAAAACCGCATATACTGGAATGACATGGAGTGGTTTTAGACCAAGTGATGATGCCACTCAATATGGTTATTTAGTTCCATCTAATATGTTCGCGGTTGTTATTTTAAAATACATGGAATCCATCATAGACAATTTTTATAATAATCAAAAAGCATTCAAAAATGAAGTAACATCATTAAAGAATGCGATTGATCAAGGTATTAATAATTATGGAATCATCGACGATGAAACGTTTGGAAAAGTTTATGCTTATGAAGTTGATGGATTAGGAAATTATAGTCTAATGGATGATGCAAATGTACCGAGTTTGCTCTCTGCTCCTTATTTAGGATATACCAGCTTTGATAATGAAATTTATCAAAATACAAGAAAATTACTATTATCCAAGAAAAATCCATATTTTTACAAAGGCCAAATCGCATCAGGAATTGGAAGCCCGCATACTCCAAAAAACTATATATGGCATATTTCACTAGCTATCCAAGGCCTTACAGCGTTAAACAATAATGAAAAGGAAAACATTCTTAATACTTTTTTAAAAACTGATGGAGATACCCATATGATGCATGAAGGCTTTGATGTGGATAACCCTGAAAATTTCACTAGACCTTGGTTTAGCTGGGCCAATTCCATGTTCGCAGAATTTGTTTTGTCAAAGATAAATATTGTCGTTAAAGGCTCTGCACTTTACAATTATTTAAATCATTGAAATTAGTGGTTAAGCACTTTATCTCCAGGGGATGATACCATTAACTTACATTTCCCCGCAATGTTAACCTTACGTGATAATGAAGTAACGATGAAGTGATCGCCTTTTTTTACACGCTCACCATTCAATTGACACGCACCTTCTAAAACATTAACTAATTGAAAGGATGAATTATCAAATGATGCCTGGTTTGTTATATCTACAAAAGAAACATTAAAATATTCAGCTTCAATTAAATCTGTTTTAACAAACCCATCTTTGATTATAGTTTTTGAGTTGATCTTTGGATCAATATGGGGGGCTTTTGTAACTTCAATTGATTCATTTATATGAAGCTCACGCAGTTCATTATTTTGATCGATTCTATCATAATCATAAACTCTAAAAGTAGTATCTGAAGATTGTTGAATTTCTAATATGGTAATGCCTTTTCCTATAGCGTGTAAAGTCCCTGCTGGAACATAGAAAAAATCGCCCTTTTTAACTTTGATTGTTCTTAATAAATCGTTCCATTTACCAGAGTTTATATATTCTTTTAGAGCTGTTTTAGTTGCTGCATTATGACCATAGATAATTTCTGCGCCTTCTTCTGCCGATAGAATATACCAACATTCTGTTTTCCCTAAAGCTTCATCATATTTAAGGGCTTGATCATCATTAGGATGAACTTGAACACTTAAATCATCACTTGCGTCAATGATTTTACTAAGCAGTGGAAAGGTTTCGCTTTTAATATTTGCAAATAAATATCTATGTTTATCATATATTTCTGATAGTCGATTCCCTTTAAATGTTCCGTTTTCAATAACGTTATCTCCATTTTTATGGGCAGAGATTGCCCAACATTCTCCAGTTTTATTACTTGGAATTTTGTAATTATACATTAGGCTTAAACGTTTCCCGCCCCAAATTTTCTCTTTAAAAATCGGTTGTAATTTTATAATTTTTTGCATGATTAACTCCTGACTAAAATTTAATATAATTGTAGCATAAAAAATAAATGAGGTGAAACTATGTATTTAGGAATAGATGGTGGAGGCACCAAAACCAAATTAATATTAATTAATGACAATAACGAAATAATTGGTGAGACTATAAAAGGTCCATCAAGTGTTGATACAGTGAGTTTTGAAGTATCTAAAAATGCTATATGTGAAGGGTGGAAAACCATCAAAGAAAGTTTAACATACACTCCGAAACTGAAAGGGGTTTTTGGCGGCCTTGGTGGGATTGTACATCAATGGCATAGTGATAAACTTATCGAAATGCTAAAAAAAGCACAAGTTTTTAATACAGAGAACATAGTTATTAAAAATGACATGTACAATGCTTTAGCTAGCGGGTATAAAACAAAAGACGCAATGACTGTCATTATTGGAACAGGCATGGTTGCTTTTGGAATTGATATAAAAGAAAAAACACATAAAAGTGGCGGCTGGGGTTATAAAGAAGGCGATACTGGAAGTGCTTATAGTTTAGGATATCATGCCATTAGAAAAATGGTTAGAGCATATGATGGAAGAATTGATCAAACGAAATTTACAGAAGAAATTTTTAACACGTTAAACCTAACACATATTGACGCCTTTGTTGATGTTGTAGAAAATTGGGTTGATAACAGAACAAAACTTGCATCGTTGGCTCCGATTGTTACCAAACATGCTAATCATAACGACCCACACGCACTAAAGATTATTGACTTTTGTACCGATGAACTGGCAAATGCAGTAAAAGCGGTCTACCAAACACTAGAATTTGTTGATCCAACTCTTGTTGTTGTTGGTAGTTTGGGAAATGCTGAAGGAAAGTTTAAATCATTTTTGCATCAAAAGATTAATGAAATTGGAAATATCAAAATTATCTCTCCTATTCACGATCCAGCATTCGGAGCTGCATTGCTCGCTAAACAATAAATGAAAACAAAATTCAGGCGCAATCAAATGATTGCGCCTTTTTTTAATTGGCTATTCTTCCATAAACCTCTACTTCTTGTATTCTAGCATGGTTATCTATTTGTGAACCATTAGTAACAACAAGTTTAACGTATCTTGCATTGGTAGGGGAGAATGCATGAGATGTTATTCCATCTTCATTATCATCCACTTCAGTAATATTGATCCATTCTTCTTTATCTAGACTTACATATAAATTATAACCAACAGTATTCCATTCTAATTCATCGTAATGTTGGAAACTTTCAGAAGCATGAACCAACGCAATCTCAGAGACTACATAAATACCTCTTAGGTCTATAATAACCCATTTATCACCGGATGTCGTAGCATCTGTTTCGGTCCATTTGGTTTGATAATCGCCATCAATAATGTTTCTTGGGCGTTCATCTTGAGCCGCTTCCGCAAAATATCCAGAGTATGAATCAATGCGACCACTCGCAGCAACATTAGAAACTGTTGATGCAGCATTTGATACAGTGACCGCATGGGGTGCGTAATGGTCGTTAGTTCCTAAACGGTTTGTAGTTATAATGCCAATGGAGAATACACCTTGATGATCATATTGAACTTCAATTTCTTCTGAATGTATGTCACCATTAACGATGGTGCCTCCTTCAATATCCCATTCAATGGATTCAGTGATCGAAGAAACATTAGCGCTAACTATAATAGTTTCACCTTCTCCGATTACTGTTCGACTTACATCAAACCCAGCTCTACCACCTTCAATAGGCTCTTCCCAGTGAAGGGTTTTTTGTCCTTCACCAATCTGTTGACCTTGGTCATTGTATGCTTTTAATACAATGGTAGATTCGTCTAAATAATCCGAGCGTTGATCTCCATCATTATTAATTTGTCTTTGAATATCGTTAACATAAAGCCGGTTATGATAGCTACTTGAGAGATATTGTTTTGTCCCATCTTCATTGACATTGTAAACGTCATATTGAACGATTTCATCGGTAGTTAAGGGATCCCATTTCAAGCGTACATCTGCAGTAATTCCATATTGGAACCCAACCTCATCAAACGCAATATTTTCAATAATGCTTTCGTTCTTATCATCAAGACCCCTATGTACCATCAAGTCATCAATATTAATTTGATAATCGTTAATTTCTTGTGAACTTTCAACTAAGAAGCCTATTGATGTTATGGTTTCCCCTGTAAACTCACTTAAATCAATACTGGATAGTTCCCAGGTATTTTCATCACTTAGTGACAAAGGAAGATATTCAACTGTTTCAAACCATGAATCACTTTCTAAAGTTAGGCGTACATGAACAGAAGCATTGATATCGTTTGCTTTATGGTATAGTTGTATACTGGTATCATCATGAATGTTTAAATATGTTTTAAAAACTTTAAAATCAGTTGCGTTATCAGAGCTGATATCGCCAAATAATTTCAATGAGCTTCCCCCATAATACGCACTATCATGATCAAATGCTATATCTAGTGGCTCACCGCTTCCTTGTGAATCATTAATCCATCTAAAATGGGGCATGATGTCTTGAATTGATAAGTTGTTCCATCCCTCATCAAATTCCGAAACGACTTCGCCTTCATAATAGAACTGATGTCCGTTTCCTGTATTGAAGCGATTAAACATAGAATCTCCGATTAGGGTAGTTCGCTCAGCCACAAAAGCAGATATTCCGTACCAACCATTTGGATCATTTTCTAAATCAATGAAAGATTTTCTTGGGTCTCTTTCAAATCCAACCCAATAATCTTGAGCGGTTTCAACAAAATTATCGTATGAGTTGCCCCCACTTGCACCATCTAAATTAAAAGTCCAATCCGAACGATAAATCCCTATTGATGTATAAGGTTCTAATGTGTCAGGGTCAACAAATCGGTCCCATTGCCAAGGGGTCGCTGTATTTGAAGATTTTTCATACCCATATTGTTGAGTATCAAATCCAGTATATAACTCATAAGGGCTTCTTCCTAATTCAATCGCACGCTCGCGCGCATCTTCAACACGGGTTTCTCCTCCGCCGTATCGACCATCCCATCTAAAATCTAGGAATAGCGAATCAGACAATACTTTTTCATCATCTTGGAAAAACATATCATTTCGATCATTCAATGATCCTTGCCATGCAATTCTTCCATCATCACGAATCGAATCATAATGCTGAATAATCATTTCAGGATATCTTTCATCAATTTCATCTTGTAAGTAATGTAAAAAGTCAATAAAGTCTTCTGCCAAATCAGGCCTAGATTCACCTGGATCGGTTTCTAAATTTATAAACCAACCATCAAATCCAAAATATTTAGCCATCGTTATCATTTGATCCGCGACAGGAAAGTTTCCATCATCGTCTTTTTCAACCATTTTTTCGGTGTTGGAAATATTACCACCAAAAGCAGTTGGCGCCATAAATATATTCCCTAAAATAGGAATACCATTTTTATGGGCTGCGTTAACTTGTTCTCTTGATGGAATAGTAAAACTAGATATTTGCCCACCCCAAGCTACCGCAACATCAATATATTGCCAATACTCAACGGTATATGCATCATACCCTTTATGTCTTGGTGTCAAATTTGAATCTAATGGCATAAACACATCTAACAATGCCAATCCAACATCATTATTCACTACATTAGGGTTAATGGCCTCACCTGTCATTCTTTCTTGTAAAGGTATCGTAGCTATACCAGTGTATTCATCATCTTCTCTAGGTTCCCAGTCTAAAAATGCATTGATTTGCAAATATAATAGCCCTGGTTCTTCTGCAAATGTTCGGTCAATATCATCTGAACGATATGCTACAGACCCTGGCATAACTGTTATTTCTCTATAAATTTTTTCAGAGACATTGTTATCCATGTCAGTTGCAAAATATTCTACCTTATAAAAACCTGGATTGTTTTCAAATGAAACATCATTTCCAGCACCATCATATACATTATATTCAATCGTTGATGTGATGTCCAAATTGATCGCATCAAAAGCACTTAGGCCTTCGAGTAAATCAAAATCACTTGCGCCTTCCATGGATAAAATCATCTCATCGTTTTGCACATTAATTGTAGGGGCTTCATTTAATGATTCAACTTCTACTGTTATAACACTAGATTCTACAGTTCTATTGTTTTCATCCACCACTTCAAAAGTAATATCATAATCACCGGTTGTTTGAAAATCAATATCCCCTTTGATAACCATTAATGATGTTATATTATTGCCTTTAAAATCATTCGCAGATATTGAAAAATGATTGCTTAAATTCCCAGTAAATCCACGAGAAACCGTTAAAGTGTTATCTTCTGGGAGACCATTAATCGTTGGATAACATACGTCAAACGGAGTTTCTTCTATTGCGCATAGTTCTTCATCAAACGTATCACCATCTGCGATAGAAATCAATTCATCTAAACGCGTCAAGCCATTATTTTTAATGTCTTCAACTTCATCTACACTTGTTGCATCGTCAATACGATCAACCCAATTGTCTTGAATGTTACTAATATAATCTTGGACTTCTGGGGAATAGTTTGACAAATCTACATGTCCCTCAAGTGTTTCAGCTGCTTCTGATTTTGCATCGTTTAATAGTTCTTCTTGACTTGGTTCTTCTTCACCATTACAAGCGGCCAAAGTAAAAACAAAAATCGATAATAAGAATGAAAACATTATTTTTTTAAACATTTTAACCCTTCTTTCTTGTGATTGAATAATGAAGGTGTCGCGATTAAGCGACACCTTTCAATATTATATTAGTCTACGTTCGTAAATACTTCTACTTGAGCCAATCGTACAGTATAACAGCATCCCCAGAATTTTTGATCTGAGTCTGTGATGAAAATTCTAATTTGTGAGGTTGTTACAGGGTCGAATTCAGCCATAAATTCTGAATTATTATCATTTGGAACATCAAACGAATCAATTTCAATCCATTCAACACTGTCTTCATCAGTGTCATCATAATCAGGATTTAAAACAAATAAGTCAAATGCTGCTAGTTTATCTCCACCTGTCACACCACTATCAATCATCACGCTGCTAATTTCTTCTTCATCACCTAAGCCAATGTCAATTGTAATATAATCATTCCAACCATTTGCTCTAGGTTCAACTTCCGCACGATATAATGAGTTTCTATCACCATCTATGATTTTGGTAATATCATCTTGGTTTGATAAATAGGTATCAGAATACCCCCAGTCATCCCAATATGAATCGTCATCTTCTAAGTGCATACCTTCTAGCCAATCATAATCATCTACCATAAAGTTTTCAATTGATAAACTGCTATAAGGAATTCGATTGGTTTCTAAGGTGAATGTCCAAGATCTTTCCGTTTCATGGAATACTAAATCGTCATCTGTACTATTTTCAAAGTCTCTAACTTGAATCGTCGCTTCGATATTAATCGTATCTTCTTCATACGGTGCAGTAATTCTTACGCCACCTGAAGCACTCGCACTGAATAAATCATTATTGTCACTAGACCATTGAACGTTTAGATACTCATTCATATCATCAACATTATCCCAAATTCTACCTACTGGAACATCAAATCTTTGGTCGCGTGTTGCAGTATAATCAGTATCATTAACGCTTTCATCAATATAATTTACGATAAAGTCATTAACTTCTGAACTGCTTAAAGTAGTTACGTCACTTCCATCTCCAATATAGCGTACACGTACTAAATTATCGCCAAACATTGATTCATAACCATCAAAGAATACTGGCATTTGAACAAACTCACCATTCATATCTCTTAAAGTATCCTTTTGATCATCCGTTAAACCATAAAACTCAATTTGACTTCCTAAAAATTCGATAAAGAATATTTCAGTTGGATATAAGTCATCGCCATCTGATGCGCCTTCTTCAAAGCGGTCAACTTCTTCATAGAATAATTGTCCTGTTACTTCGTAATGATATTTATGTCCATCAAAAGACTCTTGCGTTAAACTTCTAATATCACTTGGTGACACGTCAAAGGTCGTAAATTCAATCGCGTTATTGGTAGATAATACATGAACACTATCCACATCTAAATCAGTATAGTATGGATCTTGTGATTGTGGTGTGAAGAAACGACCAGTTGTATCAGAAGTAAGGTTTGCGGTGAAGTAAATTTCATCCCCTGCATCCATTTCTGGTGTGTCTTCAGTTACATGCAGTCTAATTAAAGCATTTTCTAAGACTTCATCGTTATCACCTAATACTTCTTTATCTACTAAGTACACAAAATCTCTTCCTTGAGCATCTGTATATTCAATATCCGTAACAACAGCGAGTGTTGTTATATCATAATTTCTATTGTTAGAGTATACCGATAAAGTATGATCAATTGTTTGGTATCGTAAACCTGGTTCTCTATTAAGTTCAATCTCGTAGTCATTCGTAAATTCGAAATCCCCATCATCTAATGTTAAAGATAAGGTTATATCTTGGGTTGTAGCTTCATCACCAGTATTATGAGATGGGAATAATAAAGCGCCAAAAACCATCTCTCCATCTTGTTCGATTTCTCTAAAAACTACTGAGCTGCTTTCTGAAGACCAATTAATGTTATAATCTCTACCGCTTTCAGCGTCTATAGACAGTGGTATGAAGATTTCATCATCATGTGTGAAATCAAATTCAAAGCTATTGAAATCAATATACATTGCAATCAATTTATCTAAGCCTTGTACACTTTCATCCATAGAATCAACCATTGATTCTAACGCAGAAAGACTTCCTTCTAAATCTGATAAGTCACCCTCATGAGATTCTAGACTTGATAATAATGCATCAATTCTTGAATCTAAATCTGACATATCAGAATCCATTTCGCCAATGGTTGAATTCAAATCTTCGTTATCTTGATTAGCGTCATTTAACTGAGATTCTAATGCGGATAGTTTAGATTCTAATTCTGATATACCATCTTGTAATTCTGAAATTTCTTCTTCATCAGAATCACATGCAACTAGTACAAAAGATAATGCAAAAACTGTAAGAAATAAAAATAATTTTTTCATGCAAATTCTCTCCTTTTATTTTTTTTACAAGTTGTATAGTTTGATTTACAAAACTTGTATATACTGCTTTGTAACCGTTTTTATATTATCATGACTTTCCATTGATGTCAACGTAATTTTTTAATGGTTAAAACGAACCAAAAGCCTGATTTAAAGGTTTAAATATTGATTCTTAAAAAAGTCAAACCTATCCGTGCGGTAATATAGTTCAACATACTCTAACGTTTGATCAGCATTCAACTGACCTTTTAGAATAATATTCAATATTGCTTTAGATGGTGCGATTTTTAACGTTTCTGCTAAAGACCTTGAAGCATTAAGCGCACTTACCTTATGAAGCATATATTGTAACTGTGAGTTTGGAATCTGATCTGAAAGTTGGTCCAAAGGCGGTAATTGGTCGGTTTCTATTTTATTGATTAATTTCTCTTCGTTAATATAAGTTCTTTCCAACAAAACATCTTCATCTTTCAATGCACAAACTCTCTCCAAAAATATAACGTAGTCATTAGCACCTACACCGAGTGTCTGGTGAACTTTACTTGGTGCTAAAACACGTTCGTAAGAAAGCACTTCTACTGTGATTTCACCCGCAACATTTTCAAGCGAATTTATTTGACCTATAATTCCATATGAAAAATTGTTATTAAAATGGTCGTTGACAAAGGTCCCTTTTCCTTTATGGCGTTTTAAATAACCAGAACGCACTAAATTATTTAAAGATTGTCTGGCTGTCATTCTTGAGACATTATACATTTTAGCAAGGGCATTTTCTGAATCAATCTGTTGGCCTTTTTTATAAACACCACTTGTTATTTTTTTCATAATTTCCTTTTCTATGACTAGATATTTAGCATCAGTCATGTCATCACCTTCCTTATTGAAAATTGGTTAATTTTTTAATAAAAATGTTTTAATTTCAAATGGTTTGAATGTAACATTATCAAGATTTGTTTCTTCAATAATTTCTTCAACAAGATTTGTCTCATAGATTGCATTAAAAGTTTCATGTAGAAATATATTGGTTTGCGTTGTTTTTCCTTCATTTTCATAAAGTCTAATAATAATGCCCCCTTCATCATGCTGTGGTTTTATTGCACTCATTTTTATGTTTTCTTGAGTACATGTATACAAGGGGTTTATCGCTATTTTTTCATTGAAACTCGGAAAATACCCATTTAGCCCTTTTGCTTGACGGTCTATTTCACTGTTAGATATTGAACTGGGATATAGGTCAAATGCGTATTTGTATTGTGTTTTGTCAATATCGCCATTTTTTGCAGGATAATCAGTACTTCTTAGTAAGTTGATGTCCATCATACCTTCTTTAATGTGAAAACCATATTTGCTGTCATTCATTAAAGCTATAGTATGCGACGTATCCTGCATTTTCACCCATTCATGAGCACTCACTTCAAATTGTGCTTTATTAATCCTTGTATCATTTTCAGTTGATCTATCTAGGGTTCCAAATTGAATATCAAATGTTGCGTTTGATGCTTCTATAGTTGTCATAAACCCTGTTCTCAACATGTATCCTTTATTCTTCCAATCAACAAAATGCTCAAACTCAATGCGACCTGTTGTTTTATCAATAGTGATGTATTCTTTAATGGAAGAATCCAAAAATTGATAGTGATTGACTCTTAAATGATACATTTTTGAATCAAAACTTTTTATGGGCTTTGCTTTTAGTGAATTTGGGGTTTGATAACGGTAATGGTCTTTGATATTCCAAGCATCCCCTTTATCAATATAAACCATCAATCTATTCCCACCATATTGTGTTAACATTTCGCGATTTGAAGATAAATCTCTTATTGATTCAATATAACCTTCAGGATGAAATTTAATGGCGGTATTTTCAGTGATTAGTTCATTAGTATTTTCACAAGCTTCTAAAGTGATGGAATGGATAGGTTTAGAAAATGAAAACGGGTTAACTTCGTAGGCATAAATAGTTTCATCTTTTCTTTTAATGGTATGAACTTTATGGTCGAAAGGATTAAATATATAGTTATCTTTACCTGTCGATGATAAATGATAATGATTTGTTAACAAATCATTCAACGTTTCATCTATTTTCTTATAACGGGCTAAACACTCGTCATATACTCTTTTGATCGATGACCCCGGTAAAATGTCATGGAATTGATAAAGCAATAATTCTTTCCAAATGGAATCTAATGTGGATTTAAACATACGATGGTTTCCATCTAAAGTTAAAAGCACTTCTATGGTTTTAAGTTTTTGTTCAAGCTTACGATTAAACCACTTCACATTTGCCTGAGAAGTGTACGTCCCTTGGTGATTTTCTAAATATAATTCGCCTTTCCAATGAGGTAGTTTAGATTTTTTTTCTTTAATCTTTTCAAAAAATGTATCAGCTCTTGAATCTTTAATTTTTGGTAAGGGCGCTAAATTTCTTTGACGCTGGATACGTTCAATATGTTCTTCTCCAGGTCCACCTCCACCATCGCCAATACCGTATAATACCAGTGCTTCTTTTACTATATCTTGTTCACGATATTCATCACTAACTTTTTTACTTACTTTTGGAAGAATTGAACTATTGTAATTCCCTTCAGGTGGCATGTGCGTAAGCACATTTGAATCATCAATGCCTTCCCAGTTAAATGTATGATAAGGAAATCTGTTTATTAAACTCCATGAAAGCTTAATCGTCATGAAATAATCAAGACCAGACTTTTTAATGATTTGTGGCATGGCACCACTGTAGCCAAAAACATCTGG
>LFIK01002869.1_pt1 | contig 13998 bp, 13 predicted proteins | sample 643401 | NCBI WGS metagenome assembly LFIK01 (sample SAMN03777447, study PRJNA286221) | soda lake metagenome | biome: soda lake; feature: Kulunda steppe; material: water; isolation source: sample T5-Br brine of Lake Tanatar-5 | place: Russia: Kulunda steppe | collected 2010-07 | reverse complement strand
CCGCGATCCGCAATCCTTTTCTTCGGGGCGTTGGCGGTGTCGTCACGCCCGGAAGAAAAGGATTCCGGATCGCGGGTCGATGGCTGCGCTGCCGCTGGCGGGTTTTCGGCAAACAGCGACGAATCGGCGGTATCATCCTCAGGCGCGCGCGCGCCGGCTATACGCTCCATATCACGCGCCGGATCGGTCGACCGAGACGATGAATCCCAAGCTTGGTTCGGCGATATGGATACCGGATCCGGCGCTCTATCCTCGCCAAAAATCGGTCGTTCATTTCGGCTCGCCCAGGCCGGGGGGATGAGGTCGGGTATGGATCCGATGTCACGGGCCGGATCACTCGGCTCACGGGGGCGACTGTCACGGTCTTCTCCGTCAAACCGATTGCCCGCTTCTTCTACTTCAGGAATGGGGTCGGCGACGGGTGTCGGCGGCCGCCGGGCCACAGTCTCGATATCGTGGACCGACGATCCGACAAGCGAGGAAAGCAGCGCCGAGCCACCGGGACCAGTCAGCGATATCCGAATTCCCTTGCCGTCGGCTGTCGGAACGACCGTTCTGTCGCCCGCCATCGGCACCAACCGCATTACCGGCCTTTCGTCCAGACACACAGCGACATTTCGAACCCCCTGATCTGAGCCCGATCCGATCCGGCAATCCGGATCTTGGGTCGATGTCCCGGCAAACACCAAAATTGCCAAAGACGCCGTCATTGCCCCCACAGCAAAACCCATAATGTGGCCGGTAGTGGACATCAATCGGTCCTGGGTTCGTGACACAGGGCGTTTAAATCAACCGCCATCTTTCATATATATTGTATTCTACACAAGCGCAAGCGACCACCCCTGGTAGGGGCAACTCTCTGAGGCCGTGCTTCGCCGACTCGGCATGACGACGGAACTTTTCGCCCCATATGGAATAATATTAGGATACGGCGAATATTATTCCATAGAGTAAGAGCATCATAATACCATTAAAGATTCCGTGAATCAGAATCGGCGCCCACAATGATCCGGTTCGTTCATACGACCATGCAAGAACGATCCCCAGAATCGTCAAAGCCGGAATTAGATGGGTGATGCCATGAACCATGCCGAAAACGATTGATGATATGGTTACGGCCATTACCATCGAAGCGAACCGCCTCAGCCACCGATAGAGTACGCCGCGAAACATCACTTCTTCGATGATCGGCACGATGACGGCTGTCAGGACGATGGTCGTCGCCATCATCATTGCTGTGTCGCCGGTCGGTTGTATGGCGGAGATCTGGGGGTTTTCGCGCGGCTCCGACAGCATCGTCTGGACCAGAAGATTGACCGGTGCCACGACCAGGATCATGCCGGCACCGATTAGCGGTGCCTTGATCTCCCACCCGGGCGGCAGGGGATTGAAACCGATGTCGGACCAAGTCAATCCGCGCCCATAGATCAAGACAGCCCACAACAAAGCAACTTGACCGGCCGCCTGAAGCGCAATGGCGCCAATAACCTGCTGACCGCCGGCTGCTTCCAGCCCGACGAAACCAAGTGCGAGAAATAAGGCCAAATGACCCGCCGCAATGGCCGCGACATCGCCGATTCCGATCTTCGAAACCCAAACGGTTGGGTCGCCGCCGCCATGATCACGCCCGGGATCGTTGTCTCCAGGATTGTTCGCCATCAGGCTTCCTTTGGTGATCGGGACTTCAAACGGCAGGTTCGAAGAAGAGCGTGCCGTCGTTACGGATCAGCCTATTGAGGCGGCCGGCACGAACGAGATTGTTCGCATGGGCCAACGCCTCACCGACGGCAAAAGAAATCTCGTGGCTGTCCAAATCGGCGCGAAAAAGCGACATGACGAGGTCGGAAACACCGGCACCGCCCTGACAGGCTTCGACGGTACGATCAAGTCTGACGGCATGATGGGCGGAAATCTCTCGCGCGCGGCCCGCCAGGCCGGTGAACGGCACCCCATGCCCCGGCAACACGGCGATACCGTCGCCGAATTGGGCAAGCGTCTCCAGCGATTCCAGAAAAGCAGACAGAGGATCGGCCTCGATATCCGAGGGCGAGACACTGACATTCGGCGTGATCTCCGGAAGAACTTGATCGGCGACGATCATGACGTTGTCGTCAACAGCAATCATGCAGAGCTGCTCCGGCGCATGTCCTTCGAAGGTTCGGCAGAGCCATCTGCGGCCGCCAATGGTCAATGTCATCCCCTCGCGCAGGCGAATATACCGCCCCGGAGGCCGGCTGACCGATCGGCGGTAACGGTCGAACCGATCCGCCAACGCCTGGGTCGTCGATGTGGGCAGGCCCATGGGCCGGTAGGCATCCATGAGCGAGCCGTGGATATCGTCACGGTCTCCGATGCACATCAGCCGCGAAAGCAGCCAGTCCGCCTGGGTCATCAGCAGCGGCGCCCCGGTTCGATGGCAAAGCCAGCCGGCCAGTCCGGCGTGATCGGGGTGCATATGCGTGGCGATGACGCCCTTCACCGGCCGCCCTGCAAGCGGCCCTTCGATCAACCCATTCCATATTTCGCGCGCTTCGGGCAGATCGAATCCGGTATCGACGATCCAGACGCCCGACTTGCTCCCCCTCCCCGACTTGCCATGGATTTCAGGATCGTCGTCAAGAATCCAAAGATTGACATGGTTCAGACGAAACGGCAGTCGAAGCCGGACCCAGTGGATACCGGGCGCGACCGTAACCATATCGCCGGCATGCGGCACGTCGGTCAGGAGCGGTTCGAAATTTTGGTGGCGTTTCGCCATCGGTGGCCTCTTGGTGCGATCGCTGGGGTGGCGTTCTTTGTGATCCACGGGTAACACGTCGATAAGAAGTATTGGTCTGCAATCGATAATGGCGAGGACAAATGGCGACGGGACACCCTTGGCTGAAACCTTTGCCGCGACGCGTGGCGGTCACCGTCTTCTGCGTCGGCTGGGTGAGTTTCGAAATCTGGCAGCAAAGCACCATCTGGCTGGTAATAGCATTGGGCGTTCTCGGTTATGCCATTTGGGATTTTTTCCTGAGCGGCAACTATACCGAATCCGACAGCGATCAGCCAAAGCGCTGACCCGAAAAATTTCCCAGCACTTGAACCTGCCGCCAAAGACCCGTTTATAGACCCGGCTGAAGAAAGGGACAGAGGCACCATGACCTGGTATCGAACCACCGACAGGGAAGAACGGGCGAAACTGGTCGAGGAACTGTCGACGCTTTTCGATGTCGCCCTGGAAGAAACCGACGACCCGGCCGGAGAACGGCTGGCGGTGCGGTTCATTCGCGTCAATCACAAACTCCCCGATGGCACGGATTTCGAACGGGGGCATGGTGAAGAAACCGATATCGATCCCCTTCATCCGCATTTCCAACACGCGTTCGATCTTCTGTTCGCGACATTCCAGATCATTTCCACAACCTACGACGAGCCGGGAAAACTCACAGAAAAACCCGAATATCTGAGCGAGTTGCGAGAGCTGGTCATGTCGGCTTTCGATGAAAACGGCGAAGATCCGGAATTGGCCGACTGGTTCGTCGGCCTGTTCTTGGCCATCACCTTCGAACGAAACAACAATGCGGTGATCGCCTTCATGCCCATCGCCACCGGCGAACTGGTCGCCGCCCGCGCCCCCGTCCTGGCCGCAAAATTCGAAGAGTTCCTGGGCTCTATCGAGTAACGGCTGCCCGCCCCGGGGCTCGAACACCGGCCTCAAAGAAATGGCTCCAACATATAGGATATCGGCGGGGCACGCCCTCTGTTGCCCCCCCCTATTCCTTGTTCGTTTCGTCCGGATCGGCCGGATCAAACAGTCTATGCAGATGAACGACAAAGTAACGCATATGCGCGTCGTCGACTGTGCGGCCGGCCGCAGCGCGCCAAGCCTCAAAAGCCAGCTTATAATTCGGATAAATGCCGACGATATCCAACGAATTGGTGTCTTCGAATTCCATAGTATCGGGTCGCTTGAGTCGCCCGCCGAATACGAGATGCAATAGCTGTTTCGACACGAGTATCGTCCTCTCCGTTAAGAGTAAGCCTGGATGGGAGACGCTCTACCGCAAAACGCCGCCGGTTGCCATGGTGCCAAGCAGCATCATGGTGCCGATCGCAAGAATGAGGCACGCACCGGCGATTTCAACGACACGTCCGACCCGAGCGACTGTTGCCGAAGCACCGCTGGCGCCGACCCCCCGCATCAATCCCGAGCGTGCCGCCCCAGCGAGCAGCGCCGCAGCCGAGACCGTCAGGCCGACCCCGATACCCATGGCGATCACCGCCAGAATTCCAACGGTGAAAATGCCGCCCGCAAGCGTGAAAAGCAGCAACAAAATGGCGCCGGTGCACGGGCGTAGACCAACCCCCACCGCCAGAATGCGCAAATCATAGGGGAGAAGCGCAAGAAAACTGTCGATCGGATTGCGCCATGACGGGGCTTTATCCGCTCCTCTTCCGCTTTGCCCGTGCACGCCGTCACCCCCGTCACCCCCGTCACGATGATGATGATGGTGGTGGTGGTGATGATGACCGGCCGCTACGCAATGGCTGCAGTTCGGCCGGCCGCGTACGGCGCGCCACAACATGACGGCGCCGATTCCCGCGACCAACGCATAGCTGATTGGCTCAAGCACAGCGACCTGCCCCGCCACCTGGCCAAGCGAGGTACCGACGATCAAAGCGAATACAACCACCAGGGCGATCGCGACCAAGGCCTGAACGAGCGCCATCAAAAAACTGAAAGCGACCCCTGTCGCCATTCTCGCCGGCGTACCGAGAAAATACCCTGCGACCACAACCTTGCCATGCCCTGGCCCCGCCGCATGAACGACACCGTAGACGAATCCGGCCAAAATCACCGGTCCCGCCGCCGACAATCCGCCGGTCCTGACATCGCGCAGATAACCCATGAGCATGCCATTGAGCGCCGATTGCTGATTCGACAGCCACATGACCAAGCTCGCAAACGGGCCTCCGGACGGTCCGGACGATTCGCCCGGCGACGGCGCGCCGCCGCTGCCGCGTCCGAAATAGTCGGCAGCCGCCTCGCCCCACGGGCCTATTCCCATCCCAATTCCCGTCACGGCGAAGGCAAAGACGGACAATCCCAATATTGCCCCTCCGTAGACGGTGCCCCCGAAAAATGAACGGAGACCAGCAAACCAGCGAAGAAAACAACTCATCACGAGCACCCTAGATCGACGGTCGGTGGATCGACATACCCGAAATAGATCGGGTTCTCGGTGTCGGCGAAGATTCGCGGTTCGCAGGACGGGATCCCCGTTCCAGCAAATCCGATGGCCTCTTCGGGTACAGTGACTTCGACAAAAAACGTATCGTCATAAAACCCTGCCAGTACCGGGGTTTGAAGCGGATCGACGGGCGCCGACAACGGAATTCTGAACGAATATTCGACCCGCCCGTCGCGAATATCCGCATCGAAGCGCTCAATGTCGGGCGTACCGTAAGCCTCGCCCTCAATCCGAAGATTCACGAAATAGTTGAATTCCGCAAGACCCGAAAAACTTGCTTCCCAAAGGTGTTCGACTTGCTCCGGGCTGAACGTGCCGGTGCGATCGGTATCGAAATCCTCGATCAGAAGCAGACTGATCATCTCATCAACGAGCCAAACGACATCGATTGCTTCGAGTTTTCCGTCAACGAAAACGAAGGTCGTTTGACCGTCGATCCATACATGCGGGTGAGCCTTGGCGGACGTAGCACCGCCCGAGACGCCGGCAATGATCATCGAAATTGCCGCCAACCCCGCATATGAGCCGCGGAAGAAACGAGACCGTCTCGAGATGTTTGCGGTCAATCCATTCAAGGGCACACGAAGTGTATTCATTGGATGATCCGAGCCTTTCTCTGACGGATATCGATCATAGATTTTCCTGACATTCCCAGCCAATACACCTCTCGTGGGCTTTAGGTCACCAATATCAAACCCGCCTTGGCGACCGCCACTTCGGTCACCATATTATCGTTTGGTACCGACGTGGACGTGACGGTAGTCGCAAACCTGGACGATTTCTTGGCATCTTCGCCGAACCATGATACGCGGACGCCATCCTGCCAGAACGAATGGATTTAACGGCATGCCCACAACCACAATCGAAGAGTTGATCGACGGCTTCGAAATGCTCGACGACTGGGAAGAACGGTATGCGTATATCATTGATTTGGGTCGGCGCTATACCGGTTTGCCGGAAGACGCCATGGTTGAAGACAACAAGGTCGCCGGATGCATGAGCCAAGTCTGGCTCACCGCGACGGCGGATGAGGGAACGCCGCCCCGTCTGCATTTCAAGGGTGACAGCGATGCCGCCATTGTAAAGGGCCTGATCGCGATTTTGATGACCGTCTACTCCAACCGCACGCCGGAAGAAATTCTACAAATCGACATCGACGACATATTCACCCAACTCGGCCTTGACGAACATCTGTCCAGCGGCCGGCGTAACGGCTTCCTGTCCATGGTCCAGCGAATCAAGTCGATCGCCAAAGCGAAAGCGCCCGCTTGATGAGCCCGGCTCCCGCCTCGATGGCCGAGAACCCCGTGGGAACCCCCTGGGAACCCCCTGGCCCCTGACCGGCAGTCCTAACCCTGTTGGGCGTGGTTATCCGCCGGTCACGCTCATATGGCGCTTCACGGCCGGGCCGGTGTGATCGCGGTCGATCAGGAAATCATGCCCCTTCGGTTTGCGGCCAATTGCCTCTTCGACCGCCGCGATCACCGGCGCGTCATCGTCCGGGTTGGCGCGCAAGACGTCGCGCAGATCGGCATTATCGTCCTGCCCCAGGCACATATAGAGCATACCGGTGCAGGTCAGCCGGACACGGTTGCAGCTTTCACAGAAATTATGGGTCATTGGCGTGATGAAGCCCAGCCGTCTGCCGGTTTCGCGGATATTGGCATAGCGCGCCGGGCCGCCGGTGGCGTGGCTCGATTCATCCAATGTCCAACGTTTTTCTATCTGTTGGCGAAGTGCCGACAGGGGCAGGTACTGATCGAGCCGATCCTCGCCACCGATATCGCCCATGGGCATGGTTTCGATCAATGTCAAATCGAACCCCTGATCACCGCACCAGCGTATCATATCGTCGATTTCGTGTTCGGTCTGGTTCTTCAGCGCCACGGCGTTGATCTTGACCTGCAAACCGGCGTCCCGCGCTGCATCGATGCCGGCCATGACCTGATCGAACCGGCCCCAGCGGGTTATGGCGGCAAACCGATCGGGATCAAGGGTGTCGACACTGACATTGACCCGCCGGACCCCGGCCGCCACCAGATCACCGGCGAATTTCGTCAGCTGGCTGCCATTGGTCGTCAGGGTCAATTCGTCCAGCGCCCCTGATCGTAGATGCCGGCCAACGCCGTTGATCAGGCTCATGATATTGCGCCGGACAAGAGGCTCCCCGCCCGTCAATCTCAGCTTTCTGACCCCGAGATTGATAAACACGGTGCAAAGCCGGTCCAGTTCCTCAAGCGTCAGAAGTTCCTTTTTGGGCAGGAAGGTCATTTCCTCGGCCATGCAATAGACGCATCGGAAATCGCACCGATCCGTCACCGACACACGCAAGTACGAGATTCCGCGGCCGAATGGATCGACCAACGGCGCGCGCCCGTCTTTTGGAACCGTTTGGCCACTACGAACAGGGTGCTGGTCGATGGGTCGCCCGATATCCGGGCCGATGCCCTCGACATTTGTCCTGTGTCCGTCGTCCATGGGTGTGTCCTCTGCTTCGCCGTCGGCGGATTCTCGAGGCCCGCACTTGCAGCGTTGCCGACGGAGCCTCGATATGTCCGACCGACACTATCGCACAAAGGGGGGGATCGGTGCAAATGGCGTCATCCATTTGAAACACCGATCTCGGCTTTCACGGGTGTGGCACCTGGGTTGCGTATCCGAGAATTCCAACCTTCCGGATTCAAGAGTATGCTGACGATCAATGTCACCGTGCATGATCGGATGGGATCGGGTCGCAGCCGACCCAGTCCCTTAGGTTATACTTGTGCAGTTTCGAGGCCCAACTCATGCCCATTCAGTTACCCGCGTCGATCACCCGCCGTCTAAGCGGCGTCAATTATGCGTCGTTCGGAACGGCCATGGTGATCGGCACAGTGGGCGGTGCCATTCTGAACTGGTTCGAATTTCCGCTTGCCTGGATGATCGGCGCGATGTTGGCGACGGCCGCGGCATCTCTCAGCGGCGTCAGCCAGTCGGTTCCGGGATCGCTTCGCTCGGTGATGATCATGGTGCTGGGCATCATGCTGGGGAGTTCGTTTCATCCGGATATTTTGAACGATTTGTCTCGATGGGCCGTAACGGTCGCAACAATCATTCCCTATATCATCATCTGCGTCATCGCCGGCGTCGTATTTTTGCGCCGCGTCGGGCGAATGGATCCGGTTACGGCCTATTTCACCGCGACACCCGGCGGCTTGAACGAAATGATGATAATCGGCGGCCAGTTGGGCGGCGACGATCGCAAAATCGCACTAAGCCATTCTGCGCGTATCATGATCGTTGTCATCACCATTCCGTTTTGGTTTCAGCTGTTCAACGGCATGGAGTCCGGATCGAAGGGGGCGCTGGGCCCCGGATTGCTGGAAATCCCCACGCAAGACTATCTCTTGCTGACTCTGTGCGTTCTCGGAGCGCCGGTCGCAAAATACTTCAAGGTACCCGCCGCCGTATTGGTCGGACCCATGATTCTATCGGCCGTCATTCATCTGGTTGGCTGGACCGGCTCTAGTCCTCCAGGCGTCCTCATTGCAATCGCGCAGGTGGTCGTCGGGGCCGCGATCGGTGCGCGTTTCGTCGGCATGAGCAAGACGGAGATGTTCAAGGTCTTCCTGATCGCTCTTGGGCTGACGGTCTTGATGCTTGCCATAACCGTCATATTCGCGATCGGGCTTCACCATTTGACGGGCATTGACACGGCCGCGATCGTTTTGGCCTATGCGCCGGGCGGTCTGGCCGAGATGAGTTTGATCGCCCTGGCGCTGGACGTCGACGCCGCTTTCGTGGCAACCCATCACATTGTCCGCATTATCTTGATCGTTCTGTTCGCGCCGGCCGCGTTCAAATTGATCAGCCGGTTCGGTGGCGACACTGCCCCTGGCCACAAGCCCGACGAGGCCGGGGGCGAACCGGCCGAGGAGCCGCCGCATCATCGCGGATAGACCCGTTATCATCACGACCCAGCCTGCAAAGCCCCATGGTTCAAGCCCAATGATCCAAGAAAACGACAAACCCCGCGCATGGCAGCGCATGTTGAGCGGCCGGCGGCTGAATCTGCTTGATCCGTCCCCAATGGATGTCGAAATCGAGGACATCGCCCACGGCCTGTCGCGTGTGGCGCGCTGGAACGGGCAAACGACGGGCGATTTCGCGTTTTCCGTCGCCCAGCACAGCTTGCTGGTCGAGGCGGTCTTTCGCAGCGCAAAGCCGACCGCCACCTCGGCCGACTGTCTGGCCGCGCTGCTTCACGATGGCCCCGAATACGTGATCGGCGACATTATTTCACCTTTCAAAGGGGCGATCGGCGCGGATTACAAGGGTGTGGAAACGGCCTTGCAATCGGCCATTCACATTCGATTCGGATTGCCCGCCATTCTGGCAAAACCCCTGAAGGACGGAATCAAGACGGCCGATCGGGTCGCGGCCTATTCCGAGGCTGTCGATCTCGCCGGATTCGACCCAAAAGAAGCCCGTCGGATCCTGGGATATCGCCGCCGTGAAAAAGTCGGGCCATTGACCGCCTTGGCCCCGACCGACGCCAAGACACGGTTTCTGGACCGGTTCAACGATCTGATGACCCAGCGGGACATCGAATCACGGCGGAAACCGACAATCCGCAAACGGCGGGCGGGCTGAAATCACGAATCGTAGCGTTTCCGGGCAAAAGCGCGGGCCAGGGTCTGCAAACTCTGACGATGACCGTCCCCTGCCTTTGTCGGCCTGGGTCCGCTGAGAATTGCCGCCCCGCGACTCTGAGCCGGTGCGGTGCCGATCCGATCGGTCAGGGTTCCGATGACCGCCTCCAATCCCTCATTCGACAGGGATTTGGGCTTCGGCGGCGCCTTTGGTTTTTGGCGGTTCTTAAGGGTCGACCCCAGCTTGGACGCCGGAATGTCGCTGCCGGCGTTTTCCATCGCATGGGCAATGATTCCCTTGAGGAAGGGGCCTGTCAGCCCCCCAAGCAGCCGGGCATCACGCGCACAAGCTTGAAGCAGCATCCGCCTGGCGGCGCTCCGATCGCCGCCCGCTTTTTCGATGGTGTCCCGGACCAAGCGCATGGCATAAGCGCGGGCTGACTCTTCGGCCATCGGGATTTCCTTGTTAGACTTCCATAGTCGGCCACGATAGCAGCGGGATGTTAACAATGAGTTCACCATCGCCAACGGCCGCCGACGGACCTGGTTCCGGTGCAATTCCGCCGGGCGCTGTGCCTCGGCCCCAAAACGCGCCGGTTGTTATCGACATCTATTTCGATTTCGCCTGCCCGTGGTGCTATATTGGACGCCACCGATTGCGGCGCGCGCTTGAGTCACGCCCAAACACACCCGTTACGCTCCGCTGGCAAACGTTTCAACTCAACCCCGGCATGCCACAGGGCGGGATCGATCGGCGCAGCTATCTGATCGCCAAATTCGGCACCATGGAACGGGTCGCCCATATTTTGCGATTGATCCGGATGTCAGCCGAGAGCGCGGAAATTCCCATTAATCTTGATCGGATTCCCCGAACGCCCAACACCCTGAACGCTCATCGGCTGACTCATTTGATGACGAGACAGGGTCACCCCGCCCAACGGGTCATCGACCGATTGTTTCAGGCTTTCATGGTCGAAGGCCTGGATATCGGCGACATCGACGTTCTATCCAGCCTCGCCGCACAAATCGGGGGGGACGATTATCGACCCTATCTCGCCGGTTCCGACGATGTCGGTTTCGTCGAAGCACAGGATCACGCCGCCCGAAGAATTGGGATCCATGCCGTCCCCTGCTATGTCTTCAACGGCCGCTATGCCCTCTCCGGCGCCCAAACACCGTCGGCCTTCTTTCCGTTTATCGATCACCCCGAGATCTATGACGGCGACCTGTCGACGGCCGGCGCCCCCAGCGGAGAGTGAGACAACTTATGAATCGGTGAGCGATACCAAATCGCGCATGATCCGCTGAGCACCGCGGACCCGCTGTTCCACCGTTTCCATGGCACGGGTATAGACCAATTTGTGATCCGGGCGCAGTTTCACCACCCCGGCATTCTTGGCGATATGATCGACCAGCCGATCCGGCCGCACGAAACTGTTGTCGCGGAACGACAAAACCGCCCCTTTCGGCCCGGCATCCAGCTTCTCAACCCCTGCTTGGCGGCACATCTGCTTTAGCTGAATGAGGTTGAGCAGGTTTTCGACTTCTTCGGGCAACGTCCCGAACCGGTCGATCAACTCCGCCGCGAACGCTTCGACCTCGGCCGCATCGACCAGACGTGCGATTCGGCGATAGAGATCGAGCCGGACATCGAGATCGGCGACATAGCCCTCCGGGATCAAAACCGGCATGCCGAGATTGATTTGCGGCGTCCATTCGCTGTCTTCACTGCTCTGGCCGCGGGCCTCGGCAACGGCTTCTTCAAGCATCTGCTGAAACAACTCGACGCCGACTTCCCGGATATGGCCGCTTTGCTCTTCGCCCAACAGATTGCCGGCGCCGCGAATATCCATATCGTGGCTCGCCAGGGTGAACCCCGCGCCCAGCGTATCCAGCGTTTCGAGCACATGAAGGCGTTGTTGCGCCGCCTTGGTGAATGATTTTCCGGGCTGGTAGGTCACATAGGCGTAACCGCGTAGCTTCGATCGGCCGACACGGCCACGAAGCTGATACATCTGCGCCAACCCCATCATGTCGGCCCGATGAAGGATCATCGTATTCGCCGACGGCACGTCGAGGCCGGACTCCACGATGGTGGTGCAAAGCAGAACATCGAACTGCCCATCGTAAAAGGCGGTCATGATGTCCTCGAGTTGATTGGCCGGCATGCGGCCATGCGCGACAATGATCCGCACCTCGGGCACCAGTTCGCGGATCTGCGGTTCGATTTCCTCCAGATCCTGGATGCGCGGACTGACGTAATAGGTCTGCCCGCCGCGGAAATGCTCGCGCAGGATCGCCTCGCGGATGACGATCGGGTCGAACGGCAGCGTAAAGGTCCGCACGGCCAATCGATCGACAGGCGGGGTGGCGATCAGCGACAAATCGCGTACGCCCGACATTGAAAGCTGCAATGTTCGAGGAATCGGCGTGGCGGTCAATGTCAGCACATGCACGTCGGTCCGCAAGGATTTCAGCTTTTCCTTTTGTTTGACGCCGAAATGCTGCTCTTCGTCGACGATGACCATGCCGAGATTGTCGAAGGTCACCCCCTTGGCCAACAAAGCATGGGTGCCGATCACGATATTGACGTCGCCCGACGCCAGACCTTCCTTGACCAGCTTCGTTTCTTTGGGCCCGGCCATGCGGGACATCTGGCCGATTCGCAGAGGAACCCCTCGGAACCGCTCCTGAAAGGTGTTGAAATGCTGCCGGGCCAAGAGCGTGGTCGGCACCACGACAGCTACCTGGTACCCGGCCATGGCGACGACAAAAGCCGCCCTTAGAGCGACTTCGGTTTTGCCAAATCCGACATCGCCGCAAATCAGCCGGTCCATGGGCTTGCCCGAGGCCAAATCGGAGAGGACGTCGTCGATCGACCTTAGTTGGTCTTCGGTCTCGGGGAACGGGAACTTCGCCGCGAACTCTTCGTACAGGCCGACAGGCGGCCGGATCGGCTCGGCGCTTTTCAGTTCCCGGCTGGCCGCGATTTTGAGCAGGTCGTCGGCCATATCCTTGAGGCGGCGCTTGACCTTGGATTTGCGCGCCTGCCAGCCGGCCCCGCCAAGCTTGTCGAGCTGGACCGCCGTTTCATCGCCGCCGAAACGGGACAGAACCTCGATATTCTCAACCGGGACGAACAGCTTGTCGTTATTGGCGTAGAACAGCCGCAGGCAATCATGCGGTGCCCCGGATACGGTCACCGTTTCGATCCCGTCATACCGGCCGACCCCATGCTCGGTATGAACGATGAGATCACCCTCGGACAGTGTCGAGGCTTCGGACAGGAACGCATCACCGCGGCGGCGCTTTCGGGCCGGGCGGGCAAGCCGGTCGCCGAAAATATCCTGCTCGGCGATGACAGCCAGATCGGCGGTCACGAAGCCGGTTTCAACCGGCAGCACCGCCGCCGACACCCTGGACGCCTTGCGGCCCTTGGTCGCACGGATGTCGTCGATGGCCGGCACGTCGCCGACGCCGTGATCGCGCATCAAACCGCGAAGCCGTTCGCGCGAGCCGGCGGTATAGCCCGCCACGATCACCGCGCGGCCGTCATTGGTCAGCGAAACGATATGACGGCGCAATTCGTCGAACAGATTGGCGTCGGGATCGGCACGCACGTCGGAAAATTCGCGGCCCCGGCGGCCGGCGGCATCAACGGACCGAGCCACCCCGTCCGGCACGGCGAATGGCGAGAACGCCGCAACGGGCCGCGCATCGATCGCCGCATCCCATTCCGCCGCCGTCAGGTAAAGCCGGTCGGGCGGCAGCGGCTTGTAGACCGCGCCATCCGATCGACGGTCGGCGTTCTGCATGGTCGTGCGGGCGTCGTAGAAATCGGCAATCTGGGCGAATCGCCCTTCGATCGCGGTCTCGATCTGATAATCGAGGGTCAACACCGCATCGGGCAGATAGTCGAACAGGGTCTCGGTCTTGTCGAAGAACAACGGCAGCCAGTGTTCCATGCCGGCATATCGCCGACCCGCACTGACGGCCTGGTAAAGCGGATCGGTATCGTTGACCGCCCCAAACGCCTCGCGATAGCCCGACCGGAACCGGCCGATCGCATCCGGGTCGAGCGGAACCTCGCTCATCGGCTGAAGAACGACCGTTTCGACCGAGCCGGTCGT
>LFIK01002868.1_pt1 | contig 14001 bp, 14 predicted proteins | sample 643401 | NCBI WGS metagenome assembly LFIK01 (sample SAMN03777447, study PRJNA286221) | soda lake metagenome | biome: soda lake; feature: Kulunda steppe; material: water; isolation source: sample T5-Br brine of Lake Tanatar-5 | place: Russia: Kulunda steppe | collected 2010-07 | reverse complement strand
GTGATGATACTCGACCAGAGCAACAACTAGCAAGAGCAACTGAACAGCATATTGGATTGAAACACGCCCTTGCGCAGCAATGCCACAAAGTAAGCCTACATACCATCCTTATTGGAGTGATAGGGACCATCTATAAATGTCATACTGAACTACCCCTCAGTAAGCTTGGCCTAGACCGGTGTTGCGTAAGAGAACTTACTCTCGATCTAAATACGCATTCTATTCAATATGCAACAAAGATCATAAATACAAGTAGGAGGTTGAAAAACACCAAGGAAAGAACACATGGCTCTTTTCAGAACCCTCCTGACCCCCACTAATGACCTTCTTCCTCGTTTGATGGTGGAGGTTTGCCTGGTGCTTGCACCAGATGTAAACTTCTTCCTTACTTCACGCAAGCAGGGGTTGCCTTGCTCGGGTAGTCTTTTCTTTTCTTTTTTTCTTTTCTTGGTCAAGCTTCCTTCTCCTTTGGGGTAGACATCTTTTACAATCTAATACCCTTCTAGCTTGGAGGTGGTAATGATAAATGGCATTTAACATTTCTGTTGGGTCGTTAACTTGTGCTGATGTGCTCTTTTTCTAGCTCCAGAGGGAGTATGCTAGCTCTGAGGTGTCATGCTTTGTAAGTTCTTTCTGGGAGGTTGGGGCATGCTTTTTGGGTCTAGGCTTCATACTCCTTTAAGCCTTGTTTACTAGCTACTTCTCAGAGCCCCTCATAGGTTCAACTGACCACAAGCTTAAATTAAAAGTTCTCGTTACAGTTTGAGTATCTGATGGTGGATTCTTCATCAACGGTTGTTGGGACGATTGCACATGTTCAGGACGTGTATTCCGTTGTTTGTATTAATTACCATAAATGGTATAGATAAATTAATCAATAACTGCTTGCTCTCATCCTTGTGATATTTCTTGTTACAGACTTGTATTATCTGGACTCAGGCTGCATGGTTGATGGTCATACAGTGGCCTGTTGTTGTCCAATCCTGAAAATTCAGTGTTGTCATGCCAGATAAGTGCAGTGCCAGATTTATGCTGCATTGTGACCCGGAGGTTGATTGAGTCAGTTGGTGGAGTATTTGATCCTGTCATCAATTCAGGCATAGCTTTACTTGAGCACGTCAAAGACAAACTTGGAGTAATACCTTGTTTGCTCCTGGCGACCCTGTAACATGTACGCCAGCCTGTGGGAGAAGACCCCTTTAGCCCTTGGGGGGCAACAGCCTGAGGCGTGGCAGCGCCATCCAGTTCACTGTCCAGTGTGAGTGCATCCAACGCCTAAATCAAATGCAAGCTTCAATTGTCTTATGTTTTACATCACTTCATTTCAATTACAATTACACCATGACAGGCAGAGGCTCCAGGAGAACATCTGACCACTTGTGGTTTAAAAATGATCAGAAGCACACACAACATTAGGCAGGGCACACAAGAGGTTGTAGTCAGATCTGAAGAGTTGTACTATATGAAACTCATACCAAAGAAAATCCAAGCAATCATCTCACCCTAATTTTCTGCAGAGACCTTGCAAAATATAAAAGGGAAGTACTCTTGAACGGTATTTGTATGCAGGCAGCAGACATGAAGCGGAAATTCACGTCACGGTGCCTCCTCTTAAGTTGGGAATGATGTTAGGCATTTTGAAGTCATGATGCATTTCCAAACCATTTAAGCGCGCCCAGATGAAATCAACTTCATGCAAGTGTTGGCCACAGAGTCAATCATCTGTCTTCAGGGGCATGTTGCACGCAAGATGTCAACAAATCATCTTTTTTATGGAAAAATGCAATGTCTATAATGGATATTCCCCAATTAGGCAATGATCAAGCTAAAAACAAACGACAAGCAATTGTTCAAATCACATTCCTAACAAAATAGCCCCTTCAATAATTGGCAAACTACTCCATTTTTCCATTTTTTGCACATCTTGTCTGGCATTAAAGATTACGAGCGCATCCTAGGTCATGGCACTGTGACGCTGCAATGCCTTCTTGACATCTTTACTTGACAACTTTTCTACTCCATTCCCCTCGCAAAAACAATGATTTTAGACATCGCATTTGCCATTAAGAGGCGTTTGCAAGAGCCATGCATTAGGTTGAAATGATCAGAGGAGCGATGCAGCTAAGCTGCACCCTGAAAGGACACAATGATAAAGAAAAATTCCATTGACAAATAAAGGCAAGACAGGATCATATCATGGTGCATAAGAGCAGAAGTTCAGTCAAGGCGGCTAGGTTTCAAGACATTTATGCACACACAGAAAGATTGCATGGCGCAACAAACAATATCAGCTGCAGGTGTCTTTCAACCGACATGTTTGTATGCCCTTCTAAATCATGACACATGCAATGCCCTTCTAAATCATGACACATGCAATGCCCTTCTAAATCATGACACATGCATGCAATGACAGAGCTCCGTCTTGGATACTGCACTTGCCGATCGGTAGGGATATGTATCATGGCATGCAAGAGAGGGACACCAGTTGCAATACATACACATGTCACAGGAATGGTTGGCTCACAACTTTACACACCTGTTCCCATATGTCTTGCATGTTTTGCTGGTATACTTAACCTCATTCCTGTCCCTGCTGCCTTGCCTGTCTCAACTTCCAGTATTCATAGTTCTTCTCCGCTCCATCCAGCAGGGGCTGTGCTCCGGGCAAGGCCAAGGTAAGCGTCTGCACAAACAGGTCCGTGTGGAGAGGTGTGATAAGTGCATCGCGCAGCTAGAAGCATGCAGGCACCTAGAACTTTTGAGCACTTGCACAGTAGCAGCTACTAGGAATGCCTGCGCACACCTTAAAGAGCGGGAGAGAAATCACTTCAAAGAAGCCCACTTGAGATGCGCTAGCGCCCGGCTTTTGCCGATCAAACAGGGGTCCAACCGGAAGATCTGCTGCTCTCTCCTTGTCGCCTTGCCGCCAGAACTCTTCTTCCAGGCAGCTCAGCCACCTGAGGGATCAGGTCCAGACATGAAAGGGTAAGGGAATGGGGGAAAACACTCCTGACACATTCAAACATCCGGGTGCTGGTCAAGCGAGCGACCTCTGCTAACCAGAGCAACTGAGCACTCTGCTTGGGGTGACATGAGGCTGTAAGCGTGTTTGGCCACTGCCATGAAGGAGCAGACCGTAATGAACACGGCACACGCTGTGGAAGAACTGCTGCCATGCTGATATGGAAGAGCGCATGCATTGCAGGCCCGCCCTGATGTGCGTCATGCCTCCACTGCCCTCACTTTATGTGGACGTCCAGGTCTTCTGCCACGTGGCCAAGGTCAGCGCTCTTCAACACGATCTGGAGCAGCAGCACCCGCTGCTCCAGGCTCAGCTTTGCCAGGGCCAGGCCACTCTCCTGGGGCACACATTGAGGTAAAGGGAGTGCACACACCTTCTGTATGCACAGACGAGTGTAAAGCACAGCAATTCAGGGGGATTATGAAGGGCTCTGGCGCCCAACACAAGCCAAGGGCAGGTGCATGACTGGAGCCCAACACAAGCCACGGGCAGGTGCATAACTGGATCCCAACACCAGCAAAGGACATGTGCACCCCAGGAAGTGCAGAAGCTGCTACGCCTCAAGGGGCTTAGGTGGAAGGGTGTGCACGTCCGTGATCAAACTAGCACTTACATATGTCACATATGATATGTGCCATCACGCACACGTCCAGGCACCCTGCATGAGCCACATATTTGTGTACCCCTGCTGTCGCTGCAGCTGCTTCTCCTCTTAGGGCTTGTGCGATCAATTGAATGGAAGGGTCTGCGCAAACACTGTCGAGCAAAAGCGCACCTTTGCTCGTACACATGCACACCCTAAGGCACGCACATTCACATGCGCACACAGGCACATAAGGCTCAGCGCACAGTGTATGGCAGCCAGCTCCCACCTGATCCACAGCACCTAGAAGCCGCTGGACCACGCACAGCCCCCTTGATCTGCAACACCTAGAAGTCACAGGACTGCGCACAACCCCCTTGATCTGCAACACCTAGAAGCCACTGGACCGCGCACAGGCTCCCACATCTTTACCTTGCCCCAAACCTGCACAGGCTCCCACATCTGTACCTTGCCCTTAACCTGCACAGGCTCCCACATCTGTACCTTGCCCCAAACCTGCACAGGCTCCCACATCTGTACCTTGCCCCAAAACCTGCACAGGCTCCCACATTTGTACCTTGCCCCAAAACCTGCACAGGCTCCCACATCTGTACCTTGCCCCAAAACCTGCACAGGCTTCTGCGCTTGGAGTGACTCCATGGCCTGACTAGTTCCTGCCACCTGGCCCCAGCGCCAGCAACACGTCCCATGCACACGCACACACAGTACAGGCACACCTTATCCCAGTGCCTAGAGGGCATTGGCGTGAACAGCCGCAGAGGGCGGCTCTTGCTGCAGGCATCCTCGCTGGACCTGGGTGCGAGCGTGGTGTGGACACCCTTGAAGCTCACGCTCGCCCGAGCAATGCCCGGCAAGCGCCTGCACTGGCATAGCCCCACGCTGGCCTCGCTCCTTGCTGAAGTGGACAAGGCCACAGGCTCGGACTTGCGCGCACCCAGCAGTGGCAAGTGGGGGCTGTGTGGGGGTGACAGCACCCGCAAGCCGTTTGCTGGGTGCATGCCGCATGGAGGCTTGCAGTCTCCAGCCCTGCCAGAAGACTCAAAACTTGCCCTGCATGTCAAGCATAAGAGGACGTGAGCGGGATGCTGTGTGAAGCTGAGACATCCTGCTCAGGGCAGGGATTCGTTTTGGGCACACGTGGTGGCACGAGCCACACATGCACACACGCGCCATATGCGTGCTTGCTTCCCACGCACCTCGCACCAGGAGATAAAAGCTGGCGTGGTGTGTGTGTGTGTGTGTGTGTGTGTGTGTGCGCGCGTGCATGCATGCAGCGTGCGGCACCCAATCCGCGGTTTCCTCAAATATAAGGGCTGCATGTGTGTGTATGTGTAGTGACCATAACAGGACTTCGAGCTGGAAATGCAAATGCTTGTGAACAAAGTGAGGAGTATTCTAATATCACGGGGGCGTCAGAGAACACAGGAGCAGGAACAGCCTTTGGCAAGTTCTTATGCATGCTTACCTGAATAGCAGATCATGCAAAGAGCCACGTTGCACCCACTTGCCCACACAATAATGATGCTGGTCATCACCATCACCATCACCATCATCATCATCATCATCATCAAGAGCAGCACCAGCAGCATCAGATGCGCATACCTTGATGTCGATGAGCCATCAGACGAAAGATGCGGATGTAATGCACCGCGTGTCTTGGCCTGATGCAACATCTGCAGCGGAGGAGCGACCTCTGCACGCTTTGGTTGCTGAGCTATATCATACCGTAGGCGCACTGCGCCAACCCACAGGGAGGCTCTGTGCATGCTCCTTGAAAGGGTCTCTTTCCCTCATCCAGGCAAATTGCACCATCATCATAGGGAACAGGGCTTTGACCCTGCCAGATTAGGCTGCTGGCATGGGGCAACACGGTCAATGGAAAAATATGCTTTGCTGCTCAATTCGTGATGATGCATCACTCCCTTCCTCCTCTGGTGCCTTTGCTGGCATTGATTGGCACGGCAACATGATGGCAAGGGAGTGATGGCCTGTGTCTTAGCTCCTCTCATCCTTCTCCGATGCCTTTGTTGGCACCTCTTGGCGTAGTAACAGAATGGCACTGATTGGCGTGGCAACACAATGGCACGGAGTGGTGGCTTGAGTTTGAGCAGGCGTGCCGGCTCACCGTCTTTGCCTGACCCAACAGCGCAAAGTGCTGCTTCATGTCGGTGGCAAGCACGAGGTCAATGATGGTCCCCCGCAGTCGGGTGTACTCCACCAAGGTCAAGTCGTACAGGAAGTTGCACCCATGGCTGGGAGTCAGCAAAATCTCAAATGCGCTTGCCAAGTGGTACTGCTCCTGCATGGGTGAATGGCATGTAAGTGGGTGTTCGAGGCATGCAGACAGTGAATGAATGCACAATGCCTAAGCGCAGAGGGGTTTCCAGGTGTGCGCCTGCCTGGCTCTTGTTGGGAAGGTCATAGTCCAAGACAAGCAGGCGCAGAGAACATGCACTCCGACCGTGCAAATTCTGAAGATGAAGGGTGTGCATCTACTTCATGTTGTACTCAGGAATTGTTATGTGTTGATGCCTAGAGGGACAGTGCTGATGACTTGTCAGCTCTTATGGTGACATAAGAGCCAATTGGCGCAATGTCTTCCAGAGGCGCCCAACTTGCCAGCTGCATGCGCCTTGGCGTGTGCACAGAGCTAGAAACAATAACCTACTAGGGGGGACTGGTCATTGTAGCGTATTGCCAGCACGTCATGGGAGTTCTTTAGGAAGTCATTCGTGCCCCCATGACCGTAGTCTGCATCAATTTCGAGAAGGGGATCACACACAGACGCATGAGGGTGCTGCATTTGAGCGTTGCGTGAGCAAAGATCATTGCCAGTCTTGGCCAATAGCCAATGGCCTGCCCGAGAGGGCAAGGCAAGGGGCCGCTCTACACACTGCACCCCAGTCACACATATGCAGAGTGTTCACGTATTTTGGCTTCTCTCCTCTTGAATTCAACAACCCCAATCCCGATGGCACCTTATGAAACAATCCACGTTCAAGTAGCTAACACAAAACATTTCCTGCATTGAGCAATATTCGTCAAGTTGTGCAATGCTGTGCGCTTGCATGCCCGCATTAACACATGCTCATGTGCACCATGTGAAGCACAGCTGCTGAGCTCTTGGTGACCAAAGCATGCAGAAGGCGTGTGTGGAGTCAAGAACTGCACCCACCATGCATTATCGCAGCCAGGTACACAGCCAAGAGCAACGAAGGGTCAGCCAGCCCGGAGGCCACATTTCCTCCCTGTAAGATGACGTGCGCTGTCTGCGACGCAAGCAATAAAATGGTAAGTTTTGAACATTAGCAGCATCATCAGCAGCATCACCTGTTGCTGCCCCAGGCTTGCTGAGCCTTGGTGACAGGACAGTGCAACAGTCTATAAGTGTGTGTGTCCGCCAATTTGGATATGACATCTTATGTCGACAGTGCATTTCCACCTTTTTGTAGGATGATGTCTTAACTTAGATATACACTAATGAGCGGAAAAAAAGGGGAAAAGGTCAAAATTGAAGAGCAGCGAGGTTACAACAGAACACAGTGCGGTCAAGCCTACAGGGCACTGTACCCAAAAGATCTACCTTTGAACCTGCCTCTTAGCCTCAATTGGCAAGCAAATTGCAGGCAAGCAGCAAGCAGGTTGTGCACACATGCTGCGCACGCACGCAAGTCAGTGTTTGGCTCCAACAGGGCAGGAGTCACCTGAAGCACATCACAGGCGTGTATCGCGTTGTGGTAAGGTATGGTTGGCACATAGCCTGCCTCAATGCTCTTCAGGAAGCGTGCCAGCCTATGGGGTTGAAGCTTGAGGCTGCAAGAAAGCGGGAAGCAATCATTAAAAAAATACATGCAAGGCCAGGTATCTTCCCCCTGCAACACATACTTGATAAAAACATAAGAAGGCTCAGACATTTTAATTGCACACTTGAGCAGCCTTCAGCATGATGTGTGTAGTATGCAAGCCTGCGCGTGCTGGGTAGGTGAAAGCCTGTGCTTCTGTCTTGTTGACCATTGCTCAAATTCATACTGATGGTGTTGATCATAAGACAATGCCTTTTGTGTTCAAGCACCAATGGGTGGCGCTGTGGCTGTCTAAATTGCATATAGTGCTGCATTTTCTTGCATGTTCTTGGTTAGCTCACGCATGACCATGTATACCCTTGAACTTCTTGGTTAGCTCACGCTTGACCCTGTGTGCCCTTGAACCATGTTGCACAATGCAGTAGCCTCCGAGTAGCTTCATTACGCACGCGGCTGCACAAGAGGAACTGACCTCAAGCAAGGGAGCGGCCTGCAGTGGTGTGCGGATGCTGCTGACGCTGTCCTCGCCCACATTGTGTTGCGCCACCGATTCATCATGCAGATCAATCTGTGGGCAGCCCCTGAACCTTGCACTTGGGATTTGGACCTCAAAGAGGCTGCACTTGGAATTCAGACCTTTGAGTCCAGCCACCTTCCTGTTCCCTGCCACTGAGTCATGGTCCCCACACGGCAAGCCCTGTGTGTGCAGCCGGAACAGTGGCAGCACAGATGCCTGCCTCAGATGCAGGACCCTTGAAGTGAAGGGCCAGGTGTGCTTGGAACAGACAGCAGGTGGATGAGAGTAGCAGCCTTTTTGCTCCCTGCACGTTACTCAGTGCAAACCAGGCAGTCGCAAAAGCTTGCGGCTGCCTCCAGGGGGTGCGCAGGCACGGATCAAAGGAAGTGCAGGCGCAGGTAGGAGGGTGTGCAGGAGCAGGTAAAAAGAAGCCTGCAGCTGCCTCCAAAGGGTGCACAGCCGATTGCCACCATCAATGTGCTTGCCAGCAGCCTATTTTGAGGCATGAGCTTGAACCTCAGCGCCTTGCATAGCCCCTCCCCATCCAACTCCCCCACCTTACCATTGATCTCGCAAGGCTCACGCAGGATAACTCATGCTGCATGACCCTTACGCTTACACAGGATGACTAATGCTGCATGCGCAAACCACACATACACACTGGACAACTCATGCCGCATAACCCCTGCGCACACTGGACAACTTATGTCGCACACACATGTTTTTCTATCATGACATGAAGACACTTAAAATTGCATGCAGGCTATCATGCAGCATTCAAGACACATGCCGGTGCGAGAGCTTTACCCCATGTTGATCATCATTATCGTGCATACACTTGTAGCAGCAGCAGCAGCAGCAGCAGCAGCAGCCGCCCCTGTGTGAGTCCCCCCCACCCTCCTACACACACAACTACACACAACCACACAAACACACTCACAGTACGCACACATACATGACTTGCTTAAAAGACCAACCTCATCAAAGCTCGTGCTCCATCTGGCCTTGTCCACAGCGTCACCAAAGGAACTGGACAGCGGGCTTGACTTAACTTCGGGCTCCCCTTTCCTGCATGGCTCTGCACCCGGCCCACCTGCACCCGGCCTGGCTTTGCCTTGGTCCACACTGCCTGTACTTGCCATGCTGGCGGCGTCACGGCTCCTGCGCCACGTCCCAATCTCCCTATTTGCGTGCTGCTGCGAGGCGCCTGAACAAGCTGCGAGCTTTTGCCTGAAGAGGCCGCCAGAAGCAGCCTGGACCTTGGGGCCACTGGCGGCTGCGGCGGCGCACGGGCTGGGGTAGGAGGGGCTGTTGTTGTCTGTGGCGTTGCACGGGCTGAAGCAGGAGGGGTCATCTTCCTTGCCGGGTGCACTTAGTCCAGAGCGGAGCTTGGACAAGTAGAGCTGCAGGGATGGGCGCTTGGGACCTGCACCGCCAGAGTGATAGGTGCCAGGCAAATAAGGCAAAAGGAAAAGGGATGGTCCTATGTTAAACGCGCATTTAGCATGTAAGGGTGCAGGCAGCGCATTTCCAGGCAGGGCAGGAAGAGCCTTTGGGTGGGGCTGGCCACACCAGCCGAGTCAGGCCTGGTGCTGCCTTCTGCTCCTGCATGTATGGCAGTCAGCTAGTCATGTATGGTGTCACCTCCTGCGTGTGGCAACCTTGCATGTGTGGCAGTCCTGCATGTATGGCAGTCAGCCAGTCATGCATGGTGTGGTCTCTATGTCCTGCCTCTGGCAGTGAGAGCCGCCCAGCGCGGCCCTGACCTGAAGCACCGAGACAAAGAGCGCAACGTATCCTCCCTTGTGAGCACACACCTCTGTTCATGGCTCGGGATGTCCGCACAAGCTGCACATGCACATCCTTCATCAAAGCGCATTAAGTGCCATGCGCAGCCTGCTTTTGCACATTTAGTGCTGCCTGACATAGAAGGCACCTCGCCACCCTCCTCGAGGGGCAAGCTTGCCATTCAGAACACACAGTGCCATGTGCAGCCTGCTCCTGCACACCTAGCGCTGCCTAACATTTAATAAGCCTCGCCCCCCCCCCTCAGGGGCGAGCTTGCCAATCAGAACACACAGTGCAATGTGCAGCCTGCTCTTGCAAACCTAGTGCTGCCTAACATTTAACAAGCCTTGCTACCCCCCTCAAGGGCCAAGCTTGCCATGTAAGGCACACAGTGCCATGTGCAGCTCCTGCATGTTCAGTTCTGGCGCTAGGCGCTACCTGACCTTCAAGGTGCCTCGCACCCTGCGCGCCAAAGGGAACAAGTGCTGCGCGGCCCCCACCCAGCTACCTTGGATCAGCAGACGCTTTAAGACGTTCTCAATGTATTACACATCATGGGTCAACATGTGCATCTCCCCGCATCTTTAAACACAAGAAGTAATGCACGTCCCACAGCTTGCACGCCTATGCAGGCACCATCAATAGTGCAGACGTGCTGCTTTCAACAGGAAGCAATCCTTGCAAGCAAGTCAACAAGCATGGTCCGGCTGCCATGCATCCATGTGCAATCACACACAGACACACACAGAAGAGACACGCACACAAAATGATACAGATTCACACGCGCACATGCACTCGCACCTAAACTGGTGCGCTGCACAGATGATGTCTGAGGTCTGTCCTCCGCGGTCAACGCTGCCAGCATTGAATGCAGGGGAACATCTGAGACCTGCTGCACCTCAGCCTCCTCTGAGCCCCTGCAGTTTCCATGGCAGTTGTGGCAAAGCATGTGTCTCTGATTGCAGCCATGCACTACAGCAACTGTAGCAAAGAACTGTGGCACTTGTTGCAAAAAAGAGCACCGAGGTGTGCAGCAAAGTGTGCCCCTGCAGGAAGAAACATAAGGAGCCGCCCCCCCCACCAAATGCATGTCCAATCCACAAACCCAGGTTCTAAGTGCGCCAGCCTGCATTTAGTGCCAGCTGTTTTTCTGGAGAGCATACCATAAACCAGCATCTCTAGTGCACATGCCTCGCGTTTGAAGAAGGGCAGCCACAAAACGCGCGAGAGGGCCCACTCCACTTAAACGCGTGCATCGCACGCGCACACAGGCACACACGTGCAAGCACGCGCACATACACACGCACAGCCACCTTTCCAAGGCTCCCAATGTGGCATGGCCGCTGCCTGCAGCCCTGAAGTCCCAAGGTAGCAGCCCCGGCGTGACCTCATGCAAGGTGCGTAATGGCATGGGGCTGTCGGTGGGCGCCACAGCTGCGCAGCCACCACAAGCACAGGTGCAGGGAGGTCATTGCTGAGCAGGTAGAGCAGGGACCTGATGGTCAAGGCTTTGAGGCCATTTAGACCGTTCAGGAAAGGACCATTCAGGAGTCACAGCAGTGAGATCTGGGAGCTTTGCAAGGGTGCGCATAGGCCTTGCCTCATATGAGTGGAAGCACCTCATGCATTGTGCAAGGGCATCAGTAACGGGCCTCGTTGGTGGCATCAAGCTTGACCTGACGAAAGCTCCCTGAACTCTGAGCCTTGCCTGTAGGCAACTTGGTGCATGCAAGGGACGCTTTTAAGGTGTGTCTCTAATGGGCTGGCCCGGGAACAATCCCGGCTCATGAACTGGCCAATCCCCTGTCCAGCCTGAGCCTGAGCCTGATGGTTGGGTAGTTGGAGGTGATCTGGTGATCAAGGCAGCCTGGGCTTGTTTCAGCGCACCCGGGTGAACGGAAGCAATAATTGTCAGACTGCTTTTGGTGTGTTTGGCCTTGGCAATGCAAGGGAAGAACGTGAGCTGCAATGACCACACAATCAACTCCAGGTTTGGAAGTGCCTCAGGCCCAGCATTCCTGTCAAACACCCATTGCTACAGAAGCTTAGCCGCTGAGCTTGGAACAAGCGGGGGGCACAAGATCACTCCCTTGAGCTCAGGGTGCAGGCACTGACTTCAACATTCTGTGCGTGTCCTCTATGCTGACTGCCGGCATATGGGTCTGAGGGACCGCATGGGGGGCACACGGCGCACACTCTGCCACGTCCTCACGCCGCACACGCATGACACGTTACTGCAGGCACACTGCTGGAGAGGTATGCGCGGCGGACAGTGATGAGTGCCAGCGCTGCAACTCTGTAGCAGAGGCAGAGGCGGGGGGCAGGGCAAGGCAGGGTAGGCAGGGAGATAGGGCGGTAGGAATGCAGGGCGGAGGCAGGGAAGGGAGGAAGAAGAGAGGAGGAAAAGAGGGAGGGCAGGTTAAGGGCAGAGGGAGGGCAGGGTAGAAGAGGAAGTGAGCAAGGACGGGCAACAGGAACAGGGCTGGTAGTGGTGTTAGTCAACGGAAAAAAGGGACAAGTGTAGGGGGAATTGAGCACGTGTTGTGAGGTCCACACACGCACTATAAGCGTGCTTGCAGGGACATGCCAAACACCCAGCTCTGTCCACAGCTGGCGACCAATGGACAGCCAGCCCCCATTGAGCGGCAAGTGTCTCAACACAACAGTGCCGCATCAGGCAGAGCTGGCATTGTTGACTGCAGGCGGTGAGTGGGTGCATCCTAGCACAGTGCACAGTGTATTTGCTCGGACACCAGTTGTACTGCACACATGCCGCGCTTGGTACATCGCCGCTGGACAGTGCATACCTGCACGTTGCGCCAGTGCGTTGAGCGTGTCCCGAGGCTTGAGTCAGCCCGTGTGCCCGTCATGCACTGTGCTTGCAATGCAGTCTTCGCGCAAGCCCGGCGACGGGCCTTGACCTTGGTGCTGCACACTTCCGTTCGCACGTCGCACCATTGCTGTGACGGTGTGCTTGCCCTACTCACGATTTTCGACATTGATTTGGACCCGTGCAATGGCTTGCACAACCTGTGTTTGCGTGCCCAAAAGTCAATGCGCGCCGCGTCACCGATCCAGGCCATCCGCAGCTCGTCCGCACCACCGCCGCACCAGATTCCTTGTTGTGTCTGATTGAACCTCCTATATACATCCGTGTCTAATTCAACCTCCTATATGCATCCAAGCACCCGATGCGCTGTTGGGCAGTTTGTGTGGTCCACTGGGTGAAAGACAGGCTGGTTCTCACCTATACTACCAACCAACCCCCATTTCTGTCCCACAGGGAGTCAGGCCAGTGCCTGCCTGCAGGCCCTCACCCACATGCAGCACATACATGTCATGCAGCGCCCTTCGGTGCGTGCGTCATGCGGTCAGTGCCCTTGGGCATGCGTGGCAAACGCGCGCATGGCAGATGCACTGCTGGCAAGCCCTCACATTCAGCAACCGCGTCGTGCAGATCCAACAGGTCCTCCTCAGCGAGGCTGCTGCCATCCAAGAGAGTCTCCAAGGCCTTCAGCATCAGGCCTGCGCGGGTCGTAAGCAAAGGCACTGGCACGGCTTTTTGTTGTGGCTGCTGTTGCATTTATTGCTGCTGCTGCTGCTGCTGCTGCTGCTGTTACTTCAATTCATGATGCTCGCCCTGGGAAACTTTGGGGGCCACCTCAGACGTGGGCAAATGCAGCCTTGTCGACCGCAGCAAAGGTTGCCAATGCAAAAGAGTAAATGCAAAATGCACCACCTTCTGGGTAGCCTGCCCATGCGGTGGCCTGCATGCCTGGTTGCAGCTGCTTTGCATTGCAACGAATGGCTGCACGTCCAGCACTCCCGAAGTCACAAGTAGGATGGAAAAACTCATGGTAGCACTCACCTCCTAGTCCTGACTCGCACGCCTGTGTCCCGTCCACCGCACTAAACAGAGCAGCCTGCAAAGGTGAGGCCCGAGGTGCTTTCTCAATTTTGCCGCAGAAGTTGATTATCCCTCATTGCAAGCTGCCAGTGTCAGGCTTGCACAGACTCACACTGGTTGTAAAACCCTTGACGGCGCATGTGGCTCACCACACACAACGCGTGCCGTGCAGCTCATGCTGCCAGCTGGCAGTCACAAAAGCATAAATGGAAGCCAGATATGCTAACAAGGCAAGGGTGCTGATCTCATGCTTGAATGTGCTGTTGCGATTGGAAGGGCAAACACATGCACAGGCTCACCTGGAGCATGAGGAGGCCGTTGACATCTTATCTTGTTTAGGAGAGGATCCAGTGCTGCAGG
>LFIK01002866.1_pt1 | contig 14005 bp, 18 predicted proteins | sample 643401 | NCBI WGS metagenome assembly LFIK01 (sample SAMN03777447, study PRJNA286221) | soda lake metagenome | biome: soda lake; feature: Kulunda steppe; material: water; isolation source: sample T5-Br brine of Lake Tanatar-5 | place: Russia: Kulunda steppe | collected 2010-07 | reverse complement strand
ATCAGGAGAGGTCTGCTAGCTTGTCTGCTTGCAACCCTCCTGATCCTCACTGACCCCCCTTTTCTTTTCTGGTGAAGGGGCTTTTCTTCCCAAGTGGCCCCTTTTCCTTAATTGATGTGAGGAGCTTCTTGCTGCTTGCGTAGTTTTTCTTTCTTTTTTTCTTGATGGCTTGATGTAACAATAGTAAGACCACTATCTGCTGAACGAGGGCAGCTTAGCCGATCGAAAGCCTCCACTTAAGTAGTTCCCATAGCTGAAGGTCAAACTTAAACTTGTAAACTTGTAAACTTTCCCATAGTTGATGCAGAGAGCTTGCTGCCTGCGCAGTTTCTCTTTTAACACTTTTTTCTTTCAGCGGCGCAACAAACTTTGCCATTCCATCTCAGACATCATGGATTGCTTTTTGGCTAGCAAAGACCAGCCACAAAACAATCAGCCTAACTGCCAGGCTGGCGGTTAACCCTAACTCGTGAACTTGTCTGCCCTATGGAGTCCTACCTTCTCAAGGGTTACAAGGGTTACAAGGGTTACAAGAATAAGGCCTCAGTCAAGTAGTCCGACTGTTGGCCTGCTTTAAAAAAAAAGTAAAAATGTAATCGAGTCTTAAACAGAAGCACCAAAAGTTTACCTTGAAAAACCCCCTTGAAACAAGGGGAAAAAAGGCTTTTAGTTTTAGAACCTTGCAGCACTGAAGGAAAATCAGTCAAGGAATGTGTCAGGACCGACTGACCGCATCAAATAGAGAGGGGGGTTATCATTTTAGCGTTTGGGCAAGTTAGGAAGGAGCACAGGTTCTATCTATCACAATGAGGAAACCGAGAATGAGGGAGGCAAAAATAAAAACGTAAAATCATGTGTGAGGTGTAGCACATGCACAACGAGAGGGTCTGGGGCATAAAACATGATCTGATTCATCACTCTCTTGCTGCGGGCCCTGCTGCTAGATGCGCTTAGAACCAGCACTTGCCTGGCTTAAAGGATGTGTTTTTAGTTTGTAGAATACTGCAACATTTTTTTAAAAATGTACAAGCAGGCACTCCCTTGTTCATCGTTCACCACCGAGCAGCGAAGCACACTCGGAAACCAAGGACTTCCTCATTTAAAACATCATGTATTTTTCATTTATATCTGCCTTGGACCCAATGCACCTCACAGTCAAGATGGAGTAGTGTTTGCTCTTCTCACACAGGGTCCCTGTGTGAGCACACTTCTGTTTGAGTAACATACAGCATTTGTGCGCAGGCAAGCGTTTACATGATTGAAACCTCTCTCATCAATGCACACACCACACCTCTGTTCTGGGAGCCAACCCAACTGGTCATTATGCATGCAGGTTCACGGGCACCTCAGTTCTGTGAAGAAGCTTCATTCATTGTAGGTTCTGTGCCCCTCATGTTGTGCCCCCTCTCTTGTGCTTGCATGTCAGGTGCCAGCGCTTGCGTCCCACGTCCTTTTGCATTGTTTGGGGGGCACTGCATGTAGGATTGCCCAGGACTTCATAAGCATTGTTCAGACATTGTTGTAGGTTCATTGTTGTTGTGTGTCCATCCAGTGGCGGGAAGAAAAGCAGAGAAGCTCAGAGCACTATGGCAGGTTGTGCACTTCCCATGAAGATGTGTCGTCATGTGGGGGTGCAGCGGCAGGCTCCAGCTGGCGGTCGGTGGTCCTGTGTGTATGCTGTGCTGCAACGTCGAAAGTGTCGTGGGCTACATTTTTCTTTAATTTTTTTTCCTTCTCCACGGTGGCCTCTTGTAACCTCTTCTCCACAATTTACCAATGGCACTCCGGACACTCAGCAGGCGGCGGGGCGCCTGTGCTGAGCAGTCGATTGTCCACCCTCGCAATCCATGGGTTTGGGGTTCAATCCTCACTGGAGGCTCGCTACGTCTAAGCTGCCCTCGTTCGGCGGATACAGCCTTGAAACCTTCATCCTTAATCCTAGCTTTTCCACAGATCCATGCCACCACCAGGTGGGTTCCATAGTGGAATCATTTCACCCTTGCTGCTCAGCAATAGATTATTTGAAACCAGCCAGGCCTAAAGGCCCTGGCCAGTAAACAAATGCATGCCTTGTGGCTATTAATCTGGCCTAAGGAATGGAAAACTGTGGCCCACACGTGCAACAGTCCCTTATCAAAGGAGCACCCAATCATCTGACTGGGGATCTACTGGCCAGCTGTACCTCCAGGTCGAGAAGTTTTGCTGCAATGCGCTGCTCCACATCCATTAATTCTGGATCACCAGCTGTTGCTTCTGGTGCTCCACCATCCCTCAGCAAGGGGGGCGGCAGAGAGCGCAGACGTTCCAGATGTGCTTCTACCTGTAAATGCATTTATGGTGAGGGTTAAATTGCTGTCCAGGCATTAAACGCACTAAAAAAGGAGCTCAACGTGCTGGTGAGGCTAGAAGAGCAGCTCATTTTATTCTTATTACTCATTTCATACTCATTTTATTGATGCGTGGCCAAGGCCCCAGTTGCACCAGGCAATTGGAATAAAAGCTCAATCCATGGAGGGACTGATGGGTAACAGCAAAGAGCTAGCCCCAGGAAAAATCTGCAAGCTGGTTGTGCACTTGCCCCATGCAGCTTGGACTATGCATATGCCATGCAGCTGGGTGCTTGCGCACTGGTGCGAAAGCCTATGTGGATGCATGCATGTTTTATACAGCTAGACGCATGCGTGCTCCATGCACCTAGGTGTATGGGGAAGGCCCACCAGCTCAAAAGCATACGCTGACAGTGCACAGGCCATGCAAGACCATTCTTGCTGCATTCAGAGGCATACTCATGGCCTATCACTTACAAGATTTCAGTTTCCTAGATACTCCTGCAGTTTGAAAATTTGATATGCAAACGTCGGGCTGCCTCCTATGCTGATCGCACTGAAGCTTGAAGCAAGATGAGGGCACCATGGCCTAGCTGTGCAACGTACCAAGACTGACTCGGTTCAAGCGGTCAACTTCGGAAAAGGATCCCCATTTCTAAGGACTTAACAACATCCAACCACCTACCCACCTAAGCACGCACTTTTAATCTAACACAGTGCCAACAAAATCGAGCCCATGCTTGTGCACCTGATCATGAAGCTTTTGCAGATCAGCCCGCCGGTTTGCATGATGGTCAGAGCCGGCAGGTACATTCCTTCCGTTAACCTTGCGCTCCATGCCCAGCAAGATGGCCTCCAACTTTTGTGCAATTAAGCGGCTCTCTGGGGTCATACTCGGGGGCTTGTCCTTCTGCGACGGGCCAATTCCTCGGCTCAAACCTCTCTTTAAAGTCACGCTCTGCGCTGCATTGACTGATGACTGTACTCCCTGCAGAAGCATTTAAGCAGACAGCTCAATTCAACAACCTCCTGTAATGGAGGGTACAACGCACATTCTCAGCGGCCAGCGGCAAGAGCAGGGAAAAAAGCAAAGATAGAATGTCATGACAGGCCTTTAGGATTGTTGCTTGCACAGAGCTCAAAGACCAAAATGGCAGCATCACCTGGTTCTCACAAAGTGACGATGAAGAGGATGAAGATGACGACACCATGGTTTGCGTGTTGAGGGAGCGGAGCGAGGGCTGAAAATATGCTGCTCGCCTCCGTTTTCCACTTCTTTGCCCAGGCATGTCCCTAGATGTGATGGTAGATTGAAGAGCGACATGTTTTATGGGACACTCACCGAGCGCACATCTAAGAAAGGGAGCACAATAGGCAAGCCAGCAGCTACACGGGCGCCATTGTAGACGGATGTTTTAACACAAAAATAGAGATGAGGGGGATTTTTTTGCTTTGACGCGCAACTGAAGGCTCAGGCTGTAAATCCCAGACTTCTTCCCAGGTTTACTATGCCCCTCTACCTGAAAGTCAGTCCTAAGCTTATTTGCTGGGATGAATTGCTCCACTTTAAGCAATGTCTAAAAAAAATCTGACCTCACAAGCTACGGGGAGGAGGAGCCTTAATTGCAGCAGCAACGACTTGTTTTAGATAAGTGTATGATGCCTCTTGCCCCTACAAGCACTGCTAGGCAGTTCGTATACTCCTCCTGCTCGTATGAATTTTATAATGTTTTCAGGTACTGGAATCATGGGGGCTACTTCTATAATTTTTTACTGTGACACTGTGGGATAATGTGTGGCCTGCCTGGGGGATGCCTCTGCTGCTGACATCTCAACAGCTGTCACTGCCAAAATATACAGGTGAGCCATTGCATGTGTTCAAATGATGCTGGCTTATAGATGTGCTTTGTGTACTATGTGTAATCTTTACTGATCTGCTTGCTAAATTCAGCAGCTTGTGCCTCAGATCGGGCTGAAAAGTGCCAGGAGCAGATAGCCTGTCTGCAATTGGTCCCCAAGTGATGGGCTTTGGGGGATGCTCTGACAAGCAGCATCTTGCCTTAATGCAGCACCGGCTCAGTGCATTCCATTACCATTGTAATAATGGTAACAAAGTGTTGACAGCATTTGTTTAAAGCTCCTACTGCATGCTTGCTGATTCCTGAAGGACAGGAGCTTATGCATCGATATGATTTATGACACTACACGATCATTGGTACATTGCAAGGGTTGGACTTTAAGCATCAAAATGTATTACCTGGATTCATACGCGGGATTGCTAGGGAGCTGCACACCATTGGCTAGAGCCACAGACCCAAGCTTGTGCCTGGAGAGAGAAAGGAACGCGAGCCAAGGAAGATGTTTCAGTGATGCTTGTAGACGTATGCACCTTCTTTCCAAGCCTTCTTAATGGGTTTTGATCGGATAATGAGATGCACGAATGATCCTCAATGGAGAAATAGCACCTTGAATAATTATTTCAGCGTTGTTGTTGCCCTTGGTAGCCATTGCGGATGTTTGCTAGACACCTGGTGGCTAAGCATGGCTTGATACAACCTTTCATATGCAGCTCTTCAAATCAACGCATGCAAATAAATAGGCACTCTGGCACTTAACAAGCTAAATTGCGAAGTGTTGATGTCTGCTAAAGTAAGTTGACGTTTCACACTTGCCTTGCCAAACTTCTTCTGCCATCATGTCCTTGCTGCTGATTGCGCTGTGGCTCGTAGACAGGATTGCTATTCCTCGTCATCATTGTTGTGGATGGTTGTGGTTGGTACCCAGCCCCTTCAACACCACACATAATTAATCAAATGTCGTTTCTTGCCAACCCATAAGGCTTGCCCATCCATATCTTGCATTGAGAATCATGAGAAAAGGGCTGACTTACAAGAATTTGCTAATGCAAGATTTGTGATGGTGTAAAAGCCTTAGCAGAGCTAAGCCTTGATGCGGACACACCAGACCTCATTTTTATGAGAATGATGTACCATGAAACCTACCATTGTGCAGAACCTTACCAGGGCCACGCAATGCTTTCAATACAGAGTAATGTGCTTTAAAATGACATGATTCTAATACATCTTTCTTATCTTTGCTAGCGACTTTTCATAATAACATGATTCTAATTTATCTTTCTTATTTTTCTGGCGGCGGCCTGTCAGGTGGTCAACAAAGAACCCAATGTGCATGCTTAAATTCATCGATTTGATTTGCAAAGCATGAATAAGCATGCTCATTTGTTTGAAATTGAGATCAACGCACCAGAAATGCATAAGGCAAAATCCTGGTTCCAAGGCGATGATGCATCTGTAGGCCTGACTGGCACAGCCAAGGTCTTCTGTGACCGGGTGCTGTTAATGGCACTCCTACAAACAAAGGGAGATGAATATGCCAGAGAGAACACTTGAAACGAAAATGCCAGAGAGCACACCAAAGACTGTTCCGGGGAATGTGCATGAGAATGGAGTGCAAGCAAACCAAGCAAGCATGCACAGGGCTACAAGTTGCATCCCAAAGCAACACAATTCCTCTGGAGCTGGCGAATTGCTGGGGATGAGGGACTTCACAGTCGCACGTACGATACAAGGTGCAGCGCAGTACCTCATGGGCAGATAGACCAGCGCACACCTCTTGGACCCTATAACTTCTGATTTAGGTCTGGATCCAGATGCCTGGTTGCCGATGCAAAATTTTGTTATGCCTGGCGCAGAAGATGGATGTGTCGAGGTTGATGGCGGTTGGGCCTGCACATACCAGTAAGTGCACCTATCTCCGACAACTTTGCTCTTACCAGCAGTCTTTATACAAACCCCAGTCTTTCAGCGAGGCCATCTACTTGCTCGACGCATTGCACTCCCATTTTGTGCCAATTCCGTACACTCTCAAAGCTAATGTTGCTGTTCATTTGCATATGTAACTTGCGACGAGGGGAAGCACACTGGAAGTGCTGCAGTTGATAGCATCCTGTGCTCACCTTCAGCATGTCGATCCCTGGTTTCTCTGCATTGTTGCTTTCACTCTCGTGCTGCTCCTGTAGCTGCTCTTTCTTTCTGTGCTGGTGTCCTGGGCAACTCCATGGCCGTTTGGAGGTATCTGAGCATTCCTCTGAACTAAATTTGTTCTGTGCTGTTACTTTAGAAATCTTGCTGGCTTGCACAGCTTTAACCAACTCCGCTGTTGCGCCCCATGCAGACCTGACCTGGAAGGTTGAGATGCAAATGGCACCCTGCAGGCTTGCAACTTCACATAAAATGCACTTAGATGCACTTAGATTCACATGGATTCTTGGCAGTGCCATGCAAGCCAAGTATATGCCTAAATTCTAAAGTGGACTCTAGATAGACCTGGAAAGAGAAGCCAGGAATTTCTCCTACTTGACACAGGCACTGTTGCATGCTGGCAGAGACCAGAAAGCCCAGCAAACAACCTACATGGCTGAAGGACTAAGGTACGCAAAAAAAGGAAAAAAAGTGAGAGAAATTAACAACTCACATATGGTATGCATGGAGGCAAGCATACACTTTCAGGGAAGGTATTGTATCTTGCTTTATTTGATGCTTTTGGTCATATTGTGGGCATACCTGTGGCTCCGCAATTTCAGTCCTGCCTTGCACCTCAGCAGGGATAGGCAGGGCCTTGTGCTTAATTTGTGGGCCAAACTGCTGCTGCTGCTGCTGCTGCCCACAGCTATGTTGCTGCTTGGTTCCACGGGTGACGAATTTGCCTTGCGGCTGCTTGTGTATGTTGTTGCCCGAATGTGCAGGGGCGGCTGAGGTGGAGGCTGATGGTATGCGCCTGCAAGTCTTATCGCAGGGTGGTTAAGTGCAGTAAGGCTATTTTCCTAGGAAAATGCAGCTATGTGGCGGCAAGTTCTTGTTAGGCACATGGAGATGAAGCCGGATTCAAGGTGCCACAGAAGAGCATCACTAAATGCATGAGCAAAAACAGAAAATGCCACAGAGCTATTCAAGCATGCGCACTTGTAGGGAAGCATGCAAAACATGACCATGAGCATCTTGAAGTATAATGCATGGCTATAAGCATCTTGAGGTGCTGATTCATACTGTAAAAAAGCTCAACAGAAGGTGCTAGGACGGGAGGTCTTCTTATGTGCCAAATTGGGAGCTGAAATGTATATACATCAGCCAGCATGTAGGTCGTCCCCACCACTAGGTGAACCCTTACTTAGGCAAACGTGGGCAAATAGGCCTCTCAAAGCCTAACTTGGCAGCCACCACACCATTTCCTGACCTGAGCATACAATTGGATAGTTGTTTCTGATGGTGTATCTAGGGTCGAAATTGGTGTAGTGGGTGGAAGGCAACTTTGGAGAAAAGATATGTCAGGATTGGAAGAGTGCACGCTGTTTCCCACACACAGCCCCAAACTCCAAGGTTGAGTTGCCTGCACATTTGTAAAAATACTTCCGAATTCTATTTAAATTTGAGCGAGGGAAGCTCTGCCGCTGAGCTGTGCACTCAATAGAGGCAGAGGTCAGGATAAGTGTTGGCCCACCTCTTTCTACCCACACCTTCGATTGAGCTAATTTCTGGTTTATCAGATACCTCTTTTCCCTCCGCAAACCCCAGGCTTGGTCCAGCTTGAAAGCATGCAGAGGTTGCTGAGATATTGCATTTCCTGTGTTGGCACCCACATCTGGTCGCGACCGGGTCACCCACGGAACGCACCTTCCCGACCCCCTCCCAAAATTTGACTTTCCAGCATCAAATCATAATGCAAGAGCAGGTCAAGTTTTGGAACACGGAAGGATTGGAGCAAGTTTGGGGAAGTACCATTTTCCTGCCAAAAAGGTGCAAAATGGTGCCAGAATGGCCAATGGCGCGCACACCGCGCCCCCACCTCGCATTTTCTGACACATCCTGACTATTTAAGACGTATGTACATGTCGTGCATGATTGGGTCTGGAAATGGGGCGAGCAAGGGGGCGGAAAAGCTACTCAGCCATGTATGGTGGGGTCCAGTGGTGGGGGCGACCTGTAGCATTACCAAAAAACATACATACCGGTATATACAGTATCTAAAACCTCCATGTACGTTTTTCCACAACCTTAATAATGAGGAATGGAAACCAGGCACCTCACCTGCGCATGGATGCCTGCTTGACTGTGGAGGGCACAGATGGTCGTAGCGATTGCTCTGGCTTCCCAACTATGTTATCAGGCTCCAGGCCAGGCAGGGGCTGCCTTTTCAAGGGTTTAGGAAGTGGTGGGAACTTTGGTTGCAAATGAGATGGCTTTGGCGCAGGCCCCCTCTTCTCAGCTGGCTCTGTGTCCTGGAACTCAGAGCTTGTCCCTTTCCCATCACGCCTTGAGGCCTCAATCGGAGAAGCTGCCCAACAAGCCCGGCTGTCAACGGCCCTTTTGTCCTTGTGTGCCAGATGTCCTACGTGGAGAGCCCCTAAATTTGGCGAAGCAGCTGTCAAGCAGCTGCCAGGTGCACTGGCCCTGCCTTGACCTCGGTTGTTGCTGATGTATTGATTGGTGCTGCCACTGCTGCACAGGAAGGCACTGCCCCCGCTGCTGCTGCTGCTGCTGCTGCTGCTGCTTGTACAACTTGTGCCCATGGCACTGCCAATGGCATGGTCAAGGCCTCTACCACTGCTTCCGATGCAGCTGCCGGTGCTGATGATGCTTTCTTTGATATTTGAGTGAGAAGGGGTATAAACTGGCTGTCTAACCCCTTGCAGCTCCAAATTGGACAGCCTAGATGGTGATGATTTGACAGGGCTAGCCTCTCTCCCCTGCAGCTGCTCTTCCTGCTGCCGCCGCTGTTGCTGCTGCTGCTGTTGTTGTTGTTGCAGCAAGTCTGCAATATCCACAGACAATGCTCGCCTGCGGCAGCATCAACAATTGAGTTTGGCTTGCTTGGAAAGGAACCCGAGGACCTCTTGCTTTTTGCGGGGGGGGGGCAGTGATGAGGAGCGTCTGCCCACAGGCAGATGTCAAGGGAGCAGCAGCCAATCACAACATGAATGCAGTTTGAATTTTGTTATGAAAGCATGATATCTCTGTTTACAGGGGTGCCATATCCATGTGCACATGTACAAAAGCATTGCCCTATCATAGATGCCTAAGGTCAAAAGTTGTGCATGATCTGCACACTGGCTGAACTAGCGCTGTCACATGAACTTGAGATTTAATCAGCAACAACAAGCTGATTTGCATACCTACCGATCTAAAGTAGCATGCTGGGCCTCAAGCTGTGCTCTGGCCCTGGATTTAGCAGAAGCACTGAGCTGAATCTCCGCTAGGTCACATGAGGCCTGATGAGTAAAACATGGGTAAGTGCTGGCTGAGACTCGATCTTGTTTATTCAATTGTGCATACGTGCCAATTCCCCTGTGTTACCATAGTTCAAACGTCCATGACCATGCCCTTGCTGTATCTGGTCGTCAACATGAGCAGACATGGACCAAAATAGAATCATACAAATCAATGCTGCCTCCAAAAGGCTTTGCATGAGTGCATGACTTTATCCACATCATCCCATGTTTTGTCACACACCGGTTGCAAGGGTGAGACACGATTGGACAAACTACGCTTGCCCTTCTTTTGTTTCCTTCTGCGCAGTCTGGGGTCCTGCATTGAATTGACAAGTAAGGAAGCGCCAATGTCCGCAAAGCTCAAGTCTCACCAAGAATCAGTGATTGTGTCCTGAAGTGGATTGCCCTGTCCATTAACTTGGCCGTCTCAACCTTGCAGCAGTATTCCGGATGATCATACACGGACAGGAGACACAAACCTTGTACACCATCTGTTTTGCGGCAAGAAGCAGCTTTTTGCGGTGACCAGGTAGGATGACCTGCGAAATGGATCGTTGCAATTGCTCAACAGAAAGGATGCCTTCTGAGGTCCATGGCTCTGGACTGACACTGTTTCCAGAGGTCAAGAGCTATACGCAGTTGAAATGCCTCAATGGAGGCCCCTCTGCTCTCAGACACACCCTGCCCTTCAGTCCAGGGGCCATATAACCACGGAAACGCGCTCACAAGATTGTTGTGAAGCTCTATCAGCCCTAAGTCGTTCTCATCCAGAAGCGCCAGCAGACCCCTGCAATTCAACATTTTTTTGCTTCACAAGTTGGGCATGAGGACTTCAGTAAACACACTTTACCAATGCCAGATATCACAGCTGTGCATCACATGTGTTTTTGCGCTCAGCACTGCCAAGCTTTTTTTGGTTGTCAACTTCGCTGGACCTACCAGTCATCAAAACCAGCATTAATGAACTCAGGGGCGTATCTTTCAAGACCTAGCTCTGCCAACCATGCATACGCTGGCGAGCTGCTGCGTGACTGTTGTCGGGAAGCTTTCTGGCCCCCTGTGTCAGCATGTCAAAAGCAGGCGGGTTGTGGTCACTTTGAAAGACACAAACTTTTTTGAAGTTGCAGTTGAGGCATTAATGTGTCAAGGTGGGGCAAGGGCCAGCTTAATCCTCCCTACCTTGCGGATCTCCTTTGGTTAGCTCGGGCTCCTCATCTACCCTAGGCCTTGCCTTCGCCACACAGCACATAAGATTTCCCATGTTACCTCTTCAAACCCTCTATCCTGGGCTAGCGAGTGGTTTTGGTTCCTGCTTGATTCCCGTTCCTCTGTAATTTATCTTATTTTAGTATTTTAGTAAGCTTATTATTAAAGTAAGCCTAAGCCCAACCGCCTGATCTTAGCTACACAACGCAATTTAACCTAGTTTTTGCCTTGATTGGAGCAAGAAAGAATAGAAGGATGTTCTTTCTGAGAGGTCAGCTGGTCCAATCAAGCACACATCCTTTGCCCTACAGACGTTCTTCCTTCAAGGGCATTCCAATAAAGTCCAGACGCGCAAAGCCATTAAGGCACGTCGATGCCCATGCACAGCAGCAGATAACAGGTAGCCTGGTGGGATGGGGTTTCATCTGAATAAGGCTCATTGCCTAGTTAATGTGCTGGCATGCAATTTTGCATCATGATTCTGCCGCCTTGCTACAAATCTCGTACGTGATCCGAGTTCAGAATCGGCTTTTGTCAAGCGTGGCGCAGGCCAGTACTTTGAGAGTTATGAGGGCATTCCTGCGCAAGGAGAGATGAATGATTATGTAGTTGACATTGGCCCAGGTTTTGATCGGGACAAAGTCATTGAGGTAAGTTTGCCAGTGCGATATCAGTCAAAAAGTTTGCTTGAATGCATTTTGAAACCATCAAATTCATACACAATGTGTAACTTGCAGACATTCAAGGGTGCACACGTGCGCTTGCCCGCCCCTAAGCAGCGCATGTATGCTTGCCCACACACATGCACTCAATAGTAACATATGTGCTGCAAAAGTGAGACTGTTCAGCTCTGTCTAGTTTCTCAATTTGTGGGCAGTGTCGCAATTGCCAGCTGGCCTGCATCCCTCATGCACAGAGCTCTTTCCGACAAGCATTCATCCGAACGTGTAACACTTGCACCATTGAAGGGCTGTGGTGCACATAGCCCTCCTGGCTTGCCATTGGCATGAGTTACCACCTTAAATTATAACAACAGCTCAGGTGCAGGCATGCTGCAGGCACATGTTTCATGCTGATGCCCTGTTTGGGGGAATTTGCCTGAACCAAATGCACTTATATGCTGCTGGCAAATGGAGCTAGCATGCAGCTTAGCTAATGCAGTGGATGAGCATGAAGGGTGTTTGTGCACAGCCCTTTACGCAGGATAGACTCCAGGGCTTGCAAAGAAAGCTCGCATAAGCTCATTCGCCTCCAGGCAAAATCATGAGGAACTTGTGCAAGAGGACAAGACGGCTTGCAAGACCACCAGAGACATCATTCGCAGCATTCATGGCATGGCATGTACCATATTCAACTCTGGCCCAGTCTGCCGACGTGTGCTCGTAATCATATTTTGTCTGCAGGCTATTATGGACCAGTGTGGATCGGGGGGGAACAAAGCTATGTTGGTCAAGTGCAAAGATCCCCGGGCAGTAGCTCCAACACTCCTAGCCCTGGCATCTCTTGGCTCCAAGTTGGCAGCGGATGGGTCCCGGCAATCCCTGCAGGTGCAGTCCCTGCCAGCTGTGGTCGCATGACCCAAGCTGCCACACAACATTTATCTGTTGGTTTGGAGCCACGTATGGTTACGTTGGTCTGCAAGACTGGCCCAGCCCGTACTGACTTTAGTGAAGTTCAGCTTGTGTTTCATAGAGAGCCCTCTACCAGCATATGCCATGTCCTGAAACAAGTGAAAGGCATGAGGAAAGATTTCAAAGCTTGTTCTGCCTGGGAATTAACCGTGCAGGTGATACCCATGGCGAGGTATGCCAAGGCTGTTCGCAGCTCACAAACAGGGCGCGTGCAGAGAGTGCGGCTGGTAGAAGCGCTCGAAAGAGGTTCGCTTCTCTTCGAGGAAGCATTGAGCAGCATGTGCTTTGCTTACTTTGAATGCTTAGGTGCTCCAGTCCCTGCAGCAGCTTCTGCCCGCTTATTACCCTCCCCAAAAGTCTGGGATGTGTGTGTCACAGGATGTGGAGCAACATTCCGTGTGCAGCTGATTGAGGGCCCTCGAGTTGAGAAGGTCGATGAGGGGCCTGTTTGCAGGTGAGGAAGGCCGACGTCGCACTCTGCTATCTCTGCAGTGCTACTTCTCGCACTGTGGTTTCCAATGGACAAGAGTTGATTTGCTCAGCGGTGGGGTTTCCAATGGACAAGGGCTGATTCGCTCAGCGGTGGGTTTTCATGGACAAGAGTTGATTTGCTAGCAGTGGGGTTCCTCGCCGGCGACCATTGCAGGTGCCCTCTTCTGTACTCTCTCCCCTGAGACCTTTTAAGCCCAACAAGAGCTCTTGCTCGTTGTCTTGTGTGTGTAGGGTAAGAGCGGCTGGCGACCCTTCTCAGATTGCATCTGCCATCTGCGCTTTCATGCGCTCAGAGGATCAGCGCTGCCGGGTGACAGCTGTTGGCTTGAGGGCAGTTGAAAATGCCTTCAAGGTGGGCCAGATCCTGCTGAATAAGTCTGATGTCTGAGGCATGCCCCTTGTTAATGGAAGTCTGATGCTGCCTCCACTGTTTGCCGTGCACACTGCACTACACGAGCACTGTAAAGCATATGGGACTGTGACACAATCTGCTGGTGAGTGAGCTGCAGGGCTTTCACACATGCTGTGGATGCCTGCTCATGTTACTGTAAATTTGCACACTTTTAAAGCAATGTGGGCATGCATTCTTTCCAAGATCAGCTCCTAGATGGCATGATGATGGTCTGCACATCTCAGGCGGCTGTCCTTGCGCGCATGAGGCTACTGTTTCCACCAAGTGCTCAGACTGGAGACCTCGGGGCCCCAGTGAGGCTGAACTTTGTTGTTTATCCAAGGTGAATACAAGCACTTGACCCTGGTGAGACTGGCATCAACTGCAATAGACTTCCTGGGCCATGATATTTCATGGGCCTTACACATGTAGATTAGAAGATGTAGCTGTCAAGGCGACTAATCCACCTACACTGCTTGCCAAGTGTCCAGCAAATTGGCAGATTGCCCCTCTCCTGTAATTTTTAGCAGAGCTGTTGATCTGTTGAACAAGCTGTTGGGTACACAATTACCTTGGACTTGAGAAGGAGCAAGTTTGGAGGTGCCTGTTTGGAGCATGAGGCTTGCAGGACATCGCAGGGGCTGCCAGGCGCCTTTACCCTGAGTGTGTGTGT
>LFIK01002865.1_pt1 | contig 14006 bp, 11 predicted proteins | sample 643401 | NCBI WGS metagenome assembly LFIK01 (sample SAMN03777447, study PRJNA286221) | soda lake metagenome | biome: soda lake; feature: Kulunda steppe; material: water; isolation source: sample T5-Br brine of Lake Tanatar-5 | place: Russia: Kulunda steppe | collected 2010-07 | reverse complement strand
GCAGATCCTGATCACCCAGCGGACCGCCTCCATGCCAGGGCCGTTGTGCGCTGCCTTTGCGCCCGGCATGCGACAACTGAATGGCGGGGACGGCGCCTTGCTCTTTCAGGAAACGCGCGATCCGACGTAAACCAGAGACATGATCGTCCTGCCACAAACCTACGTCCCCCGGGGTGATCCGCCCCGAGACGTCGATCGCGGTCGCCTCAACGAATACGATTCCGGCACCACCAAGAGCAAACCGCCCCAGATTGACGAGATGCCAATCATTGACATGACCGTCAATCGCAGAGTACTGACACATTGGCGAAATCACGATGCGATTACGCGTTCGCATTCCACGGATTTCAAGAGGGGAAACAAGAATCGGTAATTGAGTCATGAGATGTCACTCTTTGAGGATTCAGCAACGAAGACACAACGGCCTCTGTGCTGGATGAACGGTTGCAGACACTTGCACGCAGTATCACATGGATGATGCTGCCCTGAACGGATGCAGCCCTGACTCGCGTTGAGCCGGTTGTGGCTGTCACGCATCATGGCAATTCATGACGGGATCAGCCCACGCCACGCGCCTCAATACTGACAGAACACCACCCAACCAGCGGCACGTTTCAGAGTTATGTCAAAGGCTACATTTTGATAACCTGCCGTATAGTGTATTATCTCGTCAGTCAATCTTGTAACTGTAAGGTGAGGGCTGATATGTCAACCTGGAAGAAGTCGGTACCCAACCGCAAGGAACTGCATCGCATGAAGCGAGAGAGCTTGCTCAGGGAGGCAATCGCCGCATTCAACGATCGCGGATTCTCTGCAACGTCATTGGACGATATCGCCAGAAACCTGGACGTGACCAAGGCTGCGCTTTACCACTACTTCCCGAACAAGCACGCCATTCTGTATGCGGCGTTCGACAAGGCGCTGAATGTTGCGTTCGAGAGCCTCGAAAAAGCCGAAACACAAGGCCAGACCGGGCTGGAGAAGCTTCAACTGACAATACAGGGTTATCTGGAAATCGCCCTGGATGAACTTGATCGATGCCTGCTCCTGACCGAAGAAAATGCACTGCTTGCTGAACATCTCGCCGAAATCGTTCCGCGTCGGGACAAATTTGAACAGACACTGAGACGTTTCGTGCTTGAAGGCATCAATGACGGCAGTGTGATTCCCTGTGATCCGAAGTTGGCCATTTTTGTTATCTGGGGTGCCGTGAACTGGGTCCCAAAATGGTATTCCCACGGCGGCCCGTGGCGCAGTGACCAGATCGCACACAGCCTGGCCGAAATGGCCTGCCGAGCGATTGCTCGAGATCCGGTGGACGCCATGCCAAGAGATGTCGGGGCCACATAATCGTGCCCCCTGCATCCCCAGCACAACCCTTGCCCAGATTCAGCCGTTGACCAGTTCCTGTTTCCCACCGAGATAGGCGCTGGCAAGCCCCGAGTCCTTCAGTTCGGTATTGCTGCCTTCCGTCACCACTTCTCCGTGCCTGAGGACGTATCCAAAGTCGGAAACCTTCAGCGCCAGCGAGGCCATCTGTTCGCTGAGCAGAACACAACAGCCAGATTCAGCGCAATAATCCTTCACATACTGAAAGATTTGCGAAACAATGATCGGCGCCAGACCAAGTGAAGGTTCGTCCAGAAGGAGATAGCGCGGCTTGTGAATTGTCGCCATGGAAAGGATCAACATTTGCTGCTGCCCCCCGCTCAGCGAACCAGCACGAAACCGCCGACGCTCGCCAAGAATCGGAAACGTCTCGTAGATCAATTCCAGCTCGCGCCTGAAGTCACCCTTCGCGTTGCGAAAGCTCCAGGCAACAATCAGATTCTCCTCGACCGTATGGTCATGAAACAAGCGACGGCCCTCCATGGCCACTGCCAGACCGAGCCGCGAGCGTTTGTGAGCAGGCATTGACGTCACATCATTGCCATCAAGGTAAATACGACCGGATGCAATCTGCACCGTGCCGGCAATGGCCTGAATGATCGACGACTTTCCAGCACCATTGGCACCGATCAGAGCCGTCAGGCAACCTGGTCTTGCTGCAAGCGAGACGCCGGTAACCGCCTTGATCGCACCATAGCTGATTGACATGTCACGAATCTCAAGCATGTTCGTCTTCCTCAGCACCGAGGTAGGCGGCAATGACATCCGGATTCGCCCGCATGCCGACCATGTCACCACGGTAGATGACCCTGCCGACATCCAGCACCACGACATCATCGACCAGTTTGTCCAGAAAATCCATGTGGTGATCAATCAGCATGACTGCCACGCCGTTATCACGAGCCAGACGGATCATGACATTGAGGTTTTCGGTTTCGTTTTCCGACAACCCAGCCGCCGGTTCGTCAAGCAACAACAGCGCCGGATCACTCAACAAGGACCGAGCAACCTCCGCCATCCGCTGAATGCCATAGGGCAGCTCACTCATCACTTCTTCTGCATATTCTGCCAAACCGGCAAACTCAATGATCCGATCGGCACGGGCGAGAAAGGTTGCTTCCTCCGCAAGGCCATGACGCAGATTCAGCGCTGCGCTCAATGCGCCATGACGATAGAGGCGATGCGCGCCCATCAGGACATTCTCTCGCACGGTAAAGTTGGGCACGTTACGCGGGTCCTGGAACGTCCTCGTCACGCCGATTCTTGACACCTTGTCAGCGCGCCAATGACCAATATCAGTCTCCTGGAACATGACGCGACCGGAAGTGGGCCGATAGACACCGCTGATCACATTGACCAGCGTGCTTTTTCCTGAGCCGTTCGGGCCAACCAGCCCTGTCACCTGCCCTGGCTGCAATGCGATCGATACGCCATCGAGCGCACGCAATCCGCCGAATTGCATGACAATATCACTGGCCTCAAGCACTGGATCGGGCCTGGAATGATCAGCAACTGCGGCTGCACCAACGGAGCGCTGCGCAGACCGGGCCGATTGCCGCGGCGTCAGCAAAGGCACATCATTCGAGCTCACCACTTGCTGACCCAGCATCTCGGATTTGTTGTAGCGGGTCGACAACGACAGCATGCCGGCAATGCCCTTGGGTAGCAGGGTGAACGAGAACACCAGAATCAACCCGTAAACCATGAACTGGTATTGAGAAAATGCTTGCAAGTACTCGGGCAGATACGTAAACAGTGCAGCACCCATGACCTGGCCGACCAATGATCCGAAACCACCGACGATCGACATGACCAGAATTTCGACCGAGCGCATCAGCTCGAAACCGCTTGGCCCAATAAAACCGGCCATGTGCGCGTAGAAGCCACCAGCCATCCCGGCCATTCCCGCACTGACCGTATAAGCAAAGCGTTTCACGAATGCTGCTGAAATACCCAGACTGCCGGCGCCGACCTCACTGACATGTACAGCGTAGAAGGCACGACCGTAGTGACTCTTCACGAAGTTACGTAACATGAACATCATCAGCACGAGCGTCCCAAGCATGAAACGGAAATACCACACCTGGTCAACACGCCATCCAAAGATTTCCATGGTGTTCAACTGCGGTGATGGAATCCCCCGGAAACCCATCACACCACCAGTCAGGCCTCGCAGTTCGCGGGCGAGCTCATAGACAATCAAACCAAAAGCGAGTGTCATCATTGCCAGGTAGAATTCGCGAACCCGACCAGCTGGAATCGACACGCCCAATCCGACGAGAGCCGCTACCAGTGTCGCGACAATGATATTCAGCGGGAAAGGCACTCCCCAACTGGTAATGGCCAGTGCGCCCGCGTACGCGCCGACAGCATAGAAGCCGGCATGTCCGAGGGAAATCTGCCCGGTAACACCGGTGAGCAGGTTGATGCTCTGCGCCAACATGATGTTGATGATCAGGAAACACCACATCTGCAGAGTGCCCAGGCGTACGAAATCAGCGGCTACTGCAATGGCAACCACGGCCACGGCAAGAAACCAGGGGTTGGCGAGGATCCGGAACAGGCTTCTGATAGCAGTCATACCTTGACTACCTCCTTCTTGCCGAACAGCCCTTGTGGCCGGATGGCCAGCACCAGGACGAGAATGGCAAATGCCACTGTCTCGGCCGCGGCAGGGGAAATGTAGCCGCCAACCAGCATCTCGATCACTCCAAGCAGTAGGCCACCGACCAACGCACCGATTGCACTGCCCATACCACCGACGACGGCCGCGACAAAGGACAGAATCAGGATGTGCATGCCAAATGAGGGATCCACCGTCCCCGAAATCTGGGACACAAGAATGCCGGCGATACCCGCCAGAACTCCACTCGCCATGAACGAGATCAGCACGACCCGGCGCACCGGGATGCCCATGGTTGCGGCCAGATTGTTGTCATGCGCCACGGCACGGACCGCATAACCCCAGGTGGAATAGCGCAGAAACGCCTCCATGGCGATCACGATCGTCACGGATACGCAAAAGATTGCAATATATTGCGCAGAAATCCAGACATCCATGACGTGAATGAATTGATTACTGCTCAAGAGAACATCCGGGAAGGCGACAGCCTGAGAGCCGAAGACACTGCTTGCCAGACCCTGGAGGAAGACGCCGGTACCGAGCGTGGCGACGACCCAGCCCATGCTGCCGGTCGCCCGCAGCAGGGGACGAACACCAACCAGCTCGGTGATGATCATGATGATCGCCATTGCAGCGAGTGCGAGGATCACCGCAAGCACAATCGGCAAGCCGCTCGCCACCATAAAAGCGGTGATCATGGCACTGAACATGATGACCGCGCCCTGACCAAAATTTAGAACGCGCGTGGTCCAGAATGTGAGGTTCAAGCCCAGGCCTATCAGCGCATAGACAGACCCGACGCTCAGCCCGGCCACCACCAGCTGAAGCATGAAATCCATAGCGATCTCCACTGCCCTGCCACCGCCAACAGGCGGATGGAGCGGCCGGGGTCAGAACAACACCGGCCGCCAGACGGTCATTTACTCGTTGATGGGAAACAGACGCAGGGAGTCGTTGACCATGCGGTATTCGAAGACACTCAGGCCATCCACCTCGATCGCATGGTGCCGATCAGGCGTAAAGGTGTAGACAGCGTTGGCACCTTCCCAGCCCTCGATCGACTCGATCGCATCGATAATCGCGTCAGGGTCGGTTGATCCGGCGCGACGCACGCCCTCGAAGAGGATATTGGCGGCATCATAGGCATTGGAAACCGAGATAGCCATGAACAGCTGGGGGTATTCCTCGTCGTTGCCCCACCAGCGGTCGGTGCCGTACTTCGCCTTGTAGGCATCGGCAAACGCCTGCGTCGCTTCACGCATCGGACGCTCGCCAAATGCACCGATCATTGTGCCTTGAACGCCCACTGCCAACTCACGCGCACCATCCTGGAAAGGCTGACCCAACGCACCGTTGGAAGCGACCAGCGGCACGTTGAAGTTAAGGCGCGCCATTGCCCGACGCACAACTGCCATGTCTGCACCGAGGCCGATGGCTGCGATGACTTCGGCACCAGAGCGACGCAGCCGCTGGATCTGCGCTGTCACGTCCTGAGCACCCTGGTTATAGGACTCAACGGCAACCGGAGCACTGCCACCAGCGTCGATCAGCGCCTCGACAAGATAGTCCACACCGGTAACACCATAGGCAGTGCTCTCGTGAATGATGCCGATCTTCTCCCAGTTGGCTGCCAGATGCTGGCCCATGGCGACCGATTCCACATCATTTTGAAGCGCAAAGGAGAAAACATTTCTACGCGGAGGAGCATCGGTGCCATCCGGGTAAGTGATGTCAGGCGTCTGAGCAATCGGATTCATGTAGGGGCGGCCATCCGCTGCGGCCATCTCGATAACTGCCAACGTCGGGCCACTACCAGCAGGTCCGATAATGCCGACGACGCGATCATCGTCAAGAATTCGACGCATGTTCTGCAATGCGCGATCCGGGTTGAGCTGATCGTCGAGCAGTGGCTCGATCTCGATCATCTGCCCGTTGATGCCGCCGCGCTCGTTCCACTGTTCCACCGCCAGCATGACCGCTCGCCGATTTCCCTCTCCGAACTCGTTGAAGGGCCCGGTCAGCGCGGATGTCATTCCGAAACGGATGGTTTCAGCGCTGACCGTAGAAACTCCCAGTCCCGGCAGGGCGATTGCGGCAATCAGACCCGCAACAGCTCCGTACTTGTGCATTATTTTCATAATCACTCCTCCATACTCGGTTAAAGAACTTCAGTCTGGTTATCAAATCGGCGTCCCTGCTGCCTGCTCTCTGGCAATCGCAAACACATCAAGTAATTCGTCCATGGAAACGTCTGGAAGCGCTGTCACAAAGTGCTCCAGCCGATCAAATGCGACACCAGGTATCCCAACCTCATGGCCAACACGCCGGATCAGATCCGACACCTCGTTCCAGCTGTAGCTGTAGGCTGAAAAATCCAGATTGCGGGTCATGACCAGAGGCTCGGCATGCCCGGTCAAATGCACGTCGATCCGGCAGCCAAGCAGGTCGTAGGCCGGGTCGGCAATCAGCGCAACGCGCTTTTCCAGCGCATTGACGGCGTCATCATCGTATCGAGTCATCGCCGCAATCGATGGAACGCCGTGAAGCAGAGCAACGGCTACGCAAAAGGGGACGCTCATCAACGTCCCGCCGACACTGTCGAATGGACCGTGAGCATCCATCCCTGCATACCCGACCGCAGTGGGATTCATGCGAACGCTGACCTGCTCGACAAGCGCGACATCGAAGCCAGCCTGCTCCCTCAACTCCAGGATGGCCCCAACCGGCGTCTGATTGAGTGCGCAGACCGGATACGGCTTGAACGTCACGCGCATCACCGACCAGGCTTTCCCGAGCTGATCACGGATGGCCTCCACTCGGCAGTCTTGTCCGGCATAACTCGGAATCAAGCCAGCGTTTCCTTCCAGCGCATGTGGCGCGGAAACCGAACCATGCCGCGCAAGCATCGCCGAAGTCAGACCGACGCGTGCGGCGACACCAACCTGATAACGCCATTCGTCGGTGCCATCAGCGAAAGACTGCAGCACGCCGCCGGCGAAGGAGGCAGCGTTACCGATTGCGGCTGCGGTCTGTTTCTCGTTCAATCGCATGAACCTTGCCGCTGCCGCTGCAGCTGCAACAGTTCCATACAACGGCGACGCCCGAAAACCGCGACCGGTGGTGACAGCCGAATGTTCACGCTCGAGAGCTCCACCAACCTCATAGCCCGCAACGACTGCCGGCAGGAAATCGTGCATGGCGCCATGACCCGTTTCGGCAAGACTGACAAGCAACGGCAGGAGAATGGCACCAAGGTGTGAGGTCCCGCAGGTATCCTCCTGGGCGCGACCATGAAACAGCGCCGCATTGGCCTGAATTGCCCCATCGATCGTCGTGCGACTGCCATCAACAAGGACAGATGACGGCCCCGCTCCATACAGGCACTGCGCGGAGGCTGACGCAACCCGCGTGTAAGGCGTCGGAAACGAGCCGAGCCCGATACCGAACCCGTTCAGAACACAGGCACGCGCCTTTTCAAGCACATCAACCGGGATGTCGTCCAGCGTCAGCCTGGCGGCAAACGCACCAAGATCGTGACTCAGAGTCATTTTCACTCCCCCATCGACCTCGATTCAGCGACCCTGATCGAGGTTTTCGTTATCTGGTTATTCAGTCTTTACAACTAGCTGCTAGTAAATCGTCGATGTTCTCCCGCAGCTTGCGCTTGAGCACCTTCCCGGATGGATTTCGCGGCAGCACGTTCGCAAAAACCACACGACCTGGCACCTTGAATCCGGCCAGATGTTCACGGCAATGAGCACGTATGGCGTCTTCGTTCAGCGCCAGTCCGTCCTTCAACACCACAAAAGCGACGGGGCGTTCACCCCACTGAGGATCAGGCACACCAACGACTGCAACTTCACTGACTTCAGGCAGTTTGTAGACGACTTCTTCAATTTCGGACGAGGCGATGTTTTCACCACCAGACAGAATCATGTCCTTGACACGGTCAGCGATGAACAGGAAACCATCTTCATCGAGATAGCCCATATCACCGGTACGAAACCAGTCATCGAAAAACGCTTCACGGGTTTTCTCCGGTGCATTCCAATAACACCGCGTCACCTTCGGTCCACGCAGACAGATCTCACCAACCTCCTTGACCGGCAGGCGACGCCCCTGACCGTCACGAATGGTGAGCTCGACATGCGCAAGTGGCCGACCGGTGGAGCCGATCTTTTCGACCTCCATTCCCGGCTCCATCAGCGTGTCACCACTGCAGCTTTCGGTCAGCCCGTAACCATCGACATACCGACCAGTCGTAAACACTTGGCTGAACTGCCGAATTCGGGATTCGGGCGTTCTCTCCCCACCGCCGATACACCAGCGAAGAGAACGCAGGTCATAACGGACTGCAGCATCCTCAATCTCAAGAACTCGGTTGAGCATGACTGGCGCCATCCAGCCACAGGTCAGACCGTGCCGTTCGATGGATTCCAGTGCCCGATGCGGATCGAACTCCCGGTGCAGACACAACACGCCTCCCATCCACAGCACCGACATGCCCGGGAGATCGAAGGCACCAACATGGTAAAGCGGGCCGACCACGAGCAGACGATCAGTCGCAGTAATGCCCAACGCCATCACATGATCAATATTCTTCCAGTAGAAATTGTCATAGCTGTGGACGACTCCCTTCGGTCTCGACGTCGTACCAGACGTGTACATGAGGCGGAAAGTGTCGGTTTGTGATACCAGGGTCATGGCGGGTACCGACACCGAGTCCATGTCGCGGGAAAGGTGTCGCGAGTCTGCCTGCGCAGCTGAATCGACAAAGAGACACGGTGTCTCGAGCTGACCGCCGATCTGCTCGAATTCCGTATCGCAAAAAACAAGACGCGCACCAGAGTCGCTGACGATGTAGTTGACTTCACTGGCTGCCAGTCGGTAGTTGATCGGCAGGAAGATTGCTCCCAGATGACTTGCAGCAAAGGCAATTTCGAGAAAGGCGGGGCTGTTCTTCATGAACAGCGCAACAACGTCACCTTTCCCGATGCCATGCGACTGGAGCAGCCCCGCCATCCGCCCGATGCGATGTGAGAAGTCGCTGTACGTGACAGCGACGTCCTGATAAATGAAGGCTGGCCGATCGGGCTCGCGTGTTGCGTGATATGCCACGAAAGCACTCAGATTGATCATGCGCGCTACTCCAGCAACAGGCGGCGTCTGATGCGCCGCTCAGTACGATCGAGCCATGCCAAGGTCATGCACGGCAATGAAGTTCAGGATCATTTCTTCCGACACCGGCGCGAACTTGAACAGACGCGCATCACGCCAGAGTCGCTCGATGTGGTACTCGCGCGCATAGCCCATTCCACCCAGGGTCTGCATCGCGCGTTCGATTGCGTGGTTGGCACCTTGCGCAGCAAGTAGCTTGGCCACGTTTGCCTCGGAGCCATAAGGCAATCCTCGATCACACTTCCACGCAGCCTGGTAGTTCATGAGTTGCGCACAGCGCATTTCCGCATGCGCTTGCGCCAGCGGAAACTGCAGCCCCTGATAGGCGCTGATAGGCTTGCTGCCAAAAACCCGACGATCCTGCGCATAACCGACAGCCAGTTCGATGGCTAACCGCCCAGCTCCGACCAGCCCGGCTGTCGTGATGATGCGCTCGGTATTCAGCACCTCAAGGAGTTCTTTCCAGCCTTCATGCAGAGTCCCGATCAGCTCGTCAGATCGCACCTCGACATCATCGAAAAACACGGAGCTGGACGTCAGCGTATTGGTCCCCAGCTTTTCGATCGGCGTGTAGCTCAATCCATCACGCTCAGTGTCGATGAGAAACAGAGAGATTCCCTGAGTCGGCTTCTCGATCTCGTCACTACGTTTCGTGCGGGCAACCACCAACATTTTTTCAGCAACGTCGACCGCGGTGATCCAGATCTTCTGGCCACGGAGCCTCCAGCCGTCACCGTCGGAATGCGCGAAGGTTTTCATCGCCAGCGTATTAGATCCGGCATCGGGCTCGGTCAGCGCCATGCAGAAATTGAGATCGCCCTCGCACAAACGCGGCAACAATGTCTCGCGCATGGCGTCGGAACCGTACTGACTCACCCCGACGCCCCCGAAAATCGGGTTGATCATGAACAACTGCCCGATCGTCGAACCGGCGCCGGTGGCAGCCAGGGTTTCGGTGATCAACGCGAGTTCAAGCATCCCCAGTCCGGACCCGCCGTATTGTTCCGGCAGATTGGCGCCGCCGAGACCAGCCTGACACACTGCACGCCAACACTCGGCTGGAAAGGCTTTTTCCTTGTCCTTTCTGGCCCAGTATTCAAGTCCAAACTCCTGCCCGACACGCTGGGCGGTTTCGACCATCATTTTTTGTTCGTCAGACAACTGGAATTCCATAGATCAGGCCTCTTGGGTCAGCGGGCGTAACAGCGAGAGCGGCGCCTGGAGATTGGAGACAATCCGGTTCAACAATGCCAACCCACTGACACCGTCATGAACACGGTGATCGCAGGCAAGCGTCAGCCCCATCTCGCGCCGCAGCACAGGGTTTCCGGCGTCATTCGGACGGAACACATCGCGAATGCTGCCGACTCCGAGAATGGCGGACTGAGGTGGGTTAATGATCGGTGTCATGTGGGTCACGTTGTACATACCGGCATTGGAAATCGTGATTGCCCCACCGACGAGATCCGACGCAACCAGTTTCTGCGCCCTGGCGCGGCTGACGATCGTGCGCCCGGCCCTGGCGATGGCATCAAGTCCCAGGCCATCAAGCGCTTTCACCACGGGTGCGAACAGCCCCTGATCAGTCGACACGGCGAGTCCGACGTCAATCGACGAGAGATCATGAAGATCATTCTCCAGCCAGATCCGGTTGGCGCTCGGGATAGCTTCAAGCGCCCGAACCACCGATGCCAGGATGCAATCGTTCAGAGTCAAACCGCGGTGCGAGCGGATCGAATTGAGCTCACGACGCAAGGAGACAAGTCGAGATACCTCGACCTCGGTCGACAGGTAGAAATGCGGCACATCGCGTTTCGCCGCAACCATCCGGCGAGCCATGGCCTGCTGAATCGATGACGCCTTGCGAGGTGCTTCCATGACAGACTGGTGATCAGGCTCGGACAAGGCATCACTGCTCAGCATCACAGCCCGGACATCGGCAGCCTTGATCCGCCCCCCCGGCCCTGACCCCTTGACGGTCCCCAGGTCCAGCCCCTGCTGCCGCGCAAGCCGTCGTGCGTATGGCGAGGCTACAATCCGCGTCTGCCCGGAAGGGGCAAGAGGTACAGACGTGACTGGCGCATGCTGCGGTTGCGGTTTCGGCGTGGGTTCTGGTGCTGATGCGGCGGGTGACGTTTCGACGTCGGCCGCCTCCGTGATGTCGACGAGACTCCCCTCACCTGTCCAACGCGCCACCGGCGTTCCGACAGGAACGGTTTCACCCTGCTCGACCAGAATCTCCAGAACCTCACCATCACCTGGCGCATTGATATCGGTCGCGATCTTGTCCGTTTCGACAACGAAGACGAGATCACCGGCGCTGACACGACTGCCGGCTTTCACCTCCCAACTCGCCAGCGTTCCCTCGGTCATCGTCAGACCGAGCTTTGGCATGATGAGGTCATTGACCTGCGACATAACTCACTCACCATTGAAGCGGGCTGACCGCTTTTCCAGAAACGCAGAGATGCCTTCCTTCGGCGCGCCGGTATCGAAAACCAGACTGATCATTGCCTGCTCATGGGCCAGGGCAGCACCAAGCGGCATCTCACCGCCGTCCCGCAGCGTGCGCTTCAGCAGCCGGAGCACCTCAGGAGATTTACTGGCGATATTGTCGGCCATTTCCTGCACAGCGCTGCGCAAGTTCTCACCAGACACCACGCGATTGACCAACCCCATCCGGAGCGCCTCGCTAGCGGAAATCTGCCCGCCCATGAACATCATTTCCTTTGCGAAACAGAGCGGTATCTGACGAATGATACGTTGTGTTCCGCCCGCCCCCGGGAACATTCCAAGGTTGACTTCGGGCAAGGCCAGACGTGCATTTTCAGCGGCAACACGCAGATCCAGCGCCAGAATGAATTCTGTACCGCCTCCCAATGCGTAGCCATTGATCGCCGCAATGGTCGGCTTGTCGCAAAGCTCGAAACGGCGAAAAACACGATGCACATCTTCAGCAAACTCGTTGTAATGCGTGACGCCATCGCGCTGAATGAGCTCCTTCAGATCGCCACCGGCAATGAAGGCCTTGTCACCTGCGCCAGTGACCACAATCACGTTGACGGACGGATCCCGCTCCAACTGGTCGAGTGCCTGCTCCATCTTCAGAAGCACGTCGGTACTCAATGCGTTGTGAATTTCGGGTCGATTGACCGTGATCGTACCGACACGCCCACTGACTTCTACAAGAACGGACTCGCTTGACATGTTTCTGTGCTCCAGTTTTTCAGGCGCAGAGGCGTTGCGCAGCTGCAAGGACATCGTCAACGGATGGCTGGTATGCCTTTTCCAGACCCGGAGCAAACGGCACCGGAACGAAAGGCGCTGCAACACGAAGGATTGGCGCATCGAGCTCATCGAAACCGACATCAGCCATTCGGGCAGCAATTTCGGCGCCGATACCGAAAGCCTCCACTGCCTCGTGGGCGACCATCAGCCTGTGCGTCTTGCGCAGCGACTCGAGCACCGCCCCCTCGTCCCATGGTTGCAGTGATCGCAGATCGATCACTTCGGCATCGGCAATCCCCTGCTCTGAAAGTCGTTGCGCTGCATCGAGGGCATGACCCACCATTCCGCCGTAGGTCACGATGGTGAGATCACGGCCCGAGCGAACGACGCACGCCTTCCCAAGCGGCACTTCCCGGGGCGTTTCCGGAAATGCATCCTTTCGAGCGTAAAGGCGTTTGTTCTCGACAACGATGACCGGATCATCATCACGAATCGCTGACAGCGTGAGACCGTATGCATCCGCGGCATTGGACGGGCAGACCACCTTCAGCCCGGGCACATGCGCAAACCATGCCTCAAGACATTGCGAGTGCTGCGGCCCCGCACTGATGCCACCGCCATGGGGTGTGCGAATCACCAGAGGAACAGAGCATTGACCGCCGAACATGAAGCGCGCTTTGGCGGCCTGGTTGACCAGGGCATCCATGGTCAACACCATGAAATCCATGAACATGATTTCCAACACGGGACGCAGCCCGGAGAGTGCGGCACCCACTGCCGCGCCGGTCATGGCCGATTCCGAAATGGGCGTGTCAATGACGCGCTGCTCGCCAAAGCGATCAAGCAGCTTTCTGGTCACACCAAACGGCCCACCTGCGGCGGCGATATCCTCGCCAAGCAGAATCACCCTCTCGTCTTCGGCCATGGCGTCAGCCAGTGCAAGATTGATGGCCTGACCGATTCTCAACTCGCTCATGCCACACCTCGCGATCCCGTTGTGTAGACATCCTGACTGGCTCGATCGAAGTCCGGATGACGACCATTGCGAGCCCGAGAAACCGCGGCATCCACCCGCTCGGCAATCTGCTTGTCAATGTCCGAAAATTCGGCAGCCTTCATACGCAAACGCTTTCCCAGGATGCGGCGGAACGCCGGCAAAGGGTCATGCTCGTCAAGCCCTTCCAGCTCACCGGCATCGCGGTACTTTTGCGGGTCTCCCTCGTAGTGGCCACGGAATCGGTGCGTCGTGAACTCAAGCACGCGCGGCCCACCACCGGGTCGCATCGCTTCAACAGCCTGTCGCGCAGCCACAAAAACCGCCTCGGGATCCCCACCATCAAGTTTCTGATGCGGAATGCCAAAGGCCGATGCCAGACCGGAAAGCGGAGCATTGAACTGGCGAGACGTTGGGGAGAACTCAGCCCACCCATTGTTTTCGCAGACGAACAGCAGCGGTAGATTCCAGAGTGCTGCCATATTCATGCTTTCATGCAGCACTCCCTCCGCCATGGCGCCATCGCCGAAAAACCCCACGGCAACTGCGGAGCGCTGGAGCGTACGGTGCGCAAGCGCGCTTCCCAGCGCGATC
>LFIK01002864.1_pt1 | contig 14009 bp, 6 predicted proteins | sample 643401 | NCBI WGS metagenome assembly LFIK01 (sample SAMN03777447, study PRJNA286221) | soda lake metagenome | biome: soda lake; feature: Kulunda steppe; material: water; isolation source: sample T5-Br brine of Lake Tanatar-5 | place: Russia: Kulunda steppe | collected 2010-07 | reverse complement strand
GACAGAGAACCTCTGGAAGATCTGCTTTTGCTCCTCTTTCAAGCTACTTCAGTTGTTGGCCTTTCCCTTTTGGAATGGTACTTGGGGAGTCTGGAAAGGCTGTTGCTGGAATGTCTGCGCGATCGAGTAGACAGGAAACTGCTATCTAAGCTACGTGTGTCGATTGCTCGGTCTTACGACTACGACAGGAAGCCAGTTTGTGTGGCTTGGTATCAGCAAGTCTTATCCAAGATTTGAATTGCCTTGTGCACCTCATACTTTTGTTGATGTGGGTGGGTTTTGTTACGGGTTGAGGTGTGTTGTTTTGCACATGTAAATTTTCTGCACAGCAAAGGATTGCCATCGAGCAACGTTTGCATCCTTCCGCCAGGTGTCTCCTAGCTTTTGTTGGTCCATGGGGAAGGAGGACTCCTTTTTTTGTTCTCCACACCCTTGCTTCTTCCTTCCTCTCTCCACCCGACCTTTTCCCAGGGGACCTCCATCGGCCCCTCCCAGGCCCTCGACACCATCGTTCCCCCCAGCAGCTGCGGCCATTTGGATGCTTCGATCCATTCCATCCAAACAACGCCACCCCCACCTCGCACACCCGCTTGCTCGTCGTCGATTTGGATCCAGTCTGGCGTATCCACCGTAAAGATCTTCGGTCTCCTGGGACCCCACACCCTCGGTTCCTCTTCGACGAAGGACGAAACGGACCCGAACCGGGGCAACGCCACCCGCCTCCACCGTTGTGACCTTCACAACCGTGGGAGGATGGGCGAGGGTGATGCAAGTGCTGGATGCTTCACTTGGATGCGTGAGCGCGTGTCGTGGCACATCGGCGTCGGCGTGCAGCGTCGCGAATCGCCTGCGCGGATGGGAATGGAGGTCGTGGAGAAGCATGCGAGAAGAGGGTGGCGAGGCACGAGCGGTGGGACGGGAATGGAAGGGAAAAAAAGACGGAGGAAAACCTGGTGGAGTGCCGTCGCAGGACACGTCCTCTTGCAAACGGCGGCTGGAGAAGACAAGTACACGAACACCGTCACGTCGGGACCCACGTGCGACGTGCCAATGCCACCGCAGAACTTGCCCATGCCCGTCTGCCCATCCTTCGCCGAAGGTGCAAGAATCCCGACACTGGATGATGCGAAGGAGATTGCGTGGGAATATGCACCGATAGTGCACTTTCATCCGCTGGAAAAGTACTTCTTGATCGATCCAGGCTTGTGGTACGAGAACGCGGACTTGAGGCTCTGGGATTTGAAACCAGACTTCAACTCAAGCTACAATGACGTCCAAGGCTTCGACTTGGGACCGCAAGGTGTCTTACTCCTACCAAGGTCCTTTGCCACCATTCTAAACAGCACCAAGCTAAACGAAGAAGAGGTAAATACTCTTCTGGCTGGGGCGCCTTTTGACGAAAACGGCCACTCGCAAGCCAATATCTACTACACGGTGGAAGACCTGGATGAGCACCTGTGGCTGTACAACTTCAACCTGTATTACAGCTGGAATGGCTGCTCCAATCAGGAGTTCGCAATCAATGCAGACGGAGAGATAGAACGCTTGCAGTATCTCATGTGTCCCACAGGGGTGCACGAAAGTGACTGGTGTCGTGTATCTGTTCTTGTATGCAAAAGCAACGAACAAATGATGCAAACGTCATATTCCCAGCACTCCTGGTTTGAAACTCGTAATTGTGAGGCTGGTCAGTGCCCCACGGAAGACGGACATCCTGTTGCTTACTCTAACTTGGATGGTCACGGAAACTATTATGAACCTAGCGACCTTCTGGTTTATGCAATGTTCAACGGGACTCATGGCAATTCAGAGTTTCCCATCAGCATGGGTAACTTTGGTGGGATTTTCATTGCAGATCGCACAGCATCTAGCGACAAAAAGTTTGTGCCCACTCAAGAAAATGTAAAGTTCATACCGCCCATCAACGAAATCATGGAAAATAACCTGACAAATTTCGAATGGGCTTTGTTTCCTGGGCAATGGGGGGCGCCGCTTCAAGCTGGACCTATCACTATCAACTGCCTCAATAAGACATTGAATGGATTTGTGGACTGTCCAGATAATAGGGCGTACGAAATACTGGAGAGTGCAGTTAAAGTTGGACCCCTTCTTGGCTTCTTAGACGAGGTAGAGTACGATGGTGAGGGCCCTCCTACTGCAAAGCCCTTTTCAAATTCATCGTATTCCTCGTTTCCCAAAATCACAGGACCTTTGTATCGGCAATATTCCTACAAGTGGATGTCCCAGCGTGTTGCACCGATCTTCTCACAGAACATAGACGTTCTTACATGCCCGCAAGATATCGTTGGATTGGATCCAGTTCCTGGACCTTACTCATGGGACAATGCAGGCCTTCTCGCAGACTACATTATCGGCATTGCTGTAGGTTCCTTTCTCTTCAGCATTGTGATCACGTTCTTTCTCTTCTTGCCTGTCTTGCTGCAAGAGGAAAACTCTGTGCAGGTGCTCAATGTACAGGGCTTCTCCCGCTTTTTCAAAAGGAAGAAAAAGGTCTACGATGGTGAATTCGAGAAAGATTCTTCTGCAAAGCTTGATCAAGGGGCTGAAGGATTGGCATCATGTGATATCAGTGGGGACATGGGAGATACAGTTAGCTCTCTTGAGTCAAGTATTCCAGTAGAAGTGCAACCGGAGGTTGTTGAGGGAAAAGCAAACTGGACCAACATACTGTATGTTTTGTTGGCAGGGATAATGCTGATAGCTGGAACTGTGCTTGTCATACTGGGCCTTCACGTCATGCTTACCTCAAGTGTATTGTCTGCTATTGCGGATTTGGCAGAAAAAACAAGCTCCATCAGAGTCGTCGAAGTACTCCTCACTGTAGGGATCGCCCTCATTCTACTCTTAGATGTTGTGTCAGTTTTGATTCTCTTTTACAGCAGTGACAGATACATACATGTCTATAAAGATTTTCGCATGAGAAACTACCTGGGGGGACACAACTTCGTGAAGAGCAATCAGTTCCGTATCCTCATTGGTGCAGCTGGTTTCACTTTATTGGCCATTAACGTTGCTGTGATACTCTTTGCAGTTGGTTGGATTGTTCTCGTTGCGCAGATCAGTTTGCAAACTCTTTGCAAGGCCATCGACGAAGTTCGCTTTGTTGGAGTAGGGTTTGCAGAGCTATGCTTTAGGATTCCATACTTCTCTGATGAACAAGTGTGTGGATGGGAAGCTCTCGAGCTTTGCAGTGAGGTGACGGATGTCCGAGTCAGTAAAATCATAGTTGGATCTGCTTTATTGCTCTGGTCGCAGATCGTTTTCCTCATCATGATCTTGTTCTCCTTGCATAACTTCTACAGCTACAAGCTCTCTGTCAGTGGGGGAGTGGACCATATTGGGACTGCTTCTCAGGACGACTGCAAGGACGGGCAATTTCACACCCTTTCTGCTTCAGAGAACGCGAATGGAAGTAAGAATCAAAGCTGGTCCAAAACAGTAGATTGAACAATGCCGGAGGATGTTTTTCAACTGTCTTTAAAAAACCTACTACATTGAACAACAAGGGAAGGCACACATCGGAAGTTTCTATCTTGTATTGCAGCAAGCAGGATTGATACCTGGACTGGTCGTTGGTAATCTCATGAGCTTCAGCATGATATCATCCTTCCATAGTGCTTGATGGGAGATTCTTGCTCTGAATGCTTGAAAGAAGTTGGTAAACATGTCACAGCAAGATTGAGGTCCCAATCATGTGTATCGCCGGCTTAGTTGCATTAATGCATTACACTTCAGGGGTATTTTTCTCTGCAAACATCTCAACTGCGTGTAGAAAAGCTTGCTAATGCCTCCACCGAGCAAAGGCGAGAGTCTATCTTTGTTACCAATCGCCATCAAATGATTGATTCATTTTATAACTAATTGAATCATGCACAATAGCCTTTTCCATTTTGTGCGAGTCAAAGCAAGGGCCGCCAGAGGTTGAAGGAAGAATCTAGGATTTTGAACCTTGCTAAACTGCATGCATGTCGAACTTTGCTTTCCTACATTCTGCTGATGGCATTCGCGACTTCTTTGTACACTCCGGGCATTCAAATGCCGATGTTTGATCCTTTGGTTGCAGACGACATGAAGCAACTTTCGCATCAACCTCTTCTTAAAGAGCTTGGAACTAGCACATCTTGTTAGTTTCTTCTCTCTTCCACCTTGTCGAACCTCTATATCTATGCAAGGAAAGAAGCAATTCCCCACTGGTTGCCAAGCAATGACTGTCCTCGCCAAGGCGCTTCTATTCTGTACTCGCATATAAGATGCCGAGTAAGTCTTCGTGAGAGCGCCCCGTCAATGAACCAAAGAAAGCAATGCTAGTTTGAATGGTCCCAAACAACTCCCACAGCCATTGACCAAGCGCTAACGTTCAGCTAGATAAGGCTCGTGCTTGTTTTTGGTCGAATGAAAGTGTTTTGATCTTCATGGTTGGGAATAATAGTAGTACTTTGTACAACTTATTGCCGATGCTACAAAGATGTTCTCCGGGGTATTATCCCGCCCGCAGACCTTAGTTCCGGCAACCGCTTTGTTGCACTCGCCTCTCATCTCGGTGTTCTGTTTAAAATAATGTCACCGCAAATGCGATGCTTCCAACTGTATCGTGGGCCATGCATTTTGGGCTTTCGGGGAACCGAACGGAAGACAAGCTAGGATTACATACCTTCACAGGTCCTATTTCAAACCTCAAATTCTCACCTTCGGCAACGCATCTTTGGAATCAAACAACGACTAAAAAAGCCATAAAATCTTTGCATTTCAATGCTCTCATGGATCTTTTCGCGTTGCATTTTCGGAGAGACGAGATCTCCACCGAAGAGAAAGGGACCCAGCTTGCCGCCGCATCTCCTTTAGATCGCTGCTTTTCTCCCATTCATCATCTTGACGCTTTTTGTGAAGCTCGCACACGAACGGTGGATTGCTTTTGTGCCCATTTCCACGACGGGAATCCAATTTTTACCTTTTCTATGTCCCCTTTCCTTCCGTGACACGACTCCCGCCAATGGCACCTATCCGATCGACCAACCACCCGAGATCCCAGATCCTCTGCGCGCCATGCACATTCGAACCTCCGTCCTCGTCCGTTTTCACGGACAGAAGATAGGGAATTTGATCCCATTCTGACGAGGCCCGGGCCCTGGGGCGACCCCAAGACGTCCGCACAGGGTCTTGGTAGGGGTGTGGGAGCCGTGGCAGCCCACCGTTCGTCCCACGAGCGACTTGTGCTTGTGCAAGCCCGCACGATCGCGCCGAAGAGGGCGTGGACAAGTACTCCAGAGGTGGAGAGAGAAGGATTGCACCGGGTAGGTTGGTGGTATGAAGCTCAAGCAGTTGCTGGTGCACACGCAACAGGTGGAAGGGCAACCTCGGGTGGTGCATGTAGGACCCGACACGAAGCAAGAGGAAGAACAAGAAGTATTTCCAGACAACACCGTCCAAACGACCAAGTACACACTCGTGACCTACCTTCCGAAAGGTTTGTTTGAACAGTACAGAAGGGTGGCCAATGTGTACTTCACTATTATCGCTGCACTCTCCCTCACCCCCATCTCGCCAGTACAACCGTGGTCGGCCATTTTGCCACTTGTTTTTGTCATCGGTGTTTCGATGGTCAAAGAAGCGATCGAAGATCACCAAAGGTACAAAGCGGACAAAAAGGAGAATGCGGAGCCAGTGCTTGTCCTGAGGGGAGACGACTTCGAAAGGATACCCAAGAAGGACATCCAAGTGGGAGACTTCGTGAAGATAGAAGATAATCACATGATTCCCGCAGATTTACTGTTACTGTCTGCTTCCAACCCTGGAGGGAACTGCTACATTTTGACCGCAAATCTTGACGGAGAGACGAATCTTAAAATAAAACGTGGTGTGAAAGAGACTTGGGGGGTGAACAATGTTGAAGCAGCAAAGTCGTTCTCGGCAACTCTGACCTATGAACAACCAAACAACTCACTGTACACTTTTACTGGTAGCCTCAGTATAGCAAAGGGCACTGATATACCACTAGTACCAAGCAATGTTCTTCTGCGAGGCTCGCAGCTGAAAAACACAGGGAGTGCCCTAGGGGTAGTGCTCTACACCGGCAAAGAAACAAAGATCATGAAAAATGCAACTGCCCCTCGTTTCAAACGGAGTCAAATAGAGAAACGGCTGGATAAGATTGTTTTGTCAATGCTTGTCCTCCTTATAATTCTTTGCTTTGTTACCAGCATCTTATTCGGGGTATGGACAGGAGACTTCGGCGCACGCATGTGGTACATAGATACACCTCCAGGAGAAGGGGATATATTCAACCCAAGCAAACCTGCACTAGTCGGGGTGTTGCAATGGCTCACGTCCTTTGTGCTGTACGGTTATTTTATACCTATATCACTCTACGTGAGTGTTGAAGTAGTGAAGGTGTTTCAATCGATGATCTTTATTAACCAAGACATAGAGCTCTATTGCGAGGAAACAGACACACGGGCACAAGCACGTACATCCAATTTGAATGAGGAACTTGGCATGGTGCAGACTATTCTAAGTGACAAAACCGGCACTTTGACCCAGAACAAGATGGAATTCTTCAAGTTTTCAATCGCTGGTGTGCGGTATGGTCGTGGAGCGTCAGAGATTGAAGTCAACACTGGGAAAGAGAATGGAGAGGATTCCATGGGTCAAGCCGTGCGTCAGGAAGGAAAGATCCAATACTTCAATTTTAGGGATGAAAGACTCACTGGCGGAGGGTGGAGGAGACAGGAGAACGCTGACACTCTGCGAGAAGCGTTGAGGGTGCTTGCCATCTGTCACACAGGCATTCCTGATGGGCCCAAAGAAAGCTTGAAGTATCAATGTGAATCCCCTGATGAAAATGCCCTAATCGTTGCAGCAAAGCAATTCGGATTTTCTTGCACTGAAAGAACACCCACTCATCTTATCGTAGAGGAGACGCAAGAAGACGGGACAGTGGCAAAAGTAGACTACGAAATTCTGGCTATTCTTGAATTCAATTCTGAGCGCAAGAGAATGAGTGTGATATTCAAAGACATAGACGGCAGGATTATTATGTACTGCAAGGGTGCCGACAACGTAATTTTTGAGCGGTTGAGCAAAGAAGGCAGACAATTCGCAAAAGCAACTGCGGAAGATCTAGGATACTTTGCAGGAGCAGGGCTTCGTACATTGTGCCTTGCCAGGAAAGAGCTTGATCCTGAAGAATTTGATTCCTGGCTTACCGAATTTCAGCAGGCCCAACGCGCAATGGCAGACAGAGAAAAGAAGCTGATGGAGGCTGCAGAGAAAATCGAGAATAGTTTGCACCTGCTGGGAGCAACGGCAATAGAGGACAAGTTGCAGGAAGGGGTACCAGAAACTATATTCAACCTTCGTAAAGCAGGCATATCAATCTGGATGCTGACAGGAGACAAGATCGAGACGGCTATTAACGTAGGCCATGCATGTAGTCTGCTTGAAGCTGGGATGAAGGATCTCGTGCTGACCCTTGATCAAGACGTCGCATCGTCCTCTGATACGGCAGGAATGGTAGCTGGTACCAAGGATATGGGCAGAAAAATTTCTTCAGGTCTTGAGTTTGCTGAGCACTGTAAGGAGAATGGCACAGAAATGGCCATCATTGTGGACGGCGAAGCGCTTGCTTACTGCTTGGTAATGGAGAACCTCCACAAATTTGAGAGCTTAGTCAAGTATTGTAAGTCAATCATCTGCTGTCGGGTCTCCCCACTTCAGAAAGCGTTGGTGACAAAACTGGTCAAAGAATCGGGGGTAGTGACTCTTGCAATTGGGGATGGCGCGAATGACGTTGGTATGATTCAGGCAGCGCACATTGGGGTTGGTATCAGTGGATTGGAAGGTCGTCAGGCAGTCATGAACTCCGACTTCGCTATTGCACAATTTAGATTCTTGGAAAGACTGCTTCTGGTTCATGGTCGGTACAACTATAGACGAATATGCCAGATGATTACCTACTTCTTCTACAAGAACCTAGTGCTAGGGTTGTCAATCTTCTATTACAATGCACAGGCATTCTTTTCTGGCCAACTTATCTACAACGATTTCACAGTTTCTCTCTACAATGTGTTTTTCACGTCTCTGACTTGTGTCGTCTTTGGTGTTCTCGAGAAAGATATCAGCCCAGAATATGCACTCAAATTCCCAAAACTCTACAATGATGGGAGGCTGAACCGGTTGTTTTCTTACAGGGTGATTGGCTACTGGCTCCTGAACGGAGCCGTCCAAAGCCTCATAATTTTCTTCTTCATGGTTGCTGCAGAAACCGGTACACTGGTGAGTTCGAGTGGAAAGGCAATAGGCATGTGGGGCGAAGGGATGACACTGATGGGAAGTATCCTTTGGGCAGTTACTTTGCAGCTGGTATTGATAATCTGCGATTTTCAGTGGATCATTCACTTAGCTTTGTGGGGCAGTCTGTTGACTTGGTACATTTTCCTCATAATCTTTGGTGTCATTCCGCCAACTGTCACACCAGCTTCTTACTACTACCTGTTTTTGGATTACGTGGCAACTATGCCATCATTGTGGTTGCTGAGCCTTCTAGCGACCATCACTGCACTTCTCCCTGACTTCCTAGTCCGCACATTTACGGTCATTTATCGCCCTGAAGATTGGCGCGTTATTTCAGAACTAGCAGCAAGAGAGAAGAAGGAAGTCAGGTCTGGGAGGTCGCCAGGCTACTCGATTGGAAGTGAAGCAGGCATTGCCTCATACATTTAGAATGCATTTCATGAATTGCAAATAAAGTTTCAAGTAGAGACTTCTACTTTCACTTACATGTACTTTTATCCTTGTTCTCTGCTTTCACGAAGCAAAGAATGTTGCTCATAACCTGCGCAAGCGATGCAATCATTGTCAGTCAGCATTGCTGTGCAGGAAAGAATAAGCATCACAAAGGCGTTTTGAGTGGTGTCAGCAGTAAAGATTTTTCGTCAAGAAGAATCAGTTGCAAATTACCCATGTACTGATGCATCATCCACCAACGCCTTGTCCAGGGCACTCAGAATGAGTAGGAGGTTATTACTTTCTTCAATGAAATTCCGACAAACGTTTCCTCATTGTGCTCAGACTGGTTGATTCAAGTAGAGAGTTGGCTTACCTTTCACAATACCGTACCATCTCCTATACAAGTCTCAAGCTGCAGACAACGAAAGGGTCAGTTGTTTGCCTGTATTGAGCATACCAATTCCACAAGCGAATGGAAGGCCTCGGTACCACAGCTCAAGGATTAGTCACCACCGTCGCATTTGACAAGTAAGCGTTGGATTTCCCGGTTCTCGTCACAGGCACAACGAACCTTTCATGCGCTCATTGCGGGCAAACGAGACTCACCCTAACTTTATACAGCCTTCCGAGTCAAAATCTCTCTAAACAGTATATACAATGTCTCTTTGTGCAACTCAGGCTTATCCTAGAAGGACAAAAACAAACAGCTGGTGAGCTCTCCTTCAAATAGGTCGAGAGAAGTTTAAGTGATGCTGACCGAAAAGTGCAAGAAAAACGAGATGCAACCGTCAACATCACACAATTTCCTTTGTTTATCTTCAGAGCAATACAAAACAAGACCAGTCCCACTTCGTGTCGCAAAGGGACCAACTGCATGAGTTTCAAGTCCCCACCTACCACTGTGTCTTGCCCACCCCTATCCTACAGATACTCTGAGACGCACGTCTTGGATTGGTTTCCAGTCAAGCTCAGTTGCCCTCACCATGACGAAGCCTTTCCTCGATCAGACCTTCCCTATTATACTCCTCAATTATTCTTTTAGCATAAGATGGAATGGCTTTATCAACAAATTCTTTGGGAAAGTTTCTTCTCACATAAAGATAGTTCCTGATTGTGTGATAATCGATGGAGTACCTTGCAAACTCCAGACCCCTTGGACCAATCCATTCTAATACTGCAGCAAGCACATTGCCCACAAAAAGTGGCACGGGCCCTCGCTTGGAAACACCGAGTGTGGCATCATCATCGGCAATGACCGTCTGCAGGACGAACGGCTTCCTGTCCCCTGTGTCTACCACTGGCATGACATCCAAATCGCGCTTGATTGTTTCCAGCATTTCCAGGCCTTTTGTATTTCTAGCAGTGATGTACTGAGCATGACTGGACATTGAGCCTCCTTGGTAAGGAACCCCCATGTACCCGACAACAAGGTCTGCCAGCCCATTCGTGTAGTCAAAACAGCTGTAGCACGAGTTGGCGATCACATCTTTCAATTCGTTGGTGGGAAGACAGAAGTACGGGACTTTCTCGACCCGTCCATCCATGTGCTTGAAGTGGACCTTGTAATCTTGCATGAACTCATAATGCTGCACCGTTGCTGGAGAGCTGCTTGCTTTCTGCAGGAATTTCTCCAGTCCTTTCCTGGTCCCGTTATCAACACAGTTGGTTCCCATCACGTAGAGCTTCTCAAGCTGAAGATACGGTTCCACGGCTCTGAGGGCTTGCACTTGACATCCAACCCCGATGAACAGCAGCTTTTTCACCTGCATGGCTTCGACGGTTGCGAGCACGTCCAAGTTCGGCGCCAGCGTTGGCTTGACTCCCTTCGCCTTGCGTATTTCTTCGGGCGTGGTGGCCACCACGACCTTGGGTGCGAATCGATCGTCTTCTTGGCTTTGCACGCACACCACTGCTTCCACTTTCCCGGATTGCAGCATCTCGATGGCCACCGAGGTCACCACACCTGTCCATTGGGCACCCGGCACGGGATCTCGTTTTTTGGCCACCAGCACTTGTTCCTGCACGCCGAACCTGTCGTCTTCTCTCTCTTTCCCGTGCACACGTGCTTCCATGCGTTCCACTTTGGCCATCCCGTCTCCCAAGAACGCACACGCCTTGCCCACGTGCGCCACGTAGTACGTGTCGCACAGTCCGCATTGGCTGCAGTGCTCGCCTGCCGGATACCTCCCGCCACGTGGCACGGGTCGCGACTTCTCTCGCCAATCCGCACGTGGACTTCCACTGCACGTCGCCAAGACGCCATGTCCACCACGTCCGACCCTCGCCATCGCCACGTCCACCATCTGTCGAAACCATGCGTGTCCCTTTCCATCCCCGGTTCGAACCCGACCGTCCGGGGTCGCCACTTCCGATTACCTCCGATAAAAAAGGAAATCTAGACCGTTGGGAAGTCCCAACGGTTCGAGCGACGGGTTCGAACCCGAACGAACGTCCGATCCGAAACCGAGACGAACGCGGATCCTGCAGTGCGCGACGAGGATCCTGTCCGACGGAAACAGGGATTCCTCGTCACAGAATGGACGTAACGTCTCTGTTTGTTGGGAAAACGGCGTCGTGGGATTCGTGCAGAGCGGACGGCGGCGCCATGGAAACGGCGGTGTTGCGCGCACTCGTGGACGCAAACGAAGCCATCGACACAGGCGTCTTGGCCGAGACGCAAGGATGGGACCACGCCGTCCTGGTGGGCGTCGTCAAGTCCCTGGCTGCGCACCAAATGGTGGAGCTGCAGGTGCGCACCGGTGCCACGACTGGCTTCCTCCACAACCAACCACGAACCATGCAGGCGATGAAGGTGGCTGACGATCCGAATCGTGCTGCAGGAAGCGAAACATTCGAAATGGGCACTCACCGATGAAGCGAAGATGAACGTCCAGCAAGGAAAAATGCCAGAAACGATCGTGTACGAAGCAATCAAGCCCGAAGGGATCTCCCTTGCTGCTCTGAAGGCACAGGTGGGAAAAGCAGCCGAAATAGGATTCAAGCAGGCAATGCAGAAGAAGTGGATTGCCGTGGACAAGAGTGGAGGGGAACCCTTGGTGAAAAAGATCGCTGGTGACGTGGAAGACACCGTCTTGCCCATGTTGAAGGCGGTAGAACTGCAGGAGCAGCTCCCTCCCACAGACCTCGACGGGTTGAAAAAACGCAAGTTGGTCGTGCTCGAATCATGGACCACCTTTCGGCTGACGAAAGGCCCAGAATTTGCGTTGGAAAAGAAGAAGAAAGCCACGGACCTGACCTTTGAAATGCTACAGAACGGCACATGGAGGGCGCAAGAGTTCAAGGAATACAACTTCAACGCCCTTGGCACGGAGATCCGCGGAGGCCACCTGCACCCACTGCTCAAGGTGAGGAGTCAGTTTCGCAAAATTTTCCTGGAAATGGGCTTCGAAGAGATGCCCACCAATAACTACGTGGAGAGTAGCTTCTGGAATTTTGATGCCCTCTTCCAGCCCCAGCAACATCCTGCCAGGGATGCACATGACACGTTCTTCCTCACACACCCCGCAAAGTGCACAACCTTTCCCGAGGAATACCTGGAGCGGGTCAGAGACACGCACGAGAACGGGGGGTTTGGAAGTTTTGGCTATGGCTACAATTGGAAAAGGAGCGAGGCAGAGAAGAACTTGCTACGAACACACACTACAGCTGTGAGCTCACGCATGCTGTACAAACTGGCACAGGAAGGTTTCAGGCCCGCAAAGTACTTTAGTATTGATCGCGTCTTTAGGAACGAAGCTGTAGACAGGACGCATTTGGCAGAATTTCACCAAGTCGAAGGCCTCATCTGCGACAGAGGCTTGTCGCTGGCGGATCTGATCGGCGTGCTGCAGAACTTTTTTGCACGTCTGGGCCTCCCAAAACTCCGTTTCAAGCCTGCATACAACCCTTACACAGAGCCAAGTATGGAAATCTTCAGTTATCACGAAGCACTAGGCAAGTGGGTGGAAGTTGGCAACTCTGGAATGTTTCGTCCGGAGATGCTGCGACCAATGGGTCTTCCCGAGGACTGCTCGGTGATAGCTTGGGGCTTGGGCGTAGAGAGACCTACCATGATTCTGTACGAGTACGACAACATTCGAGATCTGTTCAGCCACAAGGTCAACCTCTCCATGATCAAGGAGAATCCGATTTGCCGGATCAACATGTAACGTGTGGGAATTCTTTTCGACCGTTCTTGGATCCTCCATCAGTAGATGTCGTCCAGGTAGTCGTACTTGTCCAATTCTTCCTCTTCCTCCTCTTCGTGGTAGGGTTCGTCCGGTGCTTGTGGTTGCGTTTCAAGTGCTGTCTTTTCTTTCTCCTCATCCACGACAAGTTCTGCCGAAACTCTTCTTCTCACGCGCATCGTTTCCGGATCGGTTCCATCCGGCAAGATCCGGACTTGGACGGGACTGCCGACACCAGGCACACCTTGTGCTGTGGCCAGATGAGCATCGTACTGCGCACCGATGTCCACGAACGCTTCTGTGACTCTGAGCCACCCATGTTCGTCCGGCGTCGCTTTGAGTTTCTTCACGACGCCTGCGTAGATCTGGTTCGGTTGCAAGTTTCGTGCTTTGGTACGTCGCCATTCCACGTATCCTCCGTTGCGCAAGGTCAATTGAAGGGTCCTTTTCTTCCGATCGACTTGTTTCACTCGTGCCACCAGCTGCTGTCCTTTCTTGAAGTCTTCGAAGCGGTCCGTGTCCTTGCCGAGCTCCTTACGATGCAACAATGCGTCCACTTCGGCTTTCACGTTGACCAACAGTCCGTCTTCCAACACACGACTCACACGTCCCGTGATCGCTTCTCCGCGTGCGATCTCTTCCAGGCTCTTCCTTCTTCCTCCTTCTTTCTTGGACGTCGAAGGACGGGAAGAAGACGCGCCAACAAGCGCACAAGCACGCGTCAAACACGTCGCCATCACCACGATGTGGCGCCCACCGTCCCACGCCTCCCGAGATCTCGATGATCCATCGCGATCTTTCCCTCCCTGAATCGATACCTTTCCCGGGAAAGAACACAGAGGACCGAGACCCACGGATCCATTTGCTACAGGGGCGGAGAGAGGTCCGACAGGACGGAGGCCTCGCAGGAGGGTTTGGGCGGTTTTCCCGCCAGAATCGAGGACGTGACGGTGGAGCGAAGCAGACGTGGACGAGACAGGAGCGATGGCGACGGAAGGATCCGCAAAAGAGGACGTGTGGGTGGAGAAGTACCGTCCGAAGCGCCTGGAAGACGTGGCCGAGATCGGAAGAGCGTCG
>LFIK01002863.1_pt1 | contig 14010 bp, 18 predicted proteins | sample 643401 | NCBI WGS metagenome assembly LFIK01 (sample SAMN03777447, study PRJNA286221) | soda lake metagenome | biome: soda lake; feature: Kulunda steppe; material: water; isolation source: sample T5-Br brine of Lake Tanatar-5 | place: Russia: Kulunda steppe | collected 2010-07 | reverse complement strand
GATCTGTGTGCACGCGTGCGTGTGCATGCGTGTGTGTGTGTTGGGTTTTTGGGTGTGTGCCCCTTTCCCCCCTCCCCATTTGCCTTATGAGCAACTGGACCATTGAAGTCAGCCATGCCTTTGGATGTAGCCCTGCAACCCTCCATCACATGATACCACACTTAATCTGAACGCCATCCTGGGGGCCTTGGCAGGCACATGGGTACCTCTGTCCAAGGCGGACACACAAATACCCTCCCTCACGGGGACCCACGGCTCGCGAACAACGAGTCACTCACCCTCAGAGTGCGCATCCTCAATCATGCCGCCCAGCCCGCCCAGGCTGTGGCATCGGCTGGCCTTGCTGGCGCCGCAACTGCCCTGCCTGCTAGGCTGATCCATGGAGCCCTGACACTTGCCTGGGGACTGCGTGCTTGGGGGCCTGCAACGGAAAGGCATGGGCATTTCGTCAGGGACAGCTCGGCCGCATCAATTGCAAGGCATTGCTGTTTTTTGACAGAGGCAGAGTGCACGTTAGCGACAGCAGCACTTGTAGGTGGTCGACTCTACTTTTGCGCTCGAGGGCACATGCGCGCATGCTCACACACAAACACACACACAGTATATGAGTCATAAAAAACTTCCTGAGAGCCTCAGGGATTCAAGCAGTGCAGCACCGCCCCCCTCCTCACTCACTCCACCCTCCCTGCATATTGCCTGCACGATGCTGTGGGCAGCTTCCGGTGGTTTGCATGGGAGGACACCTGTCCAGCCCATGCACACATCCAGGCATCGCTCCAGCTTGCGCCAGCACCTGAGGGGGGCCAGCAAGCATGCTCCCTCCCAACCTTTGCTACTACCACGGGCAGCTGGCCCCCTCGTGCTGTCAGCCTGCACAGTGACCCAACCTAAGCACTGCGATGTTTGGCAATGCAGCCTAGCGCTCCCTCCATGCAGCAGGGGCCATTGCCTGCTATGACCAAGCAGCCCGGAGAACACTAAGGTCTCACCTGGCTGCGGCTACTAGGCTGTCCTCCTGGTTGCGAGCGCTCAAGCGTGTGTTGCCATTATCCTTGATGGAGTGCCCCTCCGACGGCTGCCCAACAGGCGCAGGCAACGCATGCTCCGGGTCGTGCATGTAGACCACCAAGCTGCACATGCTTAAGCGCCGCGCACTGTGCCGCCGATAGCGCCGCAGCTCTGTACCTGCCAGGCCGCCGCCACACTCCACCTCCTCCTCCTTCCCTCCCCCTTGCTTGGCCGCGTTCGGGTAGGCCGCGAAAGACACCGAGCGGCGGACAGGGCGCTTCTTGCGCGCTGGCTGCGGAAGTGCGGTGTCCTGTGCGTGCGGCAACGCGCTTCCAGGCCATGCTACCCCAGCCGAAAGGCCCCGCCCTGCGCCCTCATCTGCCAGCATGGGCTGGGGACCCAGCTCCTCCACCAGCTTCAGCGGCACGCAGCCCCTGCGCCCAGGCGTGAGCGCAAGCACACTCTTAAACGAGTGCGCCAGGTGTGCGCCCACCTGCTGCGCAGCATACCTGGGGAGGGGGGGGCACAGGGGGCCCTGACAGGCTGCGGTCAGTGTTTGTTACAGGCACTCAGATGCAGTGGGAGAGAGGGACACGCCGGCAGTCGCGCAGGGCTGATGGGCGCTGGCAGTTGTGCGGATGTGTAGATGCTGCTGCGCAGCTCAGGCAGTGGAGCCACAGATGCAGACTGCCTGCTCCACCAGAGTGGAGGTGCGTTGAGGCACGTGTGCGGAGCCCCTGGCTCGGCCTCGCACAAGCACCAACCACCAAACCGAGCTAGCACCGGCACAGGAACAGGGCGCGAGCTGGCGGCGCGCATACGCACGCACAACAGATGCAGGGGCCCCATCTCATGGCGCATGGCCCCGCGGCGCTTGGGGGCCTGTGGCTCCATCACACCGCTCACACTACTTAAATCATGAAATCAAAACCTGCGGCGCCCCGTGCGGCATGACACAGTCATTCAGCACCCCACTGCGCAACACAGCCTCTTGCAGCACCAAAGGCTTGCAGCCCCATCCTAGGGCCTGCTACCCCAGCCAGCCAAGGGAGCACTGCCCAAGGAAGCCACAAGATAGTCTCCTCCTGACTGCCCTCACTCCTGGCACAGCACCCCACACCTTGCCTTCTGGCATTCCACTTTATCATGGTCCTCCATCATCACTGCCCCTTTTTTTGGCACACAAGCAGCTGCTATTCGCCCCCACCTGACCCACGCAATGGAGAGGCACGAGCTGGGCCAAGCAGCAGCAGGCAGGTCTGTGGCTGGCAGGCTCTCAGCTGCAGACACACCTGCGGCACAGGCTGACACCGACACGTCCGTGGCAGGCAGATGCCTGAATGGCGCACCTGCTGCTGCCGGCAGCACTGTTGTCTGGGGCCGAGGGTCCGCTGGTCACCATGCTGCTCCTCCTGCTGCCTAGGACGCCCAGGGAGGGTGTTTGTGCCTGACGGGGAAATTGCGGGGCAATGCACACAGCCACTTGTGCCCGGTGGGGCAGATGACGGGCTTGGAAAACAGGTGTAGTTGAGGGCAAGCGGCTCTACCACAAGAGGTTGGGTCTGTCACACTCATCATACGGTACGATTGAGTTATCTATGATGTGTACTCTCAACACAACAAACCATATCATTTCACCCCTTTCAAGCACGGGACTGTCTTTACTGCCAAGGTAGCTCTCGTTTTCAAGCAAGCTATAGTGGTGATGATACACCATCATTTTGCACTTATTCATGTTAAAGCATTTCGTCATTTTTTGGCCTGGCAGACCCACACCTGCAATTTGCACCCTTTGGCACGGGCTGTGCACATGATCGGTGTGCATGCTTGTGTGTTTGTGTGTGATTGATGTGTATGATGATGTGTATGATAATGTGTGTGCGTGGTTGCATATGTACATGCGTACACGCGCATGTGTGTGTGTGTGTGTGTGTGTGTGTGTGTGTGTGTGTGCGCGCGCGCACGTGCGCGCACGTTTGTATATCAAAGGTATCAGCACGCAAGAAGAGGGCAGCATCAGGAAAGAAATGGGGAGGCAAGAAGGGGGCAGGAGCTCAGGCTAGTAAGTGGGCAACCTATCTGCGACGCGTGAATGTGGCCAAGGTTCCCAGCCATGACCTCCATCCTTGGGGTTGCCACAGTTGGATCACAAAGCTAGAGATGATCTATAAGCAGACTGAAAATAGGGATTCAGCGGCTGGCGCGTGCCCAATGCACCCACCAATGAGCAGATCAGGGGCGGGGGCACTGGCAGCACACGCTGCCACGTGCGGCCCGCTGCCACATCGCCCAGCAGCTCTTGCACTGCCGCTTCGTTGTTGGGGAGGAGCGTGTCCAGCAAGGCACGTAAGTCGGGGCCGCCTGCATCAAGCATCGTGGATGGGCAAGTGGCAGGTGTGTGAGGGACATTGTGGATGGGCAAGTGACAATGTGAGTGCTGGCGTTCACGCCATATGCCCAGCTTGAGCTTGTGCACCAAAAGCGCGCAGTCCCATGCTCCCCATGAAATTTGTCGTATTTCACAATGGAGCGCTGTCATGACCTACTTCTGAGGAATGCGACCAATACCGGCGTTCCCCATACTTTCACTACAAGGTACAACGGCAAATTATAAGAAAGCTTTATGCGCTGTTGGTGCCTGGTTCTGGCATCTGCATAATCCTAACCCAGCTCATCATGCTGCTTGCACTGTTGCACATCACCGGCTAAACATGCCTGTTGGTTGGACATTTTTTTGTCAGAGTTGAGTTTTGGACACCCCAATCATGATAATACTATGCAACTAAGACATGTTTTGAAAGATGCATGGCCCAAGTGTTTGTGACGACACAGATGCAAAGACAGAACCACCGTTTAAGGATGACAATTCCTAGGCATTCTGAGGATTCCTCGTACACCTCCTTGCTTGCACAAGGCCTGCCTTTTCTTCAAGGGACCATTCTGACCAGAGCAAAATGTCCACGAGGACACAATAAGCCTCTTTCAAGGCCTCGACAATGCACCATATAACGCTTCAGGGTTTTTGGCTAGGGTGCGTCACTAGGTCAGCATCTTGGGAGGGTTCCTTTTCCCAAACCTTTATGTGCTCACTGGCTGCACCGTTTCCAGTTTTTAAAAGCGTTTGTGCTCTATTGTCCGCCTATGTACAACCTTGACAAGAACGCTTTGGCAAAAGTGCCCTGGCTCAGAGGCTGGAGGGTCAAAAGCTGTCGGAAGCCGTACTCCTTGCATGAAATCAAGGCTCAAGGAGCCCCAATGGGGTGACCATTTTGCATAAAGTATTTTGCACCTACAGGTACTTTGCACGTACAGGACACCATAGTGTGGACTCCAATGCAACCCAAAGTGGATTTTAAGAAGAGGTTTGAGCCTGATTTGCTAGGCTTAACTTTGTTCAAGGTCCATGACCAAAACACACACTCCCCAATCACTGCACTTGTTCATTCCATTGATCTTGCAACGTTTTAATCTTAATAGCAAAGCTCCAACAAGACAGCACTATTCAACACTCATCGAGATCCACACTGTTGATTTTCATTGGACTGAATGCTTCAGTTCAAACCCCCATATTTGGCGCTTTCAGCAACAAATCCCAGGATGTGAGCATTAAGGTTTATAGCAGTGTGCCCAGCATCTAGGGACTCCTCAGCCAATCTGCCCCAACGTGCGCATTAAGGTTGATAGCATCAATGGTACTCCCCCCGTGTCCGGCTTTATGTTCCAAACTCTGTCATAGATGTACAAACATGGTCTTCAACTGAAGAACACACCCTGTTCCATGACAAGCCCTCAGGTTTGCACACATACAAGGCCAAAAGGACCTCTTACTTACCTCCGCTGGACCCTTTCTGATCAGCTCCTTGAAATGCAGTGTCTTGGGGCATAAGGAGCGAGCCCCAGTACTTAAGCGATGCCTGGTTCTGGTAGGTAACCTGGCCTTCTGTGTTGACAAGCGTTGCAATCACAGGCACCTGACAAAGCATACAAGGTACGTGCAATTCACTGTGCCTTGACTGCCTCACGGCCAACATGCTGGAACCAGCTTTTATGCAGTGAACGGCCACCGCCCGTCAAAGATCGAGCATCCGGGTCGCTATTAATCATGATGATGCCACCTAGAGCGCACTCAGATGGCTGGACACACAGATAATGCCACCTGGAGCGCACTCAGATGGCTGGACAACTCCCAAGCTGGGAGCCAAGCACATGCAGCGATCCACTCCCACCCCTTCCCTTTGCATGCCGTCACCTACATACCTCGTTCAAGATGCACAGAGCACGCGCATGCTGCTTGTGGGATGTGTCTGCAATGTCCTTGTTCCCCACAGACAGCGCAGAGGCCACAGACGCCTGGGGCAAAGGAAATTTTGCAGAGCAGTACGAAAAAATGAGTTCTTCAGCCAGTCCGACTGCTGAAACTGCTCCTGCACTCATGTCAGGACTAAGGGATGAGAATTGTAATGAAGGGAAAACAACCAGTTAGGGGCTTTGCTGGCCATCTTTTAACTCGAGGAGTGGCTTCTGCGAGTGCAGGAGGGGCCAGCCTGGACTCACGACCTAGCTCCAGGACTAAGAGCTCTGCGACCTATAGGCTGGGCTTATACCAAGGAGCAGGCAGTCATCATATGAATTGCACCCATCGATGCAAGTGCAGGCACGTGGGCGCTCATTCTAAGAAGTGCAGCACCTATAGATGCAAGTCCGTGCGGAGTCTATACCTGATCTCTTCGCACTGCACAGCCAGGCAGGGCCTAATCACTTTGATCTGCGGTGCTGACATCCCTTACGCACCTTCCCCTTGTTGTAAGCCGAATCTGACAAGGTGCCGGCAGAGGCTCCACGCACCAGCCCGTCCAGCACAGAGATGTCAGACATGGGCATGCCCAGACCCTCTTGGATGCACCTGGGCGGCTTCTGCTGTGCGTATGCAAGGCCTGCAGCCAGGCTGACCTCCGTAGGCGGCTCATGGCTGGCAGCAGGCTGCACAAGCTGAGACGAGGGAAGACTCTGGGACGATGCCAGGGCTGCGCCAGGCTGCGTGCGCCCCAGCTGCGTGGCCGGCAGCACTTCCGCAAATGTGGGGAGGTGATGGCTGCTGCCTTCTGGCGATGGCTGGGTGTGTTGTGAGGGCTGAGGCTGGAGGCCAGGGAAGCACTCTGGTAGGGGATCTTGGTGGGTGGGCTGGGGGGCTGCAGCTGAGCGGCTTGCCGCTTGATCAGGTGTACCTGGGTGATGGCGAGCAGGCAGGGTTGGGATGCTGAGGTGGCAGGCGGGCCAGGCTCGCGCGTGCATGGCTTAACAGCGAGACAACTGGCATGTGCAAAGCAACCTCCAGTAATTAAGCTCAAAAGGGGTTGCAGGCAAAAACAACACACAGGCGCTGCAAGCAGGGCATGGGCTCCATGGCAAAACGGATACCAGTGGCAACTCTCTGTTTGTATGCTGGAAAAGCTGTGGCTGATGGGTGTTGGCCACACCCCCACATGAAAATTTATCTTTCAAAGCTTGATCTGACACACAAGTACCTGCCTGCATCTTGGTTGCGGCTGACTTCCTCGAGTCCACGGCACATCCACAGCTGTGCCTCAAAATTGACAAGGCCAAGCAGTCCAAGAAATCGGACAGGCGGACACAGGACCTGTCAAACACCCTCCCTTGCTCACAGCACATGCCACCTCATGTGATCTGTCCTTCTCCCTCCACACCCCTCTCGCAGCACACGCTCCCTACTTACCAAGACTCTTGGCGCGGGTGCCAACCTCGGGGCTGTGCAGGCTCTGTTCAGAAATGGTCCCTCCTTGTACTCCCTTGTGTGCTTGTGGGGAGCGCCCCACCCCCAACCCAGCTGCCATCGGTGAATCGCTGCATGCATCAGCGCATGGACGCGAGCGCAACCCCGCTGTGGCTTCCAATCCGCAGCTGGATGCTGCGCCCTGACCACGAGGACCATTTGGAGCAAGCTGCTGCTGTTGCTGCTGCTGCTGCTGCTGCTGCTGCTGCTGTGGTTCTGTGGAGGCACCCTTGGCGTCCTGGCCTGTGGCTGAGTGCTCCAGCACCAGGATGGGCAGGAGTGCTCCTCCTGGAGCCGTGCAGTGCGCAGCACTTACTGCAGCAACAAGCCCGCTCCCACAATGTGCCAGCTGAGGGCGATGCGCTGCTGCATTGACAGCCGTAGAGCCAGCAGCTAAGCTCACTCCTGTTTCAGGTGCTGGTATTGACCCGGGAGCACCAGGAACGCCAGTGAGCGGAGCAGGGATGTGTGCAATGGCTGCAGAGGCAGTTTCGGCGCAGAGAAGCGTGCTTGTTGCCAGGTCCAAGCACACTGCAGCCAGGCTGGAGTGGGCTAGCTCCTGCTCAGGGCTAGGTGGCTGGCCTAGAATTAAGCTGGGCTTGAAACGGAGCTGCTGGGCAAGCAGGCCTGCGTACTCGCTGGGAGTTGGCGCGCAGCCTAGCAGCTGGGCAGCTGCAGGGTTGATGGCAACCGGCTGGAGGAACAGAGTGGGGCTCCCTGCGCCTGGCATGCTGTCAACAGGGACTAAGAATGGCAATATGCTGTCCAGGACTCGTGGGTGTACGTCCGCGAGCTGCCCCGAGCACCAGACACGCAAGGCTACCAGGGGGGGCGCAGCGATGCGGCCAAGCTTCTCTAAACTGATACACAAAGGGGTGGATCTGCTAGCAAGCTTCTCCAACCCCACAAATGTACGCTCTGAAATGCTGGCACCATGCAACGCTCCACTCCACTGAGGCCCTGAATCTGCTTTGGTACTTTGTAGTCGCACATCCTGAATCCACAGGGAGCAGGGGGCAGGATGCACACTTTAGTCCAATCATGCAAGGTGGGTATTTCATCCATTCGAACAACGGAGCGTCTGACGCACCTGCGGTTCCTGAGGCTGACGGTTATCTTTGTGAACCTGCTTCGCCCTCGGCTTCTTTCCGAGGCAGCAAAGCATGCTACTGTGCTCTCATTGGAAGTATCTACCCAGACGACGCTCACGCTGCAGAGCAACTGCGATGTCCTGCACGAAGGTGTCGTACGTACACGCCCTGCAAACTCTCAAGAAAAAAAATTAGGGGACGCCAAGTTGAAGTCAGCATGACTACATATTAGTCCCCGTAGTGGGTTGTATAGCAGTTTCAGAAACCTTGGAGTTGGACATGGGACCTAACGCTGCTGCAACAGGCCCTTGTTAATAGCTGGAAATGTCATGCTGCTGGCGGGCTGCAGCAAAATACGACGCAAGTGACGAGGAGTCCCCGAGTCAGCCCAAGGTCTCGACTCCTTGGCTCGAGAGCTCGCATGTTGCACGCGGCGAAAGGTCCGCGAGCTCGTTTACCCTCCCGCAGAGGCTCAAGGTGAGTTAGTCTGGGCCCACGAAGGTGTGCAAGCCCTGTTTGTGGCGTCAGGTGCCTTAAACGTATCCTTCTGATACATTCATTCATGCCTGCAGTCAGCCAGTCTACAAGTTCTGAAGCGTGGCGCCTCTCATGGCGCACAGCCTGAACCTGCTCCTCGCCTGGAAGTCCTGTCACTCGGGAAGACGAGCCTTCCGGACCTGCCAGCCGTTGCCCAGAGGCTGGGATTGGAAGTGCTGTGCAGGGGGCCAACTGAGGACAAAGAAAGCAGCCTGCGTCCACAGCTTGTGCTAAGAGTATGGGTCATGCAGCAGCTCGCAGACCTGCACCCACTACTCTTGGAGAGCATCTTGCCATGCCTGGTCCCCGTTGACGGCGCGCGGACTGAAGCACATGATGCAAACACAGCTGTGGCCAAGTACTGGGCGCGTCAGGAGGCAGCCCAGGGATCCCCTCTGCCAGCAAGCGCCCCAGGCAGCACGGCCGTGCTGCAGCCGGACGCAGGAAACCCCCCTCTGTTCCTCCAGCCGGTTGCCATCAACCCCGCAGCTGCCCAGCTGCTAGGCTGCGCACCAACTCCCAGCGATTGTGCAAGCCTGCTTGCCCAGCAGCTCAGTTTTAAGCCCAGCTTAATTCTGGGCCACCCACCCGGCCCTGAGAAGGACCCGGCCCTAATCAGCTTGGCTGCAGCATGCTCAGACCTTGCAATACACACACTTCACTGCGCCACCACTGCTGCCGTGGCCCATCCAAGTCCCCCTTCTTTGCCGGCTGGGGCTCGGAGTGCGGCTTCCTCAGCAGCAGCAGCAGCAGCAGCAGCAGCAGCGGCAGCAGCGGCAAGTGCAGAGGGTGCAGGCAGAGCAGCCAGTGGCACTGCGGCTGACAGCTTGGCAGCGCACCCTCCAAAGCTGGCGCAGTGTGGAGGCGGCCTTGTTGCCGCGGTCAGTGCCGCATACTGCATGGCTCCAGGCGGAGCGCTCATGCCCATTCTGGTGCTGGAGCACTCAGCGGTGGGCCTGGAGACCTCGTGCACCATCCCAACACTACCAGGCAGGCGGCAGCAGCAGCAGCAGCAGCAGCAGCAGCAGCAGCAGCAGCAGCAGCAGGAGTTTGGGTGTGTGCTGCAGGCGTCTCATGGAGCCCCAACACTCAAGCCCACCAACCTGGGCTCCAGGCCACATCTGCAGCTTGAAGCCGGCCGCTGCACTGCTGCTGCAGCTGCAGCTTCGTGCCAGGCAGCTGGCGCGCAGCAAGAGGGTAGCCTCCTCCCGTTCCCCTCACCACCACCAGCTCAAGTGGGGCATCCCAAACCAACAGAGGGTGTGTCCATGCCCGCCCACCGTGTAGCAGCCTCTGCTGCCTCGCCCCGGGCGCAGGCGCAGGTGCCGCGCATGCGCTTCCGAGACAGCATGCGCATCATGCTGCAGGGTGGGGCGCCGCTGCTGACTGGGCCCATGGGCAACACAAGGCCAGATACAGCAGCTGTGGCAGGCAGCATGGCCCCAGGCGTTGGCATGGTGCGCTGCTGCGGACATACACGCGCATGCACGCACAAGCGACCGTGCGCACACGCATATCTATATATATATATATACACACACATACACACACACAAACACGCACACGCAGGCATATGCACGCACGCACATGCATGCACACAAGCATGCACACATACACATGCACACACACATACATGCGGACGCACGCTCGCATGCACGTATGCATACACACACGCATGCATGCACGCCCACACATACTTACACACATACTGGCGCGAGCACACACACTCACACGCCTAAGCACTTGCACACTATGCATATTTTGTAAGCCTCTTTACAGGCATAATTCTATGACAATGCACTGTGCCCGTGTGCATGACACACATCCGCACAACTACAGGGAGGTCGTGTCAGCTTGGATGTTATAGCCAGTCAAAGAAAGAGCAGCCACGTAGCCCAGTTCCAGCAGGCATCGTTGAGACGATTGACCCAACCTATGACGTCCCCAACAGGTTTGCTGGATCCCCTCTCCTCTGCTTCCCGTCAAACACACTCTTTTGCTTAATTCTTTTGGGACTTGTGAGGCTTTTAACAGAGCAATCAGCCAATGTTAAAGCTGGTACAGGTCCTTAATGTATTCTCCTTTTGGCAGCAGAGATGGCAGAGTGCTGTACTTGAGTTGCCTGTGCATGAGATTTGGAGCACTGTCTACCAATATCCAAAGCATGTCAGCCATCAGGTTGCGCCTGTGGTGCTGATGCTCTACAACCTGTGTTTACCCAAGCTGAATAACAATGGAGGCCTTTGCAAGCATGCTGTCATGCCTCAGCATGTTCTATGCAAGTCGTACAATGATGGAGACCTCTGCAAGCACACTGCCCTGCGTCATCATGAGTGCAACATGTGTGAGGAGCGGTACAGACTTGTCAGTCAAGCTGGCACGCAGTGTTCTGCTCCCAGCACTCGGGTCTAGACCATGCCCTGAAGCCCCCGAGCAACTCCACGAGTTTTTCCACTATTACTAAGCATTCCCTTAGGGCCAAACCCGGCCCACGCGACCTTTGTAATCTGTTGGCCTTCTCTCCATGTCATCTTGGTCCCTCCTCCGCTGCTCCTCATGTTGCCCTCTCCCGCCAAGCAACACCCGGTGCCTCTTTATGTCACGCTGCGAGCCCATAGCCCAAAGGACACATCCCTGACGTGGAACCCACTGCCTGCGCCTGCTGATCTCACGACCTCACATCTAGCACTACCTCCCCCCCCTCGACTCCTAGACCCAGTGCATCTCCTGCTGGACAGGCAGGTGATGGTGCGCAAAGCAGAGTGGTTGCTACGCCATCCTTTACATTGCAGGCGCTGCTCCTGCCCCGGGACTTGTGCCCGGCTCGCCTCTCAGCAGCCCTCCGCCCGCAGCGCCGCATCAGCGGCTTCCCCTGGCTGGGGCTGGTGCAGCTGCCGCTTCCGCCACCTGGGATACTGCGCATCTTCGGCAACCTGCACATGGTGGGCTAGTTGCCCCAGAGTTGCGGCCAGGCAATGCAAAGGAGCCCGTGCCCGATGCACCGTTGCTAACTGGTAGGAGCAGGGGCGTGATGGACTTTGATGGCGGGAAAAATGTGAGGGGGCCGGCAATGACACGCACCAGCCTGGTTGGGACGCATGCTGCTTGGGTGCTGCTTGTGTGCTTGAGCGTGTGTGGGTGTTCAATGCAGTGGTCATGGTGCCGATGTAGATGCTGCTGATGCTGGTGTTGTCGGTTATGGCGTCAGTGTTCGTACGGGTGAATGGTGATGGTGGCTTTCAGCCCATGAATGGAGAGCTTTGACTAAGGTCTGACTCTTTGTTGGTTCTCTACAAGATGCTCAAACAAAATGTATCAATGTAAGCAGCCTACGCATGGTGCTGCTAAAGACCCGCCACGCAGCATCACTGCAAGCATGCTGCGCCTGTGCCCGCTGGCTCGCTGTCCTGGGCACGGCACTGTTGTGGACTGCTGTCCTGGGCACAGCACTGGTGTGGCTTGCCGTCGTGGGCACAGCACTGGTGTGGCTCGCTGTCTTGGGCACAGCACTGGTGTGGATCACAAGCATGCTAGTTGAGCACCCTGTGCTTTAAACCTTTCCAAACACAGCTGTGGTTCACGTGGGTTTGTAGACGCTGTGGTTCACTGGTGCGCAGGTGTGATACCTCCAGGGCAAGCAGAGAAGTGCGGACCTCTGCTTGGTCGCCAGGACTCAAGGCCAAGGGTGCGGCACTAGGTCATCTGTTTGATGCGCCGCTGCCGAGGCTGCTGTTTCCTTGTGCTGCCCCTGTGTAAAGGGTGCACCTTGCATGCAGCTGCCCGGTCGTTATCTGTAACACTGCCTGCGATTGCCGCAGAGCTTGCAGCAGGTGAAATGCCCATGCAAGGTGCGCCCCTTTCATGACCGTGATTTGCCTGTGTGGAGGTTCGCGCGTGCCAAGGCACCTGCAGTGCGCACGCTCTTACATCCAGACATGGCTGGGAATGCTGCTGCTGCTACTGCTGCTGCCTGCGCAGTCCCTTCAAAGCAGCCGGAAGTCCACGGAGTCTCAGTGGGACCTTCCATCAGCGGGGTCCTGGACGTCAAGGGCCTTGGCCTCCAACCTGCTGAGGGCTTTGGCGGTCATCGACGAGGTGCGCAGCACGCACGTAGGGCGGGGGTGTGCAGCCTCTGCAGCACTCTGCCCTGCGTCGGCATGGGGCACAATCATGTGCGAGGAGTTGCACAGGCACGTCTGCTGTGTGCTGCGAAGATGAGGGCACCCGGGCTGTGGTATGCCTTGCTGACCACAGGCCCCCCCCCGCACACAGGACTGCCTGCTGCAATTGTGACACATGCACCTGAGGCTGCTTGCTCGCCCCGCCGGGCAAGCTTGAGTCTGCTGGTCTAGTGCCGTTGTCCCCTCATTCATTTCGGGGGGGGAAAGAGGTGCAGAGCCCGCACATGCGCGCTGCAATCGGGGAGGGCTGGCACGCTGTGGCGGCTTGTTGTGGTGAGCGTTGGCTTGCCTGCGTCAGTGCTGGTGCCTGTGCCAGTTTTTTATTGGTGTGGCAGCGCCTCACGCTCCAGCTCTTGTAGATGGCAGCCAGTTGTCATAGTGGGCAGGCCGTGGGTGTGTGGCTTGTGTCACCTGCCTGCCAGTGAGTCAGGCAGACAAGCAGGCATCCACTGCATCAAGCCCTGCAAGCCACTGCACAACCACTCACACATAGGGCATAGCCACAGGCACTCGCACAGGGGGCATAGCCCACAGGCACTCACACAGGGGGCATAGCCACAGGCACTCGCACAGGGGGTACAGCCTCAGGCACTCGCACAGGGGGCACAGCCACAGGCACTCACACAGGGGGCACAGCCACAGGCACTTACACAGGGGGCACAGCCACAGGCACTCACACTGGGGGCATAGCCACAGGCATGCCTGTTGTCACATTGGAGGGTCCTGGCGGTTCAGGGCCCAGGGTGCAGCCGTGCGCTGCAAGAGCGCCAAGCATGGCGCGCGCTGCTCATGTGGGGGCTTCCAGGCTCAGCCCGCATGCTGCCCGCCCGCCCCTGCTGCTCAGGTGCCCGTGATCGCCACCCTGGTGGAGCTGAACGGCAGCGTGCTGTTCCAGAACATCCCCAGCAAGCACTACTGGGGCGCACTGGCCTCGCAGCCACCGCTGAGCACCCGCACCTCCAGATGCTCCAAGCGCAGCAACAGCGGTGAGCACTGCGTGCCTGCTCTTGGCCGAGGCGCCTGCGCGGGAGCGCCCGCGCGAGAGCCACAGCATACGTGCATCCCTACACCGGCGGGTGGTGGGGTGCTTGGCCGGATCTGTTTTGGGGGCAGCCCCAGCCTGCGGCCATACCACTTCCTATTGGTGTGCCGGCCTCTGACCACCCTCACTCATGCTTGCATGTGCGCTCCTGACCGCCCTCGCTCGTGCTCAACATGCGTGCTCCTGACCGCCCTCACATACGCTTGTACGCATGCGCCTGACCGCCCCTCTCAGGTACCACCAATCTCAGTGCGCTGCTGGAGACGCTGCTCCCCAACAACAACGAAGCCATAGAGGTAGGTCTGGCCTGTTTGGCCATGTTTGGCGCCATGCTGCTCAAACAAACTCTTAAAAAAGCTT
>LFIK01002862.1_pt1 | contig 14010 bp, 15 predicted proteins | sample 643401 | NCBI WGS metagenome assembly LFIK01 (sample SAMN03777447, study PRJNA286221) | soda lake metagenome | biome: soda lake; feature: Kulunda steppe; material: water; isolation source: sample T5-Br brine of Lake Tanatar-5 | place: Russia: Kulunda steppe | collected 2010-07 | reverse complement strand
GTCAGCCGTCGACCCGGCCGAGCCACAGGGCGTCAGACGGGCACCGCTCCACGCAGATGGCGCAGCGGGTGCATTCGTTGTCGTCGATGATGAACACGGCGTGCGACTGCTCCGCGAGGGTCGTCAGCGCCGGGCTGTCCGCGTCCTTGATGATGGACGGGGACATCATGTAGATGCATTCCCAGGGGCAGACGTCCTCACAGGCGCGGCACAGGATGCACAGTTCCGGGGTGAGCCCTATGTGGCGCTTGGGCTTCACGCGTTCCTGGAGCCACTGCGGATCGACCTGTTGGACGGTGTAGTCGTCGAACATCAGTGGATGCTCGCCCTTGTCGGTCTTCCCCACGGTGTACCTCCCTTCCGTTCTCGCGTTCGGCGTCTGGCGTCGTCGTGCGCTGCTGGTCGTGCGCTTCTCCGGCGTCCTACTTGTAACCACCGGCTTCCGGCTTCGTCTCGCCGGAGGCCAGGGTCTTCGGATAGCTGCGTTGCATCCGCAGCGCCGCCCACAGGGTCACCACGATGCCGCCGATCATGAGCGCACCGATGGTGCCCTCCGTGATGACGGCGTAGAGGTTGGAGGCGATGTCGAGCCGGTAGTCCTCGGAAACGTCGATGCCGGCGCTCGCCGGGATCATCGTGCCCTCGAGCAGGGTGCGGTTGGACTCCGTGAACTGGATCCACCCGTGCGGGATGACCCCGTGCAACCACCACAGCAGGCTCGATGCGCCCATGATGCCCATGGTCGCCGAGACCCATTCGTGCTTGCCGTAGGTCAGTTTCGCGATGTAGAGCGGCACGACACCCAGCGGTCCGAGCCAGAGCACCATGATCGCCGCACCGACCCATCCCCGCCCCAGCGCTGCCGGATCGCCGAACTGGTACAGCGCCCGGGCCGCTTCGGGCAACGTGGCGACGAAGTCCGAGAAGAACTGACCCACGCCTCACCTCTCTACGTTCGACTGGTTCGTGACCGGTCGTGCACCGGCTCCGCGAGGGCCACGTGGACCCGTCGGGGAGGCCCAAGGTACCAACCGGTCCGGGACCCGGACAATCGGACACCACCGACACCGCACGGGCGGTCAGGCACCAGCGCCGGCGAGCTCCACGGCCGCCTCGTGGGCGGCCTCGACGATGCGCCCGAGCACCGGTGCCTCGAGCGCCATCGACGTGAACACGACCTCGTAGCCCGACGGTGCGAGGTAGACGCCCCGGTCGAGCATCGCGTGGAAGAACCGGCCGTAGGCACCATGATCGGCGGCCGCCACGTCCTCGTAGCGTGCCAGCTTGGCGTCCGAGAAGACCACACCCGCCAACGACCCGTGACGGGTCACCTGGGCGGTGACCCCGGCCGCGGCGAACGCATCGGTGAAGCCGTCGGCGATGATGCGGGTGGCCCCGTCGAGACACTCGTAGACGTCGTCGGTCAGCAGCTCGAGCTGCGCGAGCCCGGCCGCGACCGCCACGGGATTCCCCGACAGGGTGCCGGCCTGGTAGACCGGCCCGTCGGGTGCGAGGTGGTCCATCAGATCCGCACGCCCGCCGAAGGCCGCCAGCGGAAAGCCCCCACCGACGATCTTGCCGAGCACCGTGATGTCGGGCATGACGCCGTGCATCTGCTGGGCACCGCCCCGGGCGAGGCGGAAGCCGGAGATGACCTCGTCGTAGACCAGCACGGCCCCGGTGGCATCGGCCTGCTCACGCAGGAAGGCGAGGAACCCCTCCTGCGGTGGGACGAGATTCATGTTGGCCGGGACCGGCTCGCACAGGATCGCGGCGAGTTCGTCGCCGTGGGTCGCGATCGCGTCGCGGACCGCCTGCTCGTCGTTCCACGGCACCAGGATCGTGTCCTTGGCCGCGCCCTCGGTGACACCCGGGGAGCCCGGGATCCCGAGCGTGGCGACCCCCGAGCCGGCCGCGACCAGCAGCGCGTCGGAGTGCCCGTGGTAGTGCCCGACGAACTTCAGCAGCTTGTCGCGGCCCGTCGCCCCCCGCGCCAGACGGACGGCGCTCATGCCCGCCTCGGTCCCCGAGTTGACCAGCCGCACCTTCTCGATCGAGGGCACCGCATCGATGATCGCCTCCGCGAGCCGCACCTCGCCCTCGGTCGGCGCACCGAACGACGACCCCCGGCCGAGGGCGGCGGTCGCGGCATCGAGCACCTCGCGGCGCGCGTGGCCGAACAGCAACGGTCCCCACGAGTTGACCAGGTCGATGTAGCGGTTGCCGTCGGCATCGATCAGGGTGGCACCCTCGCCACGGGCGATGAAGCGTGGCGTCCCACCGACCGAGTTGAAGGCCCGCACCGGCGAGTTGACCCCCCCGGGGATGGAGGCCCGCGCCCGGGCGAAGAGGCGGTCGGAAGCGTCGTGGCCCATGGGTCGTCTCCTGGTCGTCCCCGGCCCCGGCGCGCGGGGTCCGGGCTCGCGTCGTGATCGCTCGGTCGGTCCGCCCCGTTCGGACCGGATGCCCCGGCCGTCCGGAACCCGAACCGCTCACCGGTCGGGCAGGGCATCCTCGAAGATGATGTTGTCCGCCACCGTACGGCCACGCTCGACCCCGGCCGTACCGACCGCGGTCCAGGTGACCAACAGCCCGCCCGCGGCCCGCCACGCACCCGGTGCCGCATGCGGCAGGCTCTGCAGGTCGTAGCTGACCGCATGGGGACGCACCTTGCCCAGGTCCTTCAGCTCGGCCAGCCGCCGGCCGATCGCGGCGGACAGCCACCCGTCGTTGCGGGCCGTCGCCGTCAGCACGCGGACCACCTCGGGCCGGTGGTCGTGGAACCACTTCACCGCGACCGGATTGAAGCTCGCCACACAGTGCGGACCGCCGTGGGCATCGAGCGCCGCGGCCGTCTGCTCCTCGAGTCGGCCGGCCCGGGGCCGGTTGGACTTCAGTTCCACCATGACCGGCACGTCACGCAGGACCTCGAGCGACTCGGCGAGGGTCGGGATGCGCTCCCCGCTGTCGCCGAGCTCGATCTCGCGCAGCTCCGCGGCGGTCAGCTGCCCGATCCGCCGGTCGATGCCCGCGATCCGGGTCAGGGAGGCGTCGTGGGCGACGACCGGGATCTCGTCACGGCTCAGATGCACGTCGAGCTCCACGCCGTAGCCGGCCGCGGCGGCCGCAGTGAAGGCGACCAGCGAGTTCTCGGGGCGGTCCCCGCCGTGCAGGCCACGATGGGCGAGCGGGACGTCACGGAGCCAGTCGGGTGCCGGCAGGGGGTCGATGATGGCCTCCAACGCTCAACCGCGCCCGTCGTGGATCGCGCGGGCCAGCTCGATGGCCGCATAGGTCAGGACCTGATCGGCCCCGGCGCGCACGATCGAGCCCACGGCCTCACGCATCGCCCGGTCGTCGTCGAGCCAGCCGTTCTGGCCCGCGGCCCGGATCATCGCGTACTCGCCGGACACCTGATACGCCGCGATCGGCACGTCATGGGCCGCGCGGGCGGCGGCGACGACGTCGAGGTAGGGCAGGGCCGGCTTCACCATCAGGGCGTCGGCCCCCTCGGCCAGATCGAGCTCCAGTTCGCGGCGCGCCTCGCGGGCGTTGGCGGGATCCATCTGGTGTCCCGCCCGGTCACCGTCCTGCATCGTCGACTCGGCCGCGTCGCGGAACGGCCCGTAGAACGCCGAGGCGTACTTCGCCGCATAGGCGACGATCCCGGTCTGGTCGTGGCCGGCGGCGTCGAGGCCGCTGCGGATCGCGCCGACCTGTCCGTCCATCATCCCCGACGGGGCGACGAGATCGGCCCCCGCGTCGGCGTAGGCCACCGCGTCACGGACGTAGGCGGCGACCGCCTCGTCGTTCACGACCCGACCGGACGCATCGAGTGGCCCGCAGTGGCCGTGGTCGGTGTACTCGCACTGGCACACGTCCGCCCACAGCACCAGCCCGTCACCCACGGCGTCGCGGATGGCCCGCAACGCGACCGGCACCGGTCCGTCCGGGTCCCAGCCGCGTCCCCCGGCCGCGTCCTTGGTCGCCGGGATGCCGAACAGGATCATGCCGCCGAGCCCCACCGCGACCGCCTCGCGGGCGAGCGCGACCACGGAGTCGGTGCCGTGCTGGGCGACCCCGGGCATCGAACCCACCGGTGCCGCTCCCTCGAGCCCTTCCCTGACGAACACCGGCAGGACGAGGCCGGCCGGGTGCACGCGCGACTCGGCGAACGCCCGGCGCAGCGCCGGGGTCCGGCGCAGACGCCGCATCCTGGTGGTCGGATATGCCTGCACCTCGACGGACCTCACTCGCCGTCCGGCTGATGGACCAGCCCGGCTCGCGCGACGGCGTTCGGAAACGGATGGGCGTGCCCGGTCAGTCTATTGATCCGGCCGCCGCCCACGGGGGGCGCCCCCGGCGACGCCCCCGGCCGACGACGCGGGTCGGCGACGCCTGGCGCGATCAGGACGGCTCGGAGCCGCCGAGGAACCGCCAGCCCGCCGCGAGCGCCGCCACCGCCAGACCGAACGCGACCGTCCGGCGCAGATCGGACCCGGACCCCACGTCATCCGCCGACGCAGCCGCAGCGCCACCCGACCGGGCCGCATCGCCACCCGACCGGGCCGCATCGGCCACCGCCACCTGGCGGTGCGTGCGCTCCCGGATGGCCGGCGAGCGCTCGCCCGGCCCGTAGCGCTCCGCCCGGCGGCCACGGGCGGCGGCCGGGACGGGGGGCGGCCCGTCCCCCGACGGCGCACCAGCCCGTGCGCCCGGGGACGTGGCTGACGCGGCGGCGCTGGGCGCGGCCGACTCGTCGTCGTCCTCGTCCTCGGGCGGCTGGAGCGGGCCGTGCACGCGCTCGTGCCGGACGGCGGCGAGTTCCGCGCCGTAGAGGTACAGCCGCCCGGCGAGGTAGAACAGCAGCATGAGTGCGATGATCCCACCCAGCGCGCCGTACAGGGCGTTGGCGGACTCGACCTGGTTGCCGACGTAACTCGCACCGGCGACCTTCAGGACGGTCCAGCCGATCGCGGCGAGGATCGAGCCGGGCACCAGCGACCGGGCCGGGATCGCCGACGTCGGCGACAGCAGCCGATAGGCCCCGAGGAACAGCACCAGGTCGAACACGAAGGTCACACCCAGCGAGATCAGCACCGCGAGCGGCCCGGGCAGCATCCCCAGACCGACACCCGCGATCGACGAGGCGGCCACACCGGCGAGCGCGAGCGCGCCGAGCCCGAGCAGGGCGAGCAGCTGACGGACCTTGGCCATGACCCCCGACTGCACCGCGCCACGGAACACGACCCGGGTCGCGATCATCGCGGCGTTCACGACGCGCAACCCCGACAGCAGCAGGATGACGGCACCGACCAACCCGATGGTGCCGCGCTGGGTGACGACCCCCTCGATCAGCGCCGCCACCCCCTCGCCGCCCTCCGCCGCGGCCTCGAAGCCGGGGATGGCCTCGGTGATGGCCGTGGCCACGGCGAGCTGGTCGGCGGGATCGTCGAGCAGGGAGCCGGCCACCGAGATGGCCAGCAGCAGCAGCGGGAACAACGACAGGAAGGCGAAGAAGCCGATGGCCGCCGCGAACGGATCCGCCCCGTCGGCCTTGTAGCGCTGCTGGACGGCCAGCGCCGTGGCGACCACGGGGCTGCCCATCACCCGGTCCTTGAGCCCCATGCGACCTCCCGGCACTCGATCCCGCCGGGTTCGGCCGACGCACCGGGCGTTCCCCCGGCGGGCCATGAGACTAGTGGCCGCCCCCGGGGCCGAGCCGGACGGACGGGCAGCCAACGGGGCACGTCCCCGCGAAAGCGTCGACCGGGCTCAGGACGACCCGGACAACCCTGCGGCCGTGGCCACGAGCGCGGCGACCAAGCCGTCGAGGTCGTGCGGCTCGGCCTCGCGGGCAACGGGGATCCCGAGCTCGCGGCACACCGCGGAGGTCACCGGTCCGATGGAGACGACCGCGCCCTGCAGCGGACGGCCCGCGAGCAGGGTCATCAGGTTGCGGGCCGTCGACGGCGATGCGACGGCCAGCAGGTCGATCGCACCGGCGGCCAGCATCGCCACCACCTCGGCGTCGAGGTGGTCGGGGATGCCGGTCCGGTAGGCGACCACGCCCTCGGGGTCGTAGCCCTTCGCGCGCAGCAGCTCGGGGAGTGCGGGGTTGGCGATGTCGGCCCGCGGCAGCAGCACCCGACCCGTCCCGGCCGGCAGTGCCTCACCCAGCGACCGGGTCGTGGCGCGTGGCGGGATGACGTCGGGCACGACCCGCAACCGCTCGAACAGTCGCGCGGCCGTGCCGGACCCGACACAGGCGACGCCGCCCGCACCGGCCAGGGCCCGGGCATCGAGTCGCTCGTCGGTCAGCGCGTCGGCGACGGCGTCGACCCCGTTCGGTGAGGTCAGGCCGATCCAGCGGTAGGACCCCGCGGCGAGATCGCGCACCGCTGCCCGCAGGGCCGGCGTGTCGCCCGGTTCGATCCGCAGAACCGGTGCCTCGATCGGCTCGCCACCCGCCGCCCGGATGCGCTCACTGAGCTCCGCGGCCTGCCCGACCGCCCGGGCGACGAGCACGCGCCGACCGGTCAGCGCGCCGGGGCTCACGACTGCTCCGCCCGCAGACGTTCGAGGATCGCGGTACCACCCGCCTCCAGCAGGCTCGCGGCCATCGATCGGCCGAGCAGCACCGACTCGTCCGCGCCGGTCTCGTGCGAGGCGCGGTGCATCGAGGTCCCGGAGGGATCCGAGAGCAGCCCCAGCAGCACGAGTCGCTGCGCACCGTCGGCCGTGGTCCGGATCTCCGCGTGCGCGCCGATGGGCGCGGTGCAGCCGCCCTCGAGCTGCAGCAGCAGCTCCCGCTCGGCGGCGACCTCGATCTTCGTGCGCTCGTCGTCGAGCAGGCCCAGACCGGCGCGTGACACCTCGTCGTCGGTACGGCACTCCAGGGCCAGTGCGCCCTGCGCCGGGGCGTGCAGGATCTCGCCGTGCTCCAACGGCACGGCGGTCAGGCCATCGACCTGTGGCTTGAGGCGCATCAGCCCGGCCAGGGCGATGATGATGCCGTCGAGCTCACGGTTGGCGACCTTGGCGAGCCGCGTCTCGATGTTGCCCCGGAGCGGTTGTACGACCAGGTCACGGCGATGTCGCTGCAGCTGCGCGCGACGACGGGGGGACGACGTCCCGATCGCGATGGGCCGGTCGCGGGGCAGGTCGGCCAGACGCCAGCCGTCGCGCGTGACCAGCGCGTCGCGGGGATCGACCCGCGCCGGGACCCCGGCGATCGTCAGCCCGTCCGCGGCCTCCGTGGGCAGGTCCTTGTAGGAGTGCACGACGAGGTGGCAGGACCCGTCGAGCACGGCCTGGCGGGTCCGGTCGACGAACAGGCCCTTGGAGTCGAACGCCTCGATCGCCCGGTCGGGATGCTCGTCACCGGTGGTCGCCATGGGCACCAGCTCGTGGGGTCGTCCCGTCGCGGCGGTCAGGGCCTCGCCGACGTGGCGTGCCTGCACCTGCGCCAACCGTGACCGTCGGGTCGCGATCAGCCAGGGTCCGTCGTCAGTGGCCGTGGTGGCGCTCAGTGTGCTTCCCCGGACCCGTCACCGAGGTCGAACAGGTCCTGCAGGGCATCGACGTGCACCTCGGCCCCGTCACCGTCGGCCAGGGCCTTGAGTCGGACCGTGGGCTCGTGCAGCAGGGTGTTGAGGATGCCGCGGGTCAGCGCCTCGACGGTGGCCCGTTCACGCTCGTCGAGGCCGCTGAGTCGGCCGGCCAGCCGTTCGAGTTCGGCCTGACGGACCGACTCGGCGTGCGAGCGCATGGCCCGGATCGTCGGCTCGACGGCCGCGGCGCGGGTCCAGGCCAAGAACCGCTCGGCCTCCTGCTCGACGATGGTGCGGGCCTCGGTCACGACCTCGCCGGTCAGCCCGCGGTCGGCGGTGTCGCGCACGTCCTCGATGTCGACCACCTCGACGCCCGGGACCTCGGCGCAGTCGCGTGCGACGTTGCGGGGCACGGCCAGGTCGAGCAGGACGAGCGGTGCCGCCCGACCGGCCATGGCGCGGCGCACGAGCTCCGCGTCGATGATCGGCTGCGGCGCGCCGGTCGTGCACACCACGACGTCGGCGGCCGCGATCGTGGGGGCGAGGTCACCGGCGGTGACGACGTGCCCGTCGACGCGGTCGGCGAGCCGTCGGGCCTTGTCGGTGCTGCGGTTCCACACGTCGACGTGGGCGACCTCGAGCTCGGCGACCCGGTCGGCGGTCAGCGCCCCGATCTTGCCGGCACCGATGATCGCGACCCGCCGTCCGGCCAGCGGGCCGTCGAGCCGGTCGACGACGGCGTCGAGCCCGACGGTGACCATCGAGGCCGCGCCGGCGGAGATGGCCGTCTCGCGCCGTACCCGGCGCCCGACGCGCACCGACTGACGGAACACGCGCTGCAGCATCCGTCGCGCGGCACCCTCCTCACGGGCGGCCTCCATCGCCTGCTTGACCTGCACGGCGATCTGGCGCTCACCGACGACCATCGAGTCGAGGCCGGCCGCGACGGAGAACAGATGCGCCGCGGCCCGGTCGTCGTGATAGCTGTACTGCAGCTCGTCGAGATCCTGCGGGTGGACGTCACCGCGTTCGGCGAGCCAGCCGCGGATCTCCTGCAGACCGGGGTGGAAACGTGTCACGTGCGCGTAGACCTCGACCCGGTTGCAGGTCGACAGCACCACGGCCTCGGCGACGTGCGGCAGCCCCGTCAGGGCCGCCAGCGCCTTGGGCAGTTCCTCGCTCGGGACGGCGAGCCGCTCCAACAGCGCCAGATCGGCGCTGTGGTGGTTACAGCCGACGACGAGCAGGGACATCAAGCGGCTCTCTTGGTCGCGTCACGCCGGGTTCGGCGTTGCGTTCGGCGGGGCTCACGGGCCGGAGACGGCTGGATCGTGCTGGCGACGCCCCGGCCTTGACGACGAGGGTGCCCGAGGTGGTCCGAGAACACCAACCCGGGGGACGGGCCGCCACCCGGGACCCGGCGGGCCGCCACTGTGGCCAACAGCGTACCGGCCGTGTGACGGTGCCCTCAAGACGAGTCGACCCGGGCCATCGGGGCGATAGCGCTGCGTGGTGCGACACCCCGCTCAGCCCGCTGCGGCGCGCAGATCCGTCAGACCGCGCTCGTAGAACGACAGGATCTGCAGCTCGGTGGACAGGTCGACCGTGCGGACCGTGACGTGCTCGGGCACGGTCAGGTGCGTCGGTGCGAAGTTCAGGATCGCCGTCGCCCCGGCGGTCACCGCGGCGTCCGCCACGGCCTGTGAGGCCGACACCGGGGTGGCCAGGACCGCGATGCCGATCCCCCGCTCGGCGATGATCGCCGCCAGCCGGTCGGCCGGTTCGACCACGAGCTCGCCGACCTGCGCCCCGACCTTCCCCGGATCGGCGTCGACGAGCGCGACGACCCGGAACCCGCGCCGGTTGAAGCCGCCGTAGCTGGCGAGCGCCCGACCGAGGTTCCCGATGCCGATGATCACCACCGGGCGGTCGTCGGTCAGCCCGAGCGCGTGGGACAGCTCCGCCGCGAGTTGATGGACCTCGTAGCCCACGCCGCGGGTGCCGTGACTGCCGAGGAACGACAGATCCTTGCGGACCTTGGCCGAGGTCAGCCCCGCCGCGGCCGCCAGATCCTCGCTCGACAAGGTGGCCGTCCCGGCGTCGACCGCATCGAGCAGCACCTGCAGGTACCGCGGCAGGCGGGCGACGGTGGCCTCGGGGATGTGCCGCTCGCTCACCGCTCAACTCCCTGCCGTCCGTGGGTGGACATCGCACCGGCTGGTGCCCGTCCCGACACTAGGGCCCCGGCGGTCGACGACCCAAGGCACGAGTAAGCCGTGCGCGGCGCAGCGCGCGACCGACCTCACCGGGGCCGACCTCGAGTTGCGCGACGACCTCGCCGTCGACGAGGACCACGGGCACGAGCACCCCGAACCGGCGGACGTCGGCCTCGTCGGCGTCGACGTCCCGGGTCGTCACCCGGGCGTCGCCCGACTCCGCGGCGACGAGACGTTCGGCGACCGTGCACAGGCCGCAGCCGACACGGGTGACCACCTCGAGCCGAGGTGGTTCGGTGCCGCGGCCGCTGTGGCGGCCACCCCGTGTGCGGAGTCGGGCCGTCAGGGCCGCGACGGGGCCGGGCGTCGACCGCCGTCCGCCGGCGGCCTCACCAGCCATCCGGCTGCTCGCCGCGCAGCACCGCCCGTCGCACCTTGCCGGTGGCGGTCTGTGGCAGGGCTGCGACCACCTCGATCCGGGTCGGACACTTGTAGCGGGCCAGCTGATCGCGCAGATGGCCGTGCAGGGCGTCGACGTCGATCTGCGCGCCCTCGCGGGCCACCACGTGGGCCACCACCGTCTGCCCGGTCAGGGGATGCTCGGCCCCGACGACGGCCGCCTCGGCGACCCGGTCGTCCTCGAGCAGCACGCGTTCGACCTCGCGCGGGTAGACGTTGAAGCCGTTGACCAGGATCAGGTCACGCCGTCGGTCGACGAGGTAGAGGAAGCCGTCGGGGTCGCGCGAACCGAGATCACCGGTGCGCAGCCACCCGTCACTCGTACGCGTGGCCGCGGTCGCGTCCGGGTCCTGCCAGTAGCCGGTGAACACGTTCGCACCCCGGACCCAGATCTCGCCCGGGTCGCCCGGCTCGACGTCCCGACCGTCGTCGTCGACCAGCCGCAGGTCGATCCCCGGCAGCGGCATCCCGACCGAGCCGGGCCGTGCGGCCGGTGCCATCGACGAGGTCGCGACACCCGGTGCCGCCTCGGTCAGGCCGTAGCCCTCCTCGATGTCGTGGCCGGTCAGTTCCCGGAAGCGTTCGAACACGGCCATGGGCAACGGTGCCGCCCCCGAGACGGCCAGACGCACGGTCGTGAAGGCGTCCCGCAGCGCGTCGGGGTCACGTTCGGCGAGCTGCAGCCAGGCCACGTACATCGGCGGTGCGCCGAGCACGATGGTCACCCCGTTGCCGGCAATCGTGTCCAGGGTGCCCGCGGGGTCGAACCGCTCCTCGAGCACCAGGCTCGCTCCGGCCGTCACCGCGGCACCGAGCCCGATGTTCAGCGAGTAGATGTGCGCGAGCGGCAGCACGAGCAGGACCACGTCGTCGGGACCGACGTCGAACCGCCCGGCCAGGGACTGGTCCTGGTTCGCCGCGAGGTTGTCCCGGGTCAGCATGGCACCACGCGGCCGACCCGTCGTCCCCGAGGTGTAGACCAGCGCGGCGAGGTCGTCGCCGGCACGCTCGAGCACCGGCGGGGCGGGGCGATCGGCGCGGACCTCCGACCAGCGACGCACCTCGATGCCGCGTTCGTGACCCTCCGGGTCGTCGGGGGTCTCGGGGACGTCGTGGGACTCGAGGTCGTGGTCGGACGGGACGTCGGCGACGACGATCGGTGCCGCGGGCAGGGCCCCGTGGATCCCGAGCACCCCGTCCAGCCGCTCCGGACCGACCAGGACCACCGTGGCACCGCTGTCGGCCAGGGCATGGCGCAACTCGTCGGGCGCGAGCGAGGGCAGCAGGGGCACGGCCACGGCACCGGCACGCAGGACCCCCGCGAAGGCGGCCACGAAGGACGCGGTCGTCCCGAGCACGAGAGCCACGCGGTCGCCGGCGCTCACGCCGAGCGCCTGCAGGCCGGCACACGCGGCGTCGGCCTGCTCGTGCAGTTCGCCGTAGGTCCAGCGCACGTCCCCGGCGATGAGCGCGGGACGCCCGGGATCCTCGGCCGCACGTCGACGCAGACGCGCCGCGACATCGAGGGTGGCCGCACGCCCGTGCTCGTCCACGGTCGCCTCCTGGGGTCGCCCGGCCGCGCCCGGTGGCGACCGCCGTCCAGAGCCTATCCCGGTGCCTGCGACCGCCACCGGCGTCGGCCGGGGCACGGATGGGCCACCGACGAGAACCGGCCCCGTCCGTCCGGTGGTCGCACACCGTGTGCGTGGTGCTCCGCGGGTGGTCAAGAACCGCCGCGGTGCCGTCGATACCCGGGAAGCAGCACGACGGCGCTCCCCGACAAGGGCACCCCGCTTCGAAAGAGCGGTCCGCAACGCCACGGGCCTTCCACCGCAGCAGCGGTCATGGCAGCCGGGCTACCGAAGGGACACCTTCCGCTCGACGAGAGCTCCGTCGCACCCCACGCGGTCATACGACCGCGCGCAGGACGCGACCAGGGGATGCACGACATGGAAGCTCTCAGGCTCACCACGACGCGGCTCCGCGTCGTCGTGCTCGTCGGCCTCGTCATCGGTCTGCTGCCGGTGCTCGCGCCGGCCCCGGCGAATGCCGACGCCGGTCTCGAGCAGCAGTTCGTGCACGCGGTCAACGCCGAGCGGACTGCGGCCGGCCTGGCGACGCTGTCGCCGGCCGGCGACCTGACGACGGCCGCACGACGTCATGCCGGGACCATGGCCTCGGCCGAGCACCTGCACCACAACCCCAACCTCGGCGGTGCGGTCGGGGGCTGGGAGAAGATCGGTGAGAACGTCGGTCGTGGACCGACGGTCGACGCGATCCACCAGGCGTTCATGGACTCCCCGGGCCACCGACGCAACGTGCTCGATCCCGCGTTCACGGAGGTCGGCATCGGTGTCGTCGTCCGCGATGGTCAGATCTGGGTCACCGAGATGTTCCGGCGGCCGGTCGACGCCCGGCCCGTGCCCACGCCCGAGCCCACCCCCGAACCCACGGCCGAACCGGCACCCGAGCCGATCGCCGAGCCGACACCCGCGCCAGCCGCGGAGCCCGAGCCGGAATCCGCGCCCGAGCCCGACGCGGGCGACACCGGCGACGCGGACGCGACCGACGATGCGGACGACCCGTCGCTCGACGTGCCCGTCCACCGGGACCGGATGATGATCGTCCAGCTGCGCCTGGCCGCCCAGGAGGGGTGAGCCCGGCCCGCGGCCCGTCGGCCGCGCGCAGGGCGCAGCTACCCTCCGGGCATGCGCCTTCTCGCCTCCACCGGCCCACTGTTCGCCCGCCCGCTCGGGTGGGCGTTCGGCGTGCTCGCGGAGGCGGGCTACGGGGACGCCGAGCTGATGGTCACCCAGGATCCATCGACCCAGAACGCCGAACGGGTCGCCGCCGCAGCCGCCACGGAGGGCATCCGCGTCCCCGTCGTCCACGGACCGTTCCTGCTGCTCACCCGCCGGGTGTTCGGCACGGATCTCGTGGTCAAGGGCCGTCGCTCGCTGGAACTGGCCGGCGCCCTCGGGGCCGATCTGATGATCGTGCATCCACCCTTCCGCTGGCAGCGGGCCTTCCACGAGTGGTTGCTGGGCGGTGCCGGGACCGAGGCGGCCGAACACGCCACCCGTGTCGGCGTGGAGAACCTGTACCCCGTGGCCGTCGCCGGTCGCCCGGTCCGATTCCACCGCTACACGCAACCGGAGCACCTGGAACCGTTCCCGCACGTGGTGCTCGACACCAGTCACTTCGGTGTCGCCGGGGTCGACATCAACGCGGCCTACCTCGCGCTGCGCGACCGGGCGGTGCACCTGCACGTCTCGGACTACCGCGGCGGGGGACGTGACAGCCACGCGCCGCTGGGTCACGGCCTGCTGCCACTGGCCTCGTTCCTGCACCGGGTCGGCCGCGACGAGCGCGCCGGTGTCGGTCGGGTCGGCAACGGCGACGCCTCCATCACGCTCGAGCTCGACTGTCGCCGCTACCTCGACGACCGGGCGGCACTCGTGGGGTATCTGCGCCAGGAGCGCCAGAAATGCGAGGCCCTGCTCGATGGCGCACCGGCCGAGGACGTGCTCGGGCGACCCGACGTCGTCGACGTCGCCCCGGGGGCCGACGAGGACGATGCCGACCAACCGACGGTCCCCCCGGGCGGCAGTCCGTTCTAGCGACCGATCCGGCCCGCCGACCCGCCCATCCGACCCGCCGATCCACCGCTCTCGACCCGAGGACCCCCGATGCGCTCCACGACGACGCTGCTGCTGGTCGGGCTGCTGCTCGCCATGGTGGTGGCCACCGCCATCCAGCTCAGCCAGGCGTCGGCGCTCTAG
>LFIK01002859.1_pt1 | contig 14022 bp, 10 predicted proteins | sample 643401 | NCBI WGS metagenome assembly LFIK01 (sample SAMN03777447, study PRJNA286221) | soda lake metagenome | biome: soda lake; feature: Kulunda steppe; material: water; isolation source: sample T5-Br brine of Lake Tanatar-5 | place: Russia: Kulunda steppe | collected 2010-07 | reverse complement strand
TGCTCAAAGAGTGGAAGTTCCCCGCACGACACTGACACGGTTGGCGTCGGACCACCTGCCCGTCTTCGCTGAATTGAGATTACGGGGGTAGGTTTTGAGGGTAAAAAGCCCTTGGGAGCATAAGGGGCTTGCGCAAAAGAAGAAGGCAGCTATGAATTTCCCGATTGCAAAAGCCGGAAAGTTCGCCTAGCTGATTTCTTTCCAGGCAAAGGAAGGGTGGCAGAGTGGACGATTGCGGCGGTCTTGAAAACCGCTGAGCCGAAAGGTTCCGGGGGTTCGAATCCCTCCCCTTCCGCCATTTAAGTCACACTGAATTAAGCACTTAGGGAAAATTACCCTTCGATTTCCCCTTTACCCAAAAGGTCTGTAGCTGCACTAAAACGCCCCGGAAAACGCCAACAAAACGCCAACGTATCCTGGTGTGGAAAGACAGGGTATAAGTGATTCTGTTCGGCTGATGAATCGGAATCAATCTTATCAAAGTGATGATCCCTAGCTGCGAAAAACGGAGCTTGAGCATTCGCTATTCGCGAATAGCGTATGACTGAGATGACCAAACCGCAGGATGTTGCAATCGCTCTTAAGCTTAGCCTGGCCTCAAGCCGGCCTAGCTATGCGAAGCTTGCCAAGTCGCTGGGTATGAGTGCGGCGGAGGTGCATGCTGGAGTGCTGCGCCTGGTGAAGGCGCGCCTCGTCGACCCGGATTCCCAGCAGGTCAATCGCGAGGCGCTGGCGAAGTTTCTGGTGCATGGTGTGCCCCACGCTTTTCCGGCGCACTTGTCGGAGGTGACGAGGGGTATGCCGACGGCCTGGGCCGGTCCGGCGATGGCGGGTAACTTCGAGGCCAGCGGCCAAATCCCCCCTGTTTGGCCAGACCCGAACGGTCGGGTTCAGGGAGCCGGAGTTGAACCGCTTTACCGGAGCGTGCCCTTCGCGGCTCGCACGGACGATGCGCTTTACGATCTCCTCAGCCTGGTGGATGCGATCCGGATTGGGCGGGCACGAGAGCGGCGTTTCGCCGAGCGAGAACTTTTTAAACGCCTGAAGATTCATGTCGGAGCCTAACATCGGCGCCATGCGAACGGTCGCCAATCGGCTTGACCGGCTCGATCTCAAGTACGCGTTTGTGGGCGGGGCGATCGTTCAGCTCCTAGTGGACGAGCCCGGCCTTTCTCCGGCTCGCCCGACGGACGATGTCGATGTCATCATCGAGATCCTCACTTCAGAACGCTATTCCGACCTGGAGGTCCGCATTCGCCAGCTCGGCTTCGAGCACGATACCCGTGAGAATACACCCCTTTGCCGATGGGTTCTTGGGGCTCTCACCGTCGACATTATGCCCACCGAGGGAGCGAACATTGGGTTGAATACAACATGGTTCGCGGAGGCGCTTGCCACAGCCACCGAGTTGGAAGTCGCGCACACTCGTCTTCGGCTGATCTCGCCGGTTGCCTTTATCGCCACCAAATACGTGGCGTTTCTCGACCGCGGTGAAAGCGATTACTACGCCAGTCACGACCTGGAGGATCTGATAACCGTGATCGACGGTCGCGCCAATATTGTGCGCGAGATTGAAGATCCGCCGCAAAGTTTGCGAAGCTATGTCGTGGCGTCGATCAAAGCTCTCTGGGAGACGCCATCGTTTCAGGAAGCCCTGTCCGGCCACCTGCCGGCTGACTCTGCCAGCCAAGCTCGCTTGCCCGGGCTGCGCGGGAAGTTGCGGGATATAGCGACGGAACTGCGGGAGTGATCTCCTGAAGCTAATAAGAAGCGATAGTGGGCCGGAGGGAATTCACGAGGCGATCATCTCGGCCGGATTCAATGGGAGCAGTCTCCGGTCAGATTGGCTCTGTAAGGGAAGCAGAACAAAGCCTCGATACCTCCGTTCCGCCAAGCCAACCAAAACTACCCCTCCTTGACGTATCGGTCCCTTCGACCGTTTGGGGGTAATTGCTCGTTCCGGCCTGACCTTTTCCTGTTCCTGACTGTCACCGAATCATTCCGGCAACAGCCCCTCAAGGCCTGACGTGACGTACTTCACGCACTCCATTACTCGAACTCAGCGAGGGCTAGTCGTGCGTTCGCAAACTGCTGAACCCAAAACCCGTGAACCCGGCCCTCCCGATAGGTATCACCCTTTTTCCGCAACGTTCGGATCTGGTCTTGTGCAGTTTCCGCCAGACTCCTTAGCGCCTCATCCCGTGCGTCGGCTGTGCAGCGGTGGAGTGCCTTGCTTGGAATTAAGTGCGCCTTCAGCCAACCGTCACGTTGATCATCGACGAGAAAACCTGCGTCCCCTTCCGTGATATTTCTAACCAGCTTATGATCAATGGTTTTTAACTGGGCGCTAGTGATCGTCGATGTTTTTAAAAGCCTGCTGAAAGCCATTCCCGCCTCCGCCATTGCCATCGCGGGAGCCGTTGACGGAAGTCTTACGTTTGGAGGTGGATGCAGATTGAGCCATTGTTTTCCCTCCAGAAAGGGAGAATCACCGGAAGGGGTCAAGGCGAATGGCGGGGGGCGAAAGTCAAGGACCCATTACAATTAGGTCGCTATGGAGGGGGCAATCGAAACGGTGGGGAGCAGAGAAGTAACTGGTGAAGCTCTTCCCACCGCAGGACGGCCTGAAGGCCGCACTCTTGCCGAAGATTGAAGTGGGGCGGATGCGAAAAAGGCGGAAGTGGTCTCGGCGCCGTGTTTCTTCGCGAACTCGGCCGCCGGACTGCTCGGTCGCACGAGCTTGTGGCATCTTTCTCCTGTGCATGGCCTTGGTGGGAGTTCGCCGATCAGGCTCGTCGAAACCACAGCGAGAGACCGGCTCGCACTCATTTTCGTCGCCCGGCTTTTTCTCGACGGGCAGCGACGACGGTTCTGGCTTCCCCCGTAAACCGTTGTTTTTCCAGGATCTCCTTCTGCTCTTTCAGCAACCCTTCAATCGGTTCCGTATGGTAGGACAAGGCTGTCGAAGCCGCCTCCCGCAAAGTGAGGCATTGCTCCGGGCCGTGGGCTTTTAACCCGCCGAGGCAACTTGCCACGGCAAACGAGGCGGGAGAGGGGGCGGTTGCTACAATGAACGTTTAAACATCGGGAAATCCCTTTCTGGTTACGCTCTGCGAATTCATGGATTGATCGTTTTGTCTTTCGGGAAACCAATGCTTCGTTCGATTGGCGAACCGGACCAGGGCCAGCATCACCGGCACCTCGACCAATACTCCGACAATCGTGACGAGAACCACGGGGGAGGAAGCCCCGAAGATGGTGATGGCCACCGCCACGGCGAGTTCGAAAAAGTTCGAGGCGCCGATCATCCCCGCGGGCGCGGCGACGTCATGACATAATCGAAGTTTTCTGCTGACGAAGTAGGCGATGAAAAAGATTAGAAACGTCTGAAGGATCAGGGGGATGGCGATCAGCAGGATATGCAGGGGGTTCCCCAGGATGACGCCGCCTTGAAAAGAAAAGATCAGGACGAGGGTCAGAAGAAGTCCGGCGATGGTGAGGTTATGGAACTTCGTGATGAATTGCCGGTGGAAATACTCTTCTCCCTTGCGCTTGATCACGGCGGACCGCGTCCAGATTCCGCCGGCCAACGGGATGACCACGAAAAGGAGGACCGACAGAAACAGGGTGTCCCAGGGAATGCTGACACCGCCGATACCGAGCAAAAATACCACGATGGGAACGAAGGCGACGAGAATGATGAGATCGTTGGTCGCGACCTGGACGACGGTATAGGCGGGATTCCCCCGGGTCAGGTGGCTCCAGACGAAAACCATCGCCGTACAGGGAGCGGCGCCGAGGATCACCGCGCCGGCGAGATATTGTTTGGCCAGCTCGGGGGGAATCCATGTGCTGAATACATAGTAGAAAAACAGCGCGGCGATCCCAAACATGGTAAACGGCTTGATCAACCAGTTGACCACCCAGGTGACATAAAGCCCCCGTGGCTCTCGGCGCACGTTCTTGATGCTGGTGAAATCCACCTTCATCATCATCGGGTAGATCATCAGCCAGATCAGGACGCCGATAGGGATCGACACATTGGCATACTCGAATCGACTCAGAAAGTCCGGTATGGCCGGCAGAAACCTCCCGATCAAAACGCCCGCGATCATGCAAAGCACGACCCACACGGTCAGGTTTTTCTCAAAGAAACTGATTCCGATAGTTTTACTCTTCTTCATGATGTATTAAGGAAGGGACAGATATGTGGCTGCGGGTGTGAGCCGCTGGATGCCGGCTCCCACGCCCTCCGGGCGCGGCTACGCACGGGCGAGCGTCCTGACTTCCGCTGGCAAGTTCCGGCGGGCCTCGGAGGCAATTCGAGCAATGATCGTACGACGCTTTCCCAAGTCAGCTTCCGAAAAATCACCTCGGGATAGCACGTCCGAGCCACTCATTCTTTTGCCATCCCGTATCGAAAGTTGGCCACAAACTTCCCATGATGGCAACCCCGCTAAAACCGAGGTAAAACTGGTGCGGGCGGAGGGAGTCGAACCCTCGTCTCAAGCTTGGGAAGCTCACATAATAGCCGTTATACGACGCCCGCTTATGTTCAGATAACGTGACACTCAAGCAATCCCCGGTTTAAAGGGTTTTTCAAGCAAAAAAACGTCATGTCCAAACTTCGAACTAAAACGGTTTCAACACGGTGAGCCCTCCTTTCGTAGGCCGGTTTGTGCTCTTGGACCGGAATTTGTTGTAAAGCCGTAATGGCTCGCCGCCAAGAAAACCTTTATTACGCCGCGAGCACGGATTTCAGTGAATTTCTGGCCGAAAGCAGGTATTCGGTCGGCTTTCTTCTCTGTCGCTGACATCCGAAAACCCGTTGGACCCGAGCAAGTGGTGAAAAAAAAAGGCGCGGTTGTTGTCGGGAAAAGCTTGAAATCCTAAATATATATAGGGATTATCCACCACTATGCCTATTAAAGATCGCTTTCGGTTACTTAAGGTTTGTATTGGGAGGGCTTGCCTTTTGGTTTCATTTTTAGCTGGGTGTACAGCCTCGAATTCGTTGGCGGCTGTGAATGAAGATGAGGAGTGGTGGTGGCCTGTGCAGAAGGAGCCGGCGACGTTGACCGTGATGTCTTCTGGTGAATTCGCGCAACTCGCCCAGGCGGAAGGAAGGTCTTCTGCTTTGCAAGGCGGACGTGGTCCCCATCACACGTTGGCCCAATCGGTCGCGGGACTGGCGGCGCAGGCGGTGAATCGGGGTGCGTTCGATGAACTGCTCTGGATCGAGCAAGGATCAGCTGCAAGCGCGGAATGGTTGCGCCGGTTGACCGATCGGCTGGATGTGCCGACTCGCGAAAGCCCGGGTCTTTGGGAACTCGTGGATGAATACCATCAGGCGGGTGTGATTGAAGGATACGTCGTTTACCGCTTGGAGCCGCTTTCACGTGGTGACCGGGGTAAGGGAGTGGACGGGGATCAGTCGGTCAATACCGCTACCATGCTGGCCGGGATTCACCGGGGGATTTTGGTGGATGAAGAGATGGAGGCGAAAGCGCGGGAACTCGGTCTGGAAAAGCTCGCCGACGCCCGGGCGGTGACATCGGCTAAAATGTTCGAAGAGTCGAAGGACCAGATGGATAAACGATGGGCCTTGGTGCAATCGCCCTGCATGTCCTTCGGCCGTGACCAAGCGATCGCACACCGGATGCCGGTCACTTTTGGCACCGGCGAGTTTACCGAAACCGTGTATGCGTCGATGCCCCCGGGTGCCCTGGTGATTGGCTGGAACAACGCGAACGAAGATGAGTCCGTGATTCAGTTGTCCCGTTATGGCCATACTTTGATCCCGTCGGATTGGTCGCCGAACATGGCGACACTGGCGGCCGGAGCGGCTTCACGGAATTCTATAGAGCGTTTTTCCCGACCGGCCGAAAAACCGTCTGGAGGTGAGAGCGATGACGAGCGTCCCGGGATGGGCTTGTTCATGAGCGACGGTGACAATCTGCAATGGCTGCTGACCAATTTCACCCACAGCGATTCGTTTTGGGCGAATCCGCGGCGCGGAGAATTCCCGATGGCGTGGGGGCTTCCGATCGCGGACCTGATTCAGAATGCGCCGGATGTGTATGACTTTCTTGTGGAGACGCAAACGGAGCAGGACTCGATTTTGGTGCATCTGGGCTATTATTACCCCGACGTGTTCGGTTCCGCGCTTTCGCCTGCTGAGCGGGAGCGTTCGTTGCGCCTTTTGGGAGCGCGGGTCGAATCGACGCTCCGGAGCAGTGGCGCGGAGTTTCTGACCTTTCTGGTGCATGATCTCGATTCCGATGAGGCGATGGAGGCCTATCAGATCATCGCCGACAGCAGTCCCTCTTTGAAACGAATGTTCGCGATTCAATATCACCCCTATGAAGGAGGCGCGGGCAGAACCTATGAAGTGACCGCCGCGGATGGTCGGGAGGTTGCGATCTCCACCGCTCGCTACGCGCTCTGGGCGGACACCTCCGGCCGGGAACGAGCGGGCGACTTGGAGACATTGCCGAAAATTATTGAACAAGACGTCCTGTCCGGCGGTCCGGTAAATGGAAGTTGGGTGGTGTTGCACGCGTGGTCCAGGTTGGTGAGTGGAGACGGAGGGCATTACAACGGCATGACTCCCGCTTTCGATCTCTTTCACGCGCTCGAAGACCAGGTGAAGTTTATGTCTTTCGAGCACCTTTGATCCAATCCCAGGGGGGGCGCTTATCCGGTGCCGCCCGACCTTTCACTGCTTTTCTGAGTTATGGCCACAACCACCGACATCCTCTTCATCAGTCTTTACCTGGGCATCACGCTCATCTTCGGGCTCTGGATGACAAAACGAGCTTCGAAGAACATGGACTCCTACTACCTCGGCGGCCGGTCGCTTCCGTGGTGGTTGCTTGGTTGTTCGGGAATGGCGGCCTGGTTTGATCTCACCGGCACCATGGTGATCACCTCTTTTCTCTACATGCTCGGGCCGCGTGGTCTCTTTGTGGAGTTCCGGGGCGGGGCGGTTCTGATTCTCGCCTTTATGCTCTGTTATGCGGGGAAGTGGCACCGGCGTTCCGGGTGCATGACCATGGCGGAGTGGATGATCTTCCGTTTCGGCGAGGCCAAATCTTCGGATTTGGTGCGACTTTTGATCGCTTTGACCGGCATCCTCGGCACGCTCGGAATGCTGGCTTACCTGGTTCGCGGCTGTTCGCTCTTTGTCGGAATGTTTTTTCCGGAGCACATGATCACAATTACAATCGGCGTGGTTGCAATCGCCGCTCTCTACACGGCATTGTCCGGGTTTATTGGAGTTGTCGTCACTGACTTCATACAAAGCCTCATCATCGTCGCCGCCTGCGTGATCCTTTCGGTCTTGGCGTTTAACTTGGTCGGCGCCACTCCGGATTTCGGAACCGTGGCGGAACGGGTGACCGGTAACGACGGTTGGCAAGGGTCGGCTCCTTCTTGGGAAACCCCCATGCCGGCTGGTTACGAGCCGTATCGGCTACTCCTTCTCTTTGCCGCGTTTTATCTCTTTCGCAATGTCCTTGGCGGAATGGGTTCCGGCGCCGAGCAACGGTTTTTCGCCGCCAAGAGCGACCGGGACTGCGGTTTGCAGGCGTTGTTGCAGGGGTTGATGGTTGCACTTCGCTGGCCGATGATGATGGCCTTCGCGGTGATCGGAATTTTGTATGTTGACCGGGTCGTTCCCGAGCAGGCTGAGCTGACACAGGCGCGAGAGGTGATTATGGCGGAGGAACCGGACCTCCGGGCGAGCGACTGGCATTTATTCAACGCGGGACTGATGGGGGACGATCCGGCCTACGACGGTCTTCGGATGGAGTTGGAGAACATCATGGGACCGGATTACGGGGCGAAACTCGCCTTGCTCAGTAGCCAGGGAACCGTCGATCCTGAGCGGATTTTGCCGGCGGTTTTGATGCACGAGACGCCGGGCCTTCTTCGGAGCCTTCTTCTTGTTGCGATGCTGGCGGCTCTAATGTCCACCTTGACGACCCAGGTGAATCTCGCTTGCTCGCTGTTTGTTCGGGATATTTACCAGCGCCATATACGAAGGCGGGCGAAAAACCGGGAATTGATCCTCGCTTCTTATATCAGCACCTTTGTGTTTGTCGGGATTGCCTACACGATGGGTATGACCGCGGCTAACATCAACGACATCTGGGGATGGGTCGTCATGGGGCTGGGAGGCGGATCGCTCGGACCACTTATGCTGCGGCTTTACTGGTGGCGTTGCAATGCCGCGGGCATGGCCAGCGGACTGTTGTGCGGCGGAGTGGCCGCCGTATTGCAGCGAGTGATCGCTCCCGGTATGCATGAATGGGGGCAATTCGCTCTCACCAGCGGGTTGTCCTTTGGCGCGGTTATCATCGTCAGCCTCCTGACACGGCCGGCAAGGCCGGAAGTGCTCGATGATTTCTTTAAGAAGACCCGTCCGTTTGGCTTCTGGGGACCGGTGCGGGCGCGAATGAACCCGGAGAAGATGAAGGGGTGGAAGAAGGAGAATACGAACGACATCATCGCCGTGCCCTTCACGCTTCTGGCACAGGTGACGCTCTTTCTGATGCCGATGCAGCTTATCGTGCAACAATTTGAGGCGTTTTTCGTGACCCTTCCATTGTTCTTAATCGGAGCGGCCGGCATGTACATTTTCTGGTGGAAGAAACTCCCGCCTCCGGGCGATGACCCGGTTGAACGGTTTATTTCGCCCTCAGTCGCCGCTGAACACGACGACATACCTGACTTGGAACGGTCGAAACAAGCTGCCATGGAGCGGCCGGCCTCGAACTGAGAATGCGATTTGATCGCTTGCTGAACACACGAAACATTAAAAAGATATAATGCTCCGATTTACATATTCATTATTGGTGCTCTCTTTCAGTTGCACATCCCTCATGGCCGCGCCTCCCGAAGGCGGAGTTTGGCCTGATTTTCCTTTGCCTGAAAAGGTATGGTCGCAGGCCAGGCCGGATAACGTCGAAGAAAGGATGGTCCAACAAACGCTGGCCGGTCTCGCCGCGCGGGCCGCGCGCGACGAAATCGGGGATGGCAGTTATCTCTGGATCGAGCCGATGACTACGCATGCCGATTATCCGATCAACTTCGCCACCTGGCTCGAACGGACCGAGGTCCCGGTAGAGAAAGTGGACGGCGATGTTTGGTCGCTGGTCGAACACTACCGGGAACTTGGAGTCGTTCGGGGTTACATTCTTTACCGTGAGGACCGCAGCGGCACGCCGGATCACGGAACCATTCCACCGGATGAGCTTTCCATCAATATGGCTACCTCCCTGGGAGGGCCGCTCCGGGCGATCGCCGTGGACGAATCAATTGAAGAGAGGGCGCGCGCGGCGGGTCTGGAGCGGATCGAAGACGTGCGCGAGAAAGGGTATGACTGGATGTTGGAGAGATACGGCGACCAGTTCAACCGGCATATACTCGGGCTTCTCGACCCGCGTCTCGATTACGCCCGGGATATTGCGGTCGCTTCCGATGCGCTGGTTGTGCTGAATACACCCGGTGGCGGCTTCGAGCAAGGACTCGATTTCGTCGAACGCGGCTCTTTGCTTTATGGTTGGGGTCTTACACCCGAAGACCTTTTCGTCGAGCCGGCGAGCGCGGCCGGCCTTCAAATCGTGGCGGCCAACTGGTCGTTCAATATCCCGATCCTTTCATCGGGGCGCCCGGATGCTTTGGCCGCGCGTGTGGCCGAGGACGTAGACCGACCGACCTTTGATCCGGAAAAACGATATGTCTCCTTTATCTTGAGCGACGGCGACAACCTCACTTGGTTGATGGGAGACTACCAGACTCACCCACAATCTTTTGCGAATCCAAACCGGGGTAAAATCCCATTCGGGTGGAGCTTTCCATTGCGCTACGTGGAGCAAACCAATCCGGACATTTGGACCAATCTGCTCGAGTCGGCCGGACCGAATGATGATTTTATTAACTTTGGTATCGGGGGGTATACGTACACGGATCACCAAGCGCCGGATCTTTTGAAAAAGCAGGCGGAACTGTTGGCGCCTCTGTTGCCGAAGCAGGGGCATTTGTCCACCTTGCAATTTTCCCACTTGGACTGGGAGTCGGACCGGGCGATGAAAGGCTACGAGGCGATTATTGCCGGCGCACCCGACTTGCAAGGGATTTGGCTGGTTCAATACGTGCCGTATGCGGCGGGAAGAGGGGCTATCCGCTGGGTGAAGGGCCCGAAGGGAACGGTTCCGGCCATATCCGCGCGGGCTTCGATTTGGAAAGACCATGAAACGGGGGATTCCGGGTCTTATGAGCATGTGGCCGGCTTGCTCAACGATTGGGCAGCTGCGCCCGCGGAGAAGCCGGAGGATTATTTTTCGTGGGTGATCGTCCATGCCTGGAGCGATTTCGGAGACGGAAAAGTTGGTGTCGGAGCGGCGAAGGCTTCTGCTGCCTTGCTTGACGATAATGTCGAGGTGGTTCTCCCGTCCGTCTTACTTGAAATGCTACACAATGAAGTTGACCAGGATCGCGGCGAGTAACAGAGAGGTATGAGGTGCATCGAATGCAGAAAACCAACCGAAGCTGGACTGTTTACCTGATCCACCATACGCATACGGATATCGGATACACGGAGACTCAGAGTCGGATCGAAAACTATCACGTTGATTTTATCGATCAACTGCTCGAGCTGCACGCGGCGAGCCGATCCGGAGACAAATCGCTGGCGGACTTTCGTTGGACGATGGAATGCTTTTGGTCCGTTGAACGTTGGCTTGACAGACGTGGCGAATCCGAGCGGGCACGCTTCGCGTCAGCGGTGAAAGACGGCTTTATCGGTTTATCCGGAACGTATCTGCATTTCAATGAGATGATCGACAACACCGCGTTGCGGGATGCCGTCGGCAGGGCCGCCGCGTATGGAAAGTCGATTGGGGTCGATGTGGATACCGCACTTTCGGCCGACATCAACGGCTTCAGTTGGGGCTATTCTCAAGCTCTTTACGACAGCGGCGTCCGTAACTTGGTCAATTGCCTGCATTCGCACCACGGGTTGGCTCCGATCGGGCGCCGTCAATTGCCCTTCTATTGGGAGACGCCAAAGGGTGATAAGATCTGGGTCTGGAACGGAGAACATTACATGCTCGGCAACGTTCTGGGGATGGTTCCCGAAGCGATTATGAGCTATGTATTCGAGGATGAATACAAACCGACGTCTGCGTCTCCGCACAACCTGTTCTACGCCGAAGAGCGCCTGCCCCGGTATCTGCGGCAACTGGAAGAGGACGGGTATCCTGTCGATTTTGTGCCGCTTCACGTGGGCGGAAGCATCACGGACAACGCGCCGCCGAACAGCAACATCGCCGAATTTGCCGCGCGTTGGAACAAGCTGCACGGGGATCGGATTCGAGTGGAAATGGTCACTGTGGGAGAATTCGCGAGGAAGGCGCGAGCGGCGGATTTTGACGTACCGTGTTACCGGGGTGACTGGCCGGATTGGTGGTCCGACGGCTTGGCCAGCTGTCCGGCGGAGGCCCGTTTCGTGCGCAAAGCACAGCGAGGTCTGGGGCGGTTACGTGACGCTCGAATGAACTTCGGTTTGAACTTTCCCAACGAGCTGGAGGCGAAAGCCCAGCAGGAAGTGATTCTCTATTCAGAGCATACGTTCAATCATTCCGATTCGATCGTGGATCCCTGGGATTTGGATGGCAATCTGATTGGCTTGCGGAAGAAGGCCGGTTCGGCTGTGGCTTTGGATCGAGTGATCGAAGCCGAGGAGAGGGTGATGCTTGAGCTCGGCGCTTCCGTCCGATGTGCGAGCGCGCCTCGCGTCTATCGAGTGGCGAATCCGTATTCGGAGCCGATCGTTGGGTTGGCCCGCCTCTATCTTGAGGGCTCGGGATTCGACCGCCGGAATATTTATGCGATCGTGCGCGACGAGAAAGGCAAGGGGATCGAAACCGTGCAAAAATTCCCGGCGCCGCGGGGATTGGCCTTCGAGTTTCCGGTGGAGTTGGCGGCGGGTGAGATTCGGACGTTCATCCTCGATGAAGGGCATTCAACGGCGCATTTCAACCAACGCAATGTTAACGACTGGCCCAACGTGAGCCGAGCTGGCTGGGATGTGATTGGATCCGAAGGGGAGAGTGCGACTGGTTGTTTGGAAGATGCAACCGGGTGGACGATCTCCAGTCCTTATTCACAACTCCGAATTGACCGGGAACAAGGTCTGGTCGCGTGGTCGTCTTCCGATGGCAAAACACTCTTGGCTGAAGGTAGGAAGTATCCCGCTTTGGCGCCGATTTACGAGCACACTCCTGTGGACCGTCCGGAACGCGGCTCGTCCCAAATGACCGTGAGGAGAAATATGGGACGCAATCGGAAGGGGCCGAATGTCGAGCGGCACATCGGTCGTTTTCAAAGCCTGGAGGTTCAGGAGAGCGGTCCCGTTGCCACCGTCGTTCGCCTTGACTATGAGCTACCGGGCGCGTCGGCAGTCCACCTGGAATTACGCCTGGAGAACTGGATGCCGCGGGCGTCTTGGACCCTTCGGCTCAACAAAAATTCGGTCTGGGATCCCGAGAGTGTTTATTTGGCCCTGCCGTTCGACGCCGGCGGAGATAGCCCTGGGCAAATCTGGCTCGACAAGACCGGAGCCCCGGTTCGCCCGGTCGAGGACCAGTTGCCGGATACACTGACCGACTGGTATTGCCTTCAGGCGGGATATACTGTGTGCGGGTCGGACTACGGAATCGCCTTGGCCATGCCGGATGCGCCCTTGCTTCAGCTCGGGCCACTCGAACCTGGAATGCGCTACCTCGCCGGTTATCCCGGCCTGCAACGGCAGCCGAAAGACGCCTTGAGCTGGCTCATGACCAATTATTGGGAAACCAATTTCGATGCCTCCATTGGGGGCTTTCACGCCGCAGGTTTTCATTTAACCTGGGGTTCCCGCCTTGCGGATCCAGGGGTGGCGCTGGCGGCTTGTCGGGGTCTTGGAAATGAGTTTTTCTGCTTCCCTGCCGATTCCTGATCCCACCGGGGCTTTCTCACCCTGGTGCGTCAACCGATCTCGCTGGCCGCGTAGGGGTTGCCGTCGCCAGTCCCCACAGGGCGGCCCGGATCCGCTCCCGCGGCAAGGCCGAGTTATCAAATCGTCGTTGATAGGGAGAGTGGCGGACCCTCACTCCACACCGTGCAACGCCGCTACTTGAAGGCCTTCCTGATCGCAGGTGTGAGGCGGAAGCGACAGTGGCCGTTTCCTTCGTACCAAAGGGGGAAGTTGGTTCCCCAGGTGTTGTTGTGCAGGTTGAACCAACCTCCGTCCTGAATCTTGGGCTTACGATTGGTGAAGCGGACCAGGGAGGGTGTTCCCGGGGCAAACAGAGGTGTATCGAGAGCTTCAATTTCGAGGTAAGCTTTGCGTTGCAGACCGAAGCGAATTTTGTCTTCGATCGCGTGAAGCCGTCGACCGCCATTTGCAACAACATCCCGGGGGTTTATCCATTGGCCGAGTTTGCGCACGGTGACGGAGGTTGGGTCGATTCGTGGCGGGCAAAAGCCGAGCCACATCGCTTCTGGGACGCGATTGGCTTGTTTGGCTGCCCAGGAGAAATCGATTCGCAGGGTGGGGCTGTCGTTGGTGGTTGAGACGGTCAAGGTCAATTTTGCCGGGCAACCGAAACGTTCGGCTTCAGCTGGTGCCGCCAGCTCGATTTGGCAGGTTGTTAGACCTACTTCCGATCGACGGGAAATCTTAGCCACCCGGGGAAACCATTGACGGGGGTCCGAGACGGCCTTTTCGAGGCCGGGTTTGAGGAAATCCTGTTCGGCCCACCACCGGGTCTCACGTTTGTTTCGGTTATATCGGTTCCACAAGACGGCATAATCCGAGGATGAGTATAGGTCGTAGCGAAACCGGGCGAGCATGTGCGACGCGTCCGCGAGGGACGTTTTCGTAGGCCGGTGAACCAGATGGCTAATGGCACCGGTCGCGGCATCAAATCCGATTTCGTATTGATCGTTCCATACAAACTCTCCCGGGGCGAGACT
>LFIK01002856.1_pt1 | contig 14025 bp, 17 predicted proteins | sample 643401 | NCBI WGS metagenome assembly LFIK01 (sample SAMN03777447, study PRJNA286221) | soda lake metagenome | biome: soda lake; feature: Kulunda steppe; material: water; isolation source: sample T5-Br brine of Lake Tanatar-5 | place: Russia: Kulunda steppe | collected 2010-07 | reverse complement strand
GGTTTTGCAGGCTCAGGTGTGCGGGCTGGCGCAGTGTGAGACGGATGATGGTTATGGTGCAGAGCCGGTGCGGCACTCCTGGCGTGCCTGATTTTGCAGGCTCAGGTGTGCGGGCTGGCGCAGTGTGAGACGGATGATGGTTATGGTGCAGAGCCGGTGCGGCACTCCTGGCGTGCCTGGTTTTGCAGGCTCAGGTGTGCGGGCTGGCGCAGTGTGAGAGGAAGTGACGGGCATGCTGTAGGGGCCAGTCCGCGGCATGAGGCCAGTACTCTGCTCACGTCATCACGCGGCACCGGTGCATGAGCTGTGCGAGGTGCGCTGGCGTGACGGAAGGTAGCCGCTGCCGCACGTGGCAGGCATGACAGAATGCAGCAGCTGCCGCATGTGACAGGCAAGACACCATATGTAACAGGGCTAGCTTGGCGCGGCGCAGGTGCCCGTATCCTGCCCTGCATGCATAAAGTGGCCTGGGTGCCTGCATTTCGAACACGCAGCTGTCCTTGTCCAGCAGGTGCAGCTACGTGACCCTTGCCTTACCTCACCACTTTCGACACCTTTTCACCTTTCGGACACTCGGACAGGGTTATGCCAGATAGATGTGGGGGTTATGGAGGTCTTTCTAGCGCTTGGTGTTGCAGCTCTGTAGGCCTTGCTGATGCCCTGTGCCCTGGCTTTGCGGCCTCGCTGGCGGATACCCACTTGAGCTCTGAGTCAGCACCTGAGCTGAGCACTGCTAGCGCTGGCGCTGCGTGCTTTGGCTTTGGGGGGCTGCGCTTTGGCTGCATAGCCAGGACTGGCGACGGCCTGAAGGAAATGGAGGCTGCGTGGCAACCCTGGTGTTTTTGACAAGGGGAAAAGCCTTTTGTTTGAGCAGATGCCCTGCTTGAAGATGCTATGTGCACTCATAACTTGATACCGATAAGGGACAGGCACTTGCATCATGCAATGATTGGACTGTTTTTCCTGACTTTGCTTCGTCTGTCGAAGAAGGGCAGCTTAGCTGACGTCTACCGGGCGTGCAACCTGAACCTGATTTGCTAGGAGTCTGCAAGAATTTCCAGCGAGTGAACCCACCTCCTCCCGCCCAGTCTCCTGTTCTGTAGGACTACGATGTCCAGCACCTGTGCTAGGTCCAGAGGATTGGTATTTCCTTACATTGTCACGTCGAGAGACTGCTGCATCCAAACTAGATTCGTAGCATGACCAACTGACTCAACCGACCTCCGGGTCACAATGCAGCATAAATCTGGCACTGCACTTATCTGGCGTGACAACATCTGACATACAGGAGAAAAGGAGGCTTTCCTGAGTAGAGCCAGGCACTCGAGGTATTCGACACCGTGTCATGTGACATATCTTGGCGGAACTTTTATGCTCAAAACAGGAAGCTGACATCTTCTCGAACCAGGGGGCACTTATGCATTATGGTCTCAATGGTCTAAATCCTTTTTCCCTTCAAGGGGTGTAATCAACTTGAAGACCAAGTTCAAGGAGGGTCAAGGTTTTAGGCGGCGGGGCACCTAAGATGGGAAGTCGATTATCCACCCTCGCAACCTGTGGGTTCGGGGTTCGAACCTCATTGGAGGCCACAACCGGCTAAGCTGCCCTCGTTCGGCGGATACAGCCTTGAAACCTTGCCTTGCCTTCATCGTTCAACAGCAAGTTGCCAAGGAGGTTCAAACCAGTCGGAGCTTACCAGCCCAGACAGACTCGCCCCGAGAACCTCCCTTGGCAGCATCGCACCACCCATCTAATTGAGATTATGTACTGTGAAGACACTCGCCCTGAGCAGCAGCACCAAGCTGCCCATGCTCAGCATGGTAGCCTTTAAAGCAGCATTGCAGGAGACCATGTTCTTCAAGAAGTTCATGTCATTCTCTTAAATGTAGGGTGTTTAATTTACATTCCTCACACTTTGGTTCCTCTGAAGAGTCTCGGCGTTCATTTGCAGAGTCAAGAAACTCGCTCGCAAGCTTCATGCTCATTCTGTGTACTATGGTCATGAGCTTGTGCAGACCAGACGTTCTCTTGAGCATTCTCAGAGGCTCTTCACCTTCAAGGTGTGAAGTTCACACTAATTAGGAGAGGAGGAGATTAGTCTCCTCATTTTACACCTCTTTGTATCAATAACCTAATCCTAGGTCCAGGTTGCAGGCCTGTTAGGTTTCAGCTCAGCTGCAATCGCTCGGCGGGTACAGCTATGTAACCTCATCTACCTGACTTGGCAGAAACCATTAGAACACCACACATCCATTGCCACAGTGGCACACCTTTGACTCTGCCCCCACTTCTTTTACCTGACCTTTTTGGTGTTGGTGTCGGTCACAGGCCTGATTGGCTACAAGTTGAGCTAAGCTGCTCTTGCTTGGCAGTTTCAGCTATGTACACCGGCACAGGGACGGGTCCTCCCTACTAGGTAGTACTAGGGATGGCAAACCTGTGATTCCAATATCAGTAGCAACACCATACATGGTCTCTTCATGCATGCATACCTCAAGCTGTGCAAATTGGCAAATTGGGGTGCATTTTGCTTTCACTGTCAAACAAGGCTCCCTCATAAAAATGTGCTCCTTACTTCCATTTTGACAGGCAATTCAAGGAACCACTGAAAACCCTTGTTACATACCCTTATAAGCCCTTGACAGGACATACCAAACAAGTTGTTTGTGTACTACTACTAATAGGCCCTTGTTACATTTGCATGCCTTGCTTAATCAGACTGTCTAATTTCCTTTCTCAGCGGCACAACAAATTCTGCTATTACACTCCAGACGCCATGGATTACTTTTTGGGCTGGCGATGACAAGCCACGAACCCATCAGCCAATCAGCCAGGCTGGGGGTTGACCCTAATTTGTAAATTCATGAGCTTTAAATCTTGCGTATTCCACATTTCACCCTTTTCTCATCCATGCACCTTAAATGTCAGCACCTACTTCGAGTTCCCACTGCAAGTGAAACACTCAATTTCTCCCCCTTGCATGATGCACCCACTTGCATAGAATAATCGGCAATACCATGGAAGACTGTTGTAAGCAGCGGTGCTGTACCCAGCGCTAGTCATGCCTAACCCCTACGCCTTGCATGGAAATTTAACAAGCAGGTGCAACAACCCTTGCACAATGTCCTCGAGCTTGCGCAGAGTTCCTGCAGCCATACCCCACTACAGCGGTTCATCAAGTGCAAGACAAGCATCCCGATCGAAGACCTCGAAAAAAACAGAAAGTGCTCAACAAACCTGGAAAGGGGTATAGACATGGAGCGCACCAGAAATGTGGCGCCCCTGTCCAGGTGAACGCGCACAGGGTGGGGCAATACAAGCGGCGGCAGCGGCTCTATGGTAGCGCCCCTGGCTGCATGGCATGCGCCAAGGGCAGCCTGCCCAGTGGCAGGCCTGATAGGCTCCTAGTAAGCAGACCTTGTTCAGCAGAGGTACAGCTGTGTACGCTTGCCTTACGCTTGACCTGTACACAGGTACGCTTGTACACAGGTACGCTTGTACACAGGTACGCTGTACACAGGTACGCTTGACCTGTACACAGCAGGTACAGCTGTGTACGCTTGCCTTACCTGCCCAATTGCGCACGCTCCCGTGGGGCAGAAGCCACCTGTCCAACAACAGCAGAGGGTGCCTTTGATGGCGGCCACCTGCGACAGCTGTGGGTGACTTGTGGGTGTCTGCACCTGCCCAACACTCTAGGTCACAACAGTTTTCCGACAGAGGGCCTATAGGGTCAATGATACTTGTGGGTGTTTGCACCTGCCCAGAACTCTTGGTCGCCACAGTTTTCCTACAGAGGGCCTATAGGGTCCATGGCACTTTCGTCGGTGCCCGTGGGTCCCTTCATGCACGAGCACCAACCCACAGGCGAGGCAACTGCCACAGCCAGCCTTCAAGCAGTCAGGAAACCAGAACAACGCAAAGCCAAGCCGCAACCATCCCAAACCGGGCCACTGCAGGTCTTCTTATGAGGGCCACTTATGAGGCTTCTTATGAGGGCCACTGCAGGTCTTCTTATGAGGCCTTAAGCCGATTTCTGCCCGCAACCTGTATGCCAGGGAGCGGGATGGACCTTGGGGACCCCGCTACCAGTCAGCGTTCTCTAGCGCTTCGCTCTGTCGCTCCATCTGCACCAGCTCCCGGACCAAGCCCGCCACGCGCGAGTCGCCCTCGCCCGCGTCCACAGCCGCCTTCAGCTCATCCCACTTGTCGCGCATGCTTAAGTGCAGGACTGCCCTGTGAGCAGCAGGCGCGCGAGCTGGAGCATAAAGCCGCGAGTTCTGAAGGCAGGCATCAATGGCAAGTCCCCAGCGCACGAGCTGCTGTGTGTGTGGCCGGGCATCGGCTGCCTCGTTCCGCCGGCAAGCATGGGCTAAGCTACTCACAACCCCTTGCGGCAGCACCGCCGCCAGGATCCGGGCGCTACCATCCCCGAGCAGCGGAGCCCCCTGTGGTTTAATTAGTCTGCTTGCTGCAGGGGGCGTGGAGGTACCTTGAGCCAGCGCACTGGCAGTTTGGATGTGGCGCCTCAGACATGCATGCGCGTTAATAAGCTCGACAACAACACTGGCCTGCCCGTGGGTGGGTGTAGGACCTCCGTGCAGTCATGCGACGTAGCCCCAGCACTGTTCACAAGCCCAGGGAAAGGGTTGCGTCTGGCAAGCGCACTGGCCTCGCCCCGTGCAAGCAGCTGCCACCAAGCTGGCCATGCAGGAAAGGAGAAGAAGAAGAAGAAGAAGAAGAAGAAGAAGAAGAAGAAGAAGAAGAAGAAGAGGAAGAAGAAGAAGAAGAAGAAGAAGAAGAAGAAGAAGAAGAAGAAGAAGAAGAAGAAGATTGCATCAGCAGTCCAACACCGGCTAGGCAGGCAGGACAATGGTGGCAGGGACAAATCATGCCTGAGGGCCTTTGCTGAGTGATCAGCTGAGCGCTCCACCTCTTTGCATTGCACCATGGAGCTGCGTTTTTCTGCACCGGTGTGCACCCGCCTCTTCAGAAAGGGGGGCGCATCCAGATCAGAGCACCCGCTTCTTGAGCGCAGGGCACCCAGATCAGGGCACCCGCATGTCCATAGCAGGTCAGGGTGCCCAGATCAGGGCTCTACTTCTTCAGTGCAGGGAAGCACAAACAGATCAGGGCACACGCTCCTCGAGTGCAGGTCGGCGCGCCTAGGTCAGGGACCCACCTCTTCAGTGCCGGGTGGTACTGCGCATCACTCATGAGGACCGTGGGCTGCACCCACATCGCGCTCTCATACTCCTCCTTGTCCCAGTTCTTTGAGGCCATCTCTCGCTCAGGGCTGCTCACGTCCGCGCTCTGCACCACAGCGATGTCAGCGGTGCCATTGTCTGCGGGCAGTGTGTATTTGTGTGCGTGCTTGTGTGTGTGTTTGTGTGTATGCATTTGTACTTGTGTGTGCTGCTCACATTCACGCTCTGCACCACAGCAGTGTCAGTAGTGCTGTTATCTGCGGGCAGTGTGTATTTGTGTGTTTGTGTTTCTGTGTGCATGTGTGTGTGTGCGCTGCTCACATCCACGCTCTGCACCACAGCAATGTCACTGGTGCCGTTATCTGCGGGCAGTGTGTTTGCGTGTGTTTGTATGTGTATTTGTGAGGGTGCGTGTGTGTGTGTGTTTGTGTGTGTGTGTGTGCTGATCATGTCCAAGCTCCCCACAACCTGGATGTCAGCGGTGTTGTTTTCTGCAGGCTGTCTGTGTGTGTATGCATGCGTGGGTGGGTGTGCACGTGTGCCACTCACACGCTCTTCACCATGCAGTAAAAATGTGTGTATGCATGCGTGGGTAGGTGTGCACATGTGCCACTCACACGCTCTTCACCATGCAGTAAAAATGTGTTTATGCATGCGTGGGTGGTGTGCACATTTGCCGCTCACACGCTCTGCACCATGCAGGAAAAATGTGTGTATGCATGCGTGGATGGGTGTGCCGCTCACACGCTCTGCACCATGCAGCGAAAACACTGCCATTGCCAGGCAGGTGCCAGGCTTGCGCATGGCCATGGCTGACCCAGAGCTCACCGATGGCCATGCACCTGGGTGGCCACTTTTATACAGAGCTATTTTTGCTCTTGACAAAGTAGCTGTCAAGTTTTAGTAGCATGTTTTAGTAGCATCTAAAAAGTAGCCTCCGCTCCAGCTAAGCCGTCCTTGCTGAGCAGGTGCAGCAGGGGAATCCTTGCCTTACCATCTTAGTGACTTGAAAACAGGCAGCTCAAGACTCAAGACTTGGTCCTCTCTGCTGCCTTCCACACCAGCCCAGGCGCAACTTCGACCAGCACTTGTTGCCGCATGCCTCATCCTTCCACCACGCATCAGCAGGAGCCTGCATTTGCATACATGCTCCTGTACGCCTCTGTGGCCTGCTCCTGCGTGCTTGTGCGGGCATGCTGCTGCATGCCCTGTGTCTCTCCACTACGCACCAGCGGGAGCCTGTTTGCGCATTCCCCACAGGTAAGATGCCGCACACACTGGCCGGAACCTCCTTGGCTCAATCTCTACCCCCGTCTCGCGCCTCACATTCTTAGCAGCCGCTTGCTGTGGGGTTTCTCCAGCCTGCCGCAGCCACAAGGGATTGACAGTGTGCAGCCACACATAAGTAAAAAGCAAAACAAAAGGCAGTGAGCACCTTGGAAGACACTAAGGAGGCGCAGGAAAGTTATGCAGCGACAGTGCGGCAGAGCAGCCGCGGCAGGGGCAGTCAGCCATGATGCCAGGGAGAAGTCACAGTGCTTTGTGTCTAATTAATGGGGCCTGGAGCACATAGGAACCACATGATATGATATACATGATACGAGCAGAACGTGCGCAAGTCGGAGGTGTGCGCACGCACACTACTAGGTCCTGGATCGCTGCTTGTGAAGGCTTGATCATGCAGGTTTAAGAAAAATGGAGTGCCCGCTAGGTATTTCCTTTCCGGAATGTGTGAGAAGGGGCATTGCAGTGACCCAGCACCCTTTCCGAGCAGGAGCCGTCATTTCCATCAAGCACCCTTTTTCAAATTGCTCCAGCTTGCGCCTCTCCTTATGTACATCGTTCCAGCTTGCATCTTAAACCTATCCCTGTTTTTTATTGTCCCCTGTTTTATTGTGCTGGACGAAAATGCTCACCCGCATCCGGCCTCCCAGGAACCACCTGCACCCAAGGAAATGGGTCTTGTCTGTCAAAACAAAGCAGCTTTAGCAGGTCGGTTGATTGGCATGCAACACATTTGGGTAACCTGAGTTTTGGTTACCTTGTAAAGCAAGCACTTGGTCATATAGGTCAAGCTAAATCAGATTTTGGGGTTGGTCCTAAGGCAAATCAAAATAGGCTATCTCCTCAAGTTCAGCCTCGGGACCATGGCAAGCAATTTGCCTGCACTCACCAGTCTGGCTGGGGGTGCACGATCCTCTTCAGGATGAGCACCTGCAGCACAACAAGGTCGTTTCTGGCAAGGTGTCATCTGACCAGCACAGAGCTTGTGTGTCACATTTCTCCCATCCAAACTCCGCTAGTCCGTTTGTAAAGCGACAGAAAACTAAGCAGCTCTGTATAACAAGTGCAACTTGCCGCCCACCTCCCCGGTCGCTCCGTCCCTCAGGATCACATCTGCGCAACCTGTAGAGACAAAAGACACCAGGAGCTAGAGGGGACAAGAAAATCCAGCCTTCGAACTTATCCAGGACAGATGCACTCAAGCAGGCATGGGAACGCCAGCTGGGGACGATGCACACCAGAATCAGGCAATGCCGAGCCTATTTCATCCCACCTTTAACGAAAGTATCCAGTGCTCGACTATACTCTGCATCTTCCAGGAAGGTGGTGTTTTTCGAGTATTTGCCTGTCAAGTGGTGGCTGAAACTGAACATTTGGGGCCACGCACTATATATTATTCGTATTGTTTGGTCTGTGAGCACGATTGTCAATCACGATTGTATCCGGGTTCCAGTTGAGACAGCCAACCTCCGCTGCCGGACAAGGAGGGGCCAGCACACACGCACACTGTTTGAATCTCGGAGCAAAAGCATTGCTATTTTTGTGTCAGCGCCCTTTGGCCCTATTGACTGTGACAGGCAAGTACACAGTGTTGACCTGGTGGCTGCCTGCATGGCATAAGGAAGGGGCTCAGGGCATGCAGTTAACAGCAATAGATAAATTATAGATAAAAATACACAAGCATATTGGCACCTGGAAGGGCTTCATTGGCCCTTATAAGACATGCGACGGAATATCTCCTGCACATGACAGACTCATCTTTGAAAGCCCAGGTGACCCTCACGGTGTAACACATTTAACTGTGATTACGCTGATTGCTAATTTACCTCTGAACTCATGCATGATGAAGCAAAGAGTCTGTCATGTGAAAACCATCGCATCAGAGGTGTTGACCGGCCTAAGCATGCTTGCATGCAAACGCACGTGCGCGCGCACGCGCGCACACACACACACACACACACACACATACACACGCACTCTTAAACACGCACACAAACACATGCACACATGCATGCATTGATGCAGAGATACCACGCGCACCCGAATCTTTCGATGACGACAGAACCAGAAGAGTGGAAGATTAATCATACAAGGGATGCCTCAAATGTTGACGATTTGCACGTGAGTTGTCTGGAGTACATTTTAGCCAAGCAAGCCTGTGTGGCAGGATCTGTGTTGTGCTGCAACTGTACGATAAATGCTTGTTGGCCAGAGTTCAGGAACATGGAGGATGAACTTAATTAGTCAGGGGCCAATGACTCGAAGCTGCAAGCATCAGTTGCAGAGACTTTGCAGGCTGCATCGGCAGCAAGCATCGCATAGGTATAGCCCGAGACTTAAGATACGTAGGGTTGATGAGGACAGTGAATACGCAGTATGTTTGACAACTTGCGTGCCGATTTTGCTTTACTGTGTAGTTAACATGTATACGATCAATTTTCAGTAATTCTAATAGACAGGCAGGTTTGTATCAAGCACATGTGTTAGACTGCGCGCAGGAAGTTGTTTTTAGGAGCCATGGGGCGACATGTGCCAGTTGCGACTTACTGTGCAGGCAATGGCAAACATGAACAGCCTCAGCTTGGCCGCCTTGGAGAAAACGAGCACACAGTTTGGCTCGATCCAAGAAAATGTCTCAGAGCAACGCTACTCAGGTGCGAAAAGAAAGTAAGCATGCGGAAAGTTGCAGCCCACTCTTGTCAGGAGGATCTTGAGCCATGTATGGGCTTCCTCTTTTTGTGTCTCATCCCCTCCGCCTGTCACATCCATGCGCTGCAAACTAAAGTTTAAATGGATGGCAAAGGGACAGCTGAGCGCACAAAACACCCAGCAGTCACTTCAAATGCAACGTTTGTGTGTGTTGCACCGTGTGAGTTCAGTCGGAGGCAACTGTGAGCCAAGGCGCCGTTTGCTTTGCCTGCCACTTCCCTGCATACCCTTCAGACTATTGTGCCCGGTTTATGTGCAAGAGGTGCACAGCCAGTCACCAGTGCAAGAAGTGAACAGCCAGTCACCAGTGTAGTGCCTGTGTTGCTGCACAGATTAAGGATGCTCAGTGGCAGTCATTGCGCGTGCTTTCGGGGGTGGAGGTGTGCATGCAGGCGCGCCCCCGAGTGCAGGTGACCAATCGTACCACTCTCCAGCGAAGCCGTCTTCAAACGCACCCATCGCCAAGGGCAGCAGCCTTGCCGCAGCTGGAGGTGAGCTGTGCGGTGATGCGTGCGGCGGCGGCATGGGCCAGGCGAAGGGTGGGCAGCTGGTGGTGGGCTGAAGCTGGTGTGCAGCTAGGTCTGGTGTGCTGCAGCTGGTGCTGGTGCACTGCTGCAGCAGTAGTGGCAGCCAGAGCAGGGCAGCAAGGCAGCAGGTGGCACACGCAGTGGGGTTGCGTGGGCTGCCCACGTCAGCGACAAGACCATGGCAAGCAACCCTATTCAAGTCCTAGTCCTAGTCAGTACTGGTGTAGCCAGGGCGTGCAGGCAAGGAGACTGGTTATACCTGGAGGGAAGCCTGCCGCTGCAGCTATGAGAGTGTGGAGGGCCTGCCCGGCGAGGAGGGGGGAGGCCCCTTGGCCCCTCTGCCTTCCAGCCGCTTGCGCTCAACTTGTATTGCAATGCCGCGTGCTCAGCCATCACGCCAGCACCCCTGACAGATGAATGGTCATGCAGCTGCTTGCGGGTGGACTCATCCGTCCACCTCGTGGCATGCGCAGCTGCCGCACTGTGGCCCGGGAGAGCGCGCACAGAGGCCCGGCAGGCAGGCGAAGCTCTTGCAGTCCCCAAATTGCCTCACCTCTCACCCTATAGCAGCACTGAGGGCAGGCGCTTAGATCCGCCACCCGGATGTGGCACTCGTGCTTTTGTTACCTACGCACGCCACCTGGATGTGGCACCCGTGCTTTTGTTGCCCACGCATGCCACTCAGAGCTCTGTCGCCAAGGCCAGGAAGGTTCCATGCACCAGGTGCTCTGGGCTGGCCCCTCAAGCTTGGCACCTAGACCTGCTACCAGGATAACAACCAAGTACACTGGCATTCATGCCTGCCATGCACTCGATCCTGTCCCTCTACCTTGCCCCTCAGACCTGCCTCACAGGCGCGCAGGCACTCAGGCACACAAGCACCCATACACTCAGGCACACAGGCACTCAGACCTGGCACACAGACATTCAGACCTGGCACACAGACATTCAGACCTGGCACACAGGCACTCAGACCTGGCACACAGGCCTCTCCATCCCACCCCCCACTCCGGCACATGCCACCCAGGCCTGCCGCTTGGGTCCACCCGACCTGGCCCCCTCCCTGTCTCACTGTCTAGGAGAGACTGTCCCACTGTCCCACTGTCTAGGAGAGACTGTCCCACTGTCCCACTGTCTAGGAGAGACTGTCCCACTGTCTAGGAGAGACTGTCCCACTGTCTAGGAGAGACTGTCCCACTGTCTCACTGTCTAGGAGAGACTAGGCTGGGTGTGGTCGACCACTGAGCCGCCAGCCCCCCCTACCCCTCACTTCTGCAGGCAAGCAGTACTCATCCGGGCAGGTGCCAGTGGCGGCGGCAGCTCAGCATGCAAAGCCAAGGTGTGTGGGGGTCGGCAGGACAGTAGCCCAGCATCACCAAGCCACAGTGTGTGCGGGGGTGGAAGTGGGGCGCACTCGGAAGCGCATCCTGCCAGACATCTGGTTGGTGTGCAATGTCTCACATTTGGCGTAGGGCCTGGCAGGATCCGTGTGTTCTGTGGGCCTCAGATTTTGCGCGTGCCAGGCAAATCCAGAGGGTGAAGGTTAGCCGCAAGCCTAAATGCCAGGCTGACTGGTTCTAGTGCCAGACACACGACCATGTGCTGCATCGTCCCTGTTAGTGCAGGTGTGTGCGTGCATGCGCATGCCTGTTGAGCGTTTGCATGCATTTGCCTTGCGAGAGCGTGCGAGTGCATGCGTCTGCTTTGTAAGGGATCTGTGGTGCCACATCACCACCATTGCTGAATGACTCTATCACACACAAGGCACATGCAACTCGTCGTGACAGACCATGTGCGTGGGGAAGGACGCAGGAGGGGGGTTTCCGATCACGACCAGCTCAGCCGCAAAGCCCCCTGTGAGCAGCCGCAAAGCCCCCCGCGAGCAATACATTCTGGACAATGCTCAATCTGTCGCAAAGTCTCCTGTGAGCAGCCGCAAAGCCCCCTGTGAGCAGCAGCAAGAGCTGCTGTGCCTGTTGGCAGGCAGGTGCACTCAGCGGCACCACCACCAGCGTGCCTCTCATCCGCCGTAAGGGGACCCTTCCTCCCCCCTCCGACCATTGACCCACTATTCAAAGCAATCCCAGCTGTACCTGCGTTCTTGCGTCTTACTTTGTGTGTCCCACTTCGCTTCGATCGGCAACGGCGGTCAGGGATCGACTGTCGCTCATCGCAGACAGAGTCTCACATGCTCCATCCATGCCATCTCACATGCTCCATCCATGCCAGCTGAGACTGTACCCATGTACTTGTTACATGAATGTATGAATGTATGGATGGATGGATGGATGGATGAATGGACGGATATGTATGTACAAACATGTGTGTATGTACGTATATGTGTGAATGATATGAATACATATATTCACGTACATATGCAAGTATTGAATATGTATACACATGAATGCCACCCTGGAAGATTGGCCCCTTCCTTGCCTGTGCACACCCTCTCCACCTGCCTCATGCACCTCCTCGCCAGAAAAACCCCTGTGCATGCTATGTCTTGCCCGGCAGTCCTTGCCCGCCGTTCCTTCAGCCCCGATCACAAAGATTCCTACCCTTGTGTATTTACCTCCATGTATTGCAACCCACCCTTGTGTGTATTCACCTCCATGTGTTGCGACCCACCCTTGTGTATTCACCTCCACGTGTTGCAACCCACCCTTGTGTGTATTTACCTCCACGTGTTGCGACGCACCTTTTTCAAGAAACGATGGCCGCCATGCCTGCAGCTACCAAGACCTACGGGCGCAGCAGTACCTGTACACGCGCAACAGGAGAGTCCAGTTCATCCACAACGCGCTGCTTGCGCTGATCGTGGCGCTGATGGGCCTGGTGCGTGCTTCAGGGCCAGGGCGCCTTGACCCAGGCAGGCCCCGCTGACTCTTGGTGATCAATGGAGTAGACCGGACGTCAAGCTATGCAGTGCGATACGTGTCAATTCAGGGTTGGCTGCCAGCCTGGTTGATAGGCAGTTGGCTTGGAAGTGAGCCGCGGATGTCAGCACCGCAATGCAATGCTGCCAATGCTCTTGTGCACTGGCGCGCTCTGTGCTGCACACTGCGTCATGCGCTGCATACCGTGTCATGCGCTGCACGCCGTGTCATGCACTGCAAGTGTGCCACCATATCAATGCAACAGATGCTCAAGGCCAAGTTGTAAGTTGGGGCGGTTGTTACAAGTATGTTACAAATAAGGGGTTAACCGCCAGCCTGGATGTCAGGTTGATTGGTTTGTTGCTGGTCTTTGCCAGCCCAAAAATAGTTCATGTCCTAGATGAAATGGCAGAGTTTTGTGCCGTCAAGAGAGGAAATCAAAGACTGTCTAGGCAAGGCATGCAATATATAAGGGGCCCCCACAAAAAAGGACCAGCAAAAAGGGAAAAGGAGGAACGAATACTTCTTTGTGAGGGCACATAAACAAGTCTTGACGGTGAAAAAGAACATGCACCTCATTTTGCACTGCAGCACAAGAGCACTTGGGTAACAGGTGGGGCGGTTGATCGCCAGCCAGGCTGGGGGTCTGACCTAGTATGGAGCCAAAGGCAGCATTCCTGCTGCACTGCGAGCCGCACCTGGAGAATTTGACTGCGTCAGTGTGTGTGCCCAAATCCTTGCCAGGGCGGCGCACAGCTGGGGGCGGCAGAGTTCCCACGTGTGTGTTGTGTTGCTGTGTGCATGTGCATTTCGTGTGGCTGTGGGCGTGGGTGTGGGCTTGCTCGCGGGAGTGGGTGGGTGCATGGGTGTGGGTGTGCGCACAGGTCTGCCGCTGAGGTTTAGCATAAGCTGGAGCTTGACAGGCCAGCACAACCCGCTATGCACGCTGCCTCCCTTGCACGGACACCGCCGCCCTTGCACGGGTGCGTCTACTCTTGCATGGGCAATGCAAATCCCTGCTTTGCGCTTGTATTTGCGGCCTATCCCTCTACCCCCTGCCCTTGCACTAGTGGCGGTCAGATGATTGCTCGCTTACCTGGCATGCACCCGGGCTCAAAAGTCAAATGGCCCCCCCAGCGCAGGTGGCAGGTGCCCGGCGGCCAGCGCGGACCTGGTGTTGCGCTGCTACCCCAATTGCGCACAAAAACAAGTGTGGCATCATTGCCTTCGCAGGTGCCGGGCGCTCTGCGGCTGCGCGGCGACCAGCGCGGCGCGGACATCGCCATGGTGGTGCTGGGCGGCGTCGCGGGCCTCGTGCTGGCCATGCACTATGTCATGCTGTTTTGGGACAATGCGGAGCTGGCGTTTGTGCGCGAGCGTGGGCGGGGCGTGCCTGGAGCGCACCATGTGTGAAAGCTGGGG
>LFIK01002855.1_pt1 | contig 14026 bp, 20 predicted proteins | sample 643401 | NCBI WGS metagenome assembly LFIK01 (sample SAMN03777447, study PRJNA286221) | soda lake metagenome | biome: soda lake; feature: Kulunda steppe; material: water; isolation source: sample T5-Br brine of Lake Tanatar-5 | place: Russia: Kulunda steppe | collected 2010-07 | reverse complement strand
GTTTGAGAAGCCGGTCACGGTGGGCGTCGTGAGCGTGCGGCACGCGGGCGCGCCGCCCCCGCCCTCACCTGCCACACCGGTGCATGCTTCTTCTGCCGCCGGCGGTGCGGACGCCAGAGGAGCGAGCGGGGCTGCCGTGGAGAGGCCCAGCATGTAGGCCACAGCGTGGTGTCACCTCTTGTGCGTGCGTGTGTGCGCGCGCACGTTCATGGGGACGGCTGTGGTGCGTGTGTGCGCTGAGGAGCAGGGGAAAGGAGGGGGCGGGCGGTGGTGGGGTGCGAGCCCGGCCGCAGCAGCGCCTGGGAGGACACCACAGGCACCGCCTCTTGCACAGTCAGGCGGGGGCCGCCTCAGACCCCCCCACCCGCAGACGCTCTGTGTTAGACGCTCTGCTCTGTTCGCTGTCCTGTATTTTGGGCCCGATGCGCCGGCCGCGCTTGCCCTGCGTGGGCGCACGCGCGGAGTTGGCGTGAGCAGCCACTGCCGAAGGTTTGTGCCCTCGGAACAGCACAGAGGACTGAGCTTTTGTTGCCCCTCTTCCATGCCTGCCAGCGGGCCAGTGAAGCGGAGCCCCATGTTCTGGCCTCTGGGGCAAGCAACTGGCGCGCATTTGCGCTGTGTGTGTGAGTGTGGGTGTGAGCTGTGTGGGTGTGGGTGTAGGTGTGGGTGTGTGGGCCTGTGTGTTCAGGTGTGTGGGGGGGGGGGCCTGTGTGTGTGTGCTGTGTGTTGGCGCTCTGTGCGTGGGAGAATTGCAAGCGAGGGCCCCTGCCAGCATGCCTGTGCTGGTGTGTGCGGTGCTGGTGCGGGGCCTCCACACATTTGGGCTAATGTTGGGCATATGCGTGTCTGGGGGCCATAAGCTGCGCAGCACTAGTGGGTGTGCAAGGCGCAGGGATGGGCACGCGCGACCCAGCACAGGGCGCAGGCAGAGCCTGGCATGACACACACACATGCCACAGGCTGCTGAGACCCTGCCGCCAGGGTCTGGCTGCCCATCGCTGGAGGAGATGTCCGCAGAGAGCACCTGTGCAGCCCTCATGTGCTCCCGCCACCCTCAATACACCTGGGGCGGGCAGGACACGTGCCTTTAGTGTGTCTTCTAGTGTGTCTTGTTAGAATGGGCGGCACTTGAAGCGCAGTGGCGCGTTTTTCCCATTATTTTAGTATTTAAGAGCACAACTTTTTTGGTGGGCAGTGCTTTTGGGGGGGACTGCCTGAGAACCATGAGCAGGCCATGCATATACAAACATACTCACTAAGTCGGCCATATGTGCGCAAGAGGCGGGCCAAGTGTGCGCACAAAGTCGGCCATACGCGCCCACAAAGGGGGCCACATGCGCGCACAAAAGGCAGGCCATTAGCACACAGCCCCCACACCTTGCAGGCTGCAATTCCGTCCGTTTGTGGCAGTGGAAGAAATGATTGATTGTTGCCATGCCTGCAGTAGCCGCGATTTTACACATAGAAGAAAGAGATGAGGTAGCATTTTGCACACATGTATCAGGGCGCCTGGCTGGACTGTTGATTGTTGATCTTCTCCTTTGTTCCTGAGGAACTTAATTATTTAGGAAATGTGTCCACTTGCACAAGTTGCCGAGCGTGCTGTTCGTACATCTTTTCAGCGTCATGATCACTGGCAGCATGTGCATGACTTATGCTGGCTTTGACACTAACTGATTTGGCCTTGACTAGGCAGCCTGGGCTCGAGGGAGGGGAGGGAGCACGCTGTTTCTGAGAGTGCTGCTTTGGTCTTCGATTCATTGCCTCTGCATCGTATTTATTAGTTTTGGATGTGCTTTCGTGAGGATCTTACAAGTAGTTGCCAGGAAAACGTGGAGGGGCACCCTCCAAGGTGTCAATGTGTGTACCTAGGACACGGTTTCAATGGCTTAAGGCCTTCAGCCAGATGGGTTGACTGCTGGACTTGCTGGGCACTGCCAGCCACTCAGTCTAAGTTTACATGCATGTTGAGGAAGCACTTTCTGTACCATTTTTTCATTTGCATGAACCACAGAGCCTTTGAATGTAAAAAAGCTTACCATTAGCCATACCATCAATGGCCCCGCCCCGCTCCTTGCTGCAAGGTCAGGTCCAGCTCACAAGCGGGATAAGGCCATTTACATAAAATCCGTCAGAGCATATCTGAAGCCAATCAGGCCTGTTACCTTGAGCTGGAAAGGATGGCTTACAAGTTGAAATTTGACTTTCAGCCAGGAAGTTTGACCGTTCAGGTTGTTGGTGAACACCTGCCATACAGAAAACATTCATAAGCTCTGAGATAAAACGATAGGAATCCTTAGTTTGTTCTGGGACAAACCAATCAGCATGACGACCTGGCTGGCGGTTAGTCCTTAACTTGTACCTTCATTTGTTTCTGGAGAAAATTGAAGACATCCTCAGATCAAGCTTGGGAGAAATTAAAAGCTCCTGGAAAGGATAGAGCAGGATATGGTACTACCACACTAACCTAGCAGGTTAGCCGTGTCCACTAGAGCCGTGACTATAGGCAGCTATGTAAGGGCAATCGAGGTTGGGGTACAGCTCATAGGTGAGATAACGTGTTGCTGTACCTTTTAACCACCCAGGGTAAGAATAGGTTAGGTCACATGCTCACTCCCTACTAGGGAATAGTATTTGTTACTCGGATACATACTCACTCCCTATTTGTTACTCGGATTTCACTGCTGACCTGAAGTTTAGGATGAGAAAAGTGTGGAGGGACATTGCTGACATGAACCCTCTGGAAAGCGGCAACAAACCAGTGACTTATCATTCTTGGTTTGCCTGCCCCCTCTTAGATCTTCAAGCTGATTCACGCACACGGGTGTGGAATGGGGGTGCCCCCCTGATACCTCCTCGCTATCTGCACCTTCATCTCCCTAAGCATGTTATGAGGAATGTGAGCAGATTCCGCTTGCGAGCTCACATTCGCGCGGTGGAATCCTCCACCTGGCGCGGTGGAAATGGCCACTGTGACAAGTGTTCCTGTGCTGCTGTTCAAAATGAGGTGCATCTTCTTTTTCACTGTCAAGACTTGTTTGTGTGCTCTCTCAGAAGAAAGTACTCACTCCTTTTCTTCCCTTTCTGCCAATTCCTCTTCTATGGAGGCCCCTTATATTCCACATGCCTTGCCTAGCCAGACTGTCTTTGATTTTCTTTCTCAACGGCACAATAGACTCTGCCATTTCATTTCGGACCTTATGGACTATTTTTTGGCTGGCAAAGAACAGCAACAAACCAATCAGCCTAACGACCTGGCTGGCGGTTAACCCCTTAACTTAGGTTACATAGCTGTATCCTATGGTCCGAAGGATACATAGGATATCCGAACGAGGGCAGCTAAGCTGAAGGCTTAAAGGCCTGCAACCCCAAACCAAAACTAAAAGCGCTCAAATCAGAAGAAAGGTAGTGTCTGGAAGCCAGATGTTTTGGCGACCCAGGGTAACGATGCTTCAGCAAACAAACTCTTAGTTTAAAATTGAAGCCAGCTGCCAACCTGTGGCTCAGAAGCCTGCCAGGCTTTGCCAGAGGGGCAAAGAAAAGATAGGAAAAATACTGCGCCAACGGGGTAACCCCTGTTTGCCTGAATTGAGGAATCGGTATACACCTGGTGCAAGCACCAGGCAGGCACCCACCAGAGGCACATCGATTAATTTGCTGGTGAAAGGAACAGTGCACCGCTAGGGACCAGGGATGAGGAAAGACAGGATGACAGACCGTGCCATCAGAGAACCCCCTGGTGGCATAATGCGCAAAGGGATGATGCAACAATGGAACCCCCATATGATGCAATTACACCCCTGGTGGCATCATGCGCCTAACCAGGGGGTGGAGGGGCAATGCAGTCCCAGTGATGGCATCAGTGGTAGGCGGCCCCCCACCATAAGAAGGGCCTCAGCACACACTCCACTTGCAGGGGATCAGGGAGATTTGAAACAGTCACCCCCTGCAAGGACCCTCTGTGCCATCCGAGGCTTCGTGCAGAGGTGCTTTGAGCTTGGCACCCGGACTGGGACCCCGCCATGAAAGAACAAGGATGGAAGGACATATTGAGAGGATGCTGCACTGAATGCCTAGGAGGTCTGGCTGTTGCGCCGTGTGTATTGCAATCATTGCAATGCAGAATGGCAGCTGTCCCTGGCACACTCTATTGTGTCTTTACCAAATTGATGTCTGAGACTGTGTTTGAGATCATGCAGTCGTTGGTTGGACATATTTTACCCAGAGCATTGGAGTGCCAATTATTTAGAGTGCGTGTGTGTGGGCCAGACTGATACCAACCAACAACAGTGACTTGACATGACGTCCCACTTGCCATGGCGCGCTACCAGCACACTGCCGCAGGGCTTTTGATATTCATGCCAGCTTTGATTGAAAGCTCAGGGTGTATACACACAAAAAAGAACAAGCGTGGCACATCCCATGCTGCAACTGTGCGCTCTCACGCTTCTTGGCTGTGGGACTGCAAGTATACCACAGCGCATCTAACGAGAGGATCCCACAACATGAAACGTTTTAAAAAAGAGTCCTGAATTATGTTGGTGGCCAGGGTCATGGTTTCTCTGGGGGTCTATCCAGTGCAAACAAGTGTCCAATTGCTTATGTACGATGGATAGGGCAAGTACAAAAAGTGAGGAAGGCAACGGTGTGCCTTCTTGAAGGAACGCAAGCACCTCTGCATGTCGCTGGCACGCCAGTGTCTGTTTGGCATGGTCACCTCTGTCTGCGTGCCTCAGCATGTGGTGTGTCTGGTCGAGTGCCTGTGTGGCGCTCAAATGCATGTCCGTGCGTCAAGCACATGTAATACGGTCTCGTACATGTCTGTGCGCAAGTGTGTGTGTGTGTGTGTGTGTGTGTGTAGGGGTGTGTGTGCGTGCGTGTGTGCGTGTGCGCATGCATGCATGTACACACGCGGCAGTCCAGGCCAATATCGGCCACACATCACATTCTTGTCACAGGTGAGTCAACGTAAATGCACATCCGCAGCGGGTGTGACACGCCATCGGTGCCCCCAGCGTGCTCGAGGCGACACCGCCACGCAACATACGCCTCAGTGCGTGCGTGTGCTACACCCTGAGTGCTCTACCCGCGCTCGCAGTGCTTGGCAGCTCAAAACTCAGCAGCTCACGACTCAGCAGTGCAGACCCAAGGCTCCTCGTGGGTATCAGGGCTCCTCGTCGGTGTCCGCCAGCGCGCAGGGTGGCATATGGCACCGCACAGCGATTGCGCTGGGAAAGGCACACATGCCACCCCCTTGCGCACCCTGGGTACCACAAACCCCTGTGGTTCACCCTCACCCCCCGCCAGTGCCTAGCACCTCCACCCCCACCCCTAGCGGATGCTGCCAGGACCGGCTCAAGCAGCGCTAGCAACCCCGCCGCAGCTGGTCCAGCTTCTGCGCTAAGCCGTAGCTAGTAGCGTCGCCGCCGGCCAGCGCGGCCGCGCCGAGCTTGGCCTGCTGGCTGGCGCTGAGGTGCTCCAAAGTGGCACGCAGCGTGCGCAGCTCCTGCGCGCAGTGCAGGCATGTACATACACACACACTGAGGCACACATGCGCATGCACATATGCAGACTATATATATGCGCGTATGCAGCATGTGCGGGGGGGCAGGACTGTCTCCCTGGGCGGGTGGGTGCACTCGCACAGCGATGGGCAGCATAGGCAACAGCGTGTGGTGGAGCGGTGGTGCTTGCGTGCCATGTCCTCCTGCCTTCTCATGCACGATACACACACCGGCGCGTGTACACAACCTCAAAGCGCCTGCTGCCCCATATCCTCCTGCCGCACACATATGAGGAGAGCACGCACATACGGACCCCAGGAAATACGCACAGGCACACATCCTGGTGTGCACACGCACACGCACACCCTCAAGGCAAGCACACCCCCTCAAGACAAGCACCTGCTCCAGGTCCTCCTGCCGCGCGCTGTCTCCCAGCGCCTGCGTCCTCAGCTGTTTGTTGCTGGCTTCAGCCTGCACAGCGCATGCCAGAGGCAGCAGGCATGTCAGCCGCCAGACAGCCCGTGCTCTTCACATGATGCACGTGTGCATGTGCATGTGCGCGTGTGTGATCACTTGTGTGATGTGTGTGATAAGTGAATGACGGCGTGTGATGGCAAATGCTTGCACAAAAGTACATGCACATGCATGACCACACTTTTTGGTCGTGCCAGTGCTTCTTGCTGGACAGCCACAAGTGCTCACACATACGTGTACATACATATACACATACACATGCACATACACATACATGCACATGCACATATACATACACATTCGTGTGCATGCACATAAACACAGACGTCCATACACACAAACAAACGCCTTCAGCTCTGGCCACCCACGATGAGCCCCCACTCATGCAGGCAGCCTGCCACTTCACAGGCAGTAGCTATTGATGGAGGGCAGGGCGGCCCTGACCTCCCACTCAAATCCCCTTAGCCCTGAAACTCTTGCCTCCACCCCCCACAATCCCCCTCTAGTGTGTGCAGGCGTGCCTGCTAACACAAACACCTGCTCAGACAAACAAATCCAGCCCCACCCATCCCCACGACCACGGCCACCCACCTCAAGCAGCGCCTGCTGCAGGCGGGCCCCTGCCGTGCGCGCACTCTCCGCCTCGGCCACCGCGGCCGCATGCGCCGCACGCGCGCCTTGTAGGTCTACGCTCAGCACTGCCATCTCGCCCTCGCGCGACGTCAGCTCGCGGCGGTGGCTGGCCAATGCGCTGTCCAGCTTGGTGGCAACCTGCGAGTGGGCAATCGTTCAGGTATATGCGCTTGAGTGTGTGCGTGTGCATGTGTGAGTGTGCACATGTGTGTGCTGTTGTGTGCACACATGTGTGAGTCTGTGATGAGGGCATGCCTGTGTTGGGTATACGCCTTGTGCTGTTGCGCATGCTTTTGCGTGTGTGCGTGAGTGAGGCTTGGGTTTTGAAGGCACGTCACTCCGATTGCTGCCCATGGCTTACGCAAACACATGACACGCCAGCACACCCGCACGCACCATCTGTGCCTCCTCCCTCCAGCGCGCCATCAGCGCCTCCTGCTGGGCCATGTGCTGCTCAGCCTCGCTCACGCTGCGGTTGGCTGCTGCCACCGTCGCCTCCAGACGTGCCGCCATGCCGCGGATCTCGTTGTCGCGCTCCGAGCGCACATTGGCCATCTGCATGCGCCCATCACATTGCGCCCATCACATTGCGCCCATCATATTGCGCCCATCACATTGGCCATCTGCATGCGCCCATCAGCGCAGGAGCACACGAGGGGGGAAGGCGCGGGCATAGGACGAGCTGAAAGCAGCAGGGGTACTTACTGTGCAGGGCTGTGGTACTTACTGTGCAGGGCTGTGGTACTTACTGTGCAGGGCTGGTGCTCTGGGGCTCGCATGCATGCATATCAGCTACATGTGTCCATATCAGCTGCACGAGTCCAAACAAGCAAACAAATTTGATGCACACACGCACATGCATGCACGGTGGTTGCATGCATGGGGGTGGGGTGCACAAGACAGCAAGGGCGCCTTGCATGCCTGGCATGCCCCTCCGCCCTCTGAATGCGCTTCCACGCACGCACACACACACACGCACACGCACACACGCACGCGCTTCTGCACCAACGATATGCACCAGGTGCACATGCCCACATGCACACGTACATGCACGCACGCACCCATTCACGCATGCACCTCATGCCCACGCACAGAGGCATGCGCAAGTGCACGCACCTGCTGCCGCAGCTCCGCCTCCATCCTCTCCTTGGCCTGGCGTGCGGACACCAGCTCGCGGCCCAGCGCCTCGCACTGCACGCGCACGCAAGAGCACCCGCTTGCACGCATCGGACAGGCGCGCATCAACGCACACGCCCGCCAGAGCAGGCACCCTAGTGCGCTCGCACGCTGGAAAGCGCGCCCGCACCAGCACGCACAGGCATGCACACGCCGAGCGCTGACACCCGTCGACACCCGCATCGACCCACACCCGTGTGACCAACAGCACCCGCATCGACCCACACCCATGTGACCAACAGCACCCGCATTGACCCACACCCATGTGACCAACAGCACCCGCATCGACCCACACCCGTGTGACCAACAGCACACGCATCGACACAGGCACACACAGGAAAAGGTGCAGAGGCCAACAGCCTGAGTCACACAGCCTGAGCCACACAGCCTGAGCCACATCAACACAGCTTGGCCGCATGCCTGCGGCGCACGGTGCTTGCTGTGCACGATGGCCGCATGCCTGCTGCGCACAGGTTCTGCCGCCCTCGCCCCGATTTGCCTGTCACCTCACACACACGCACACACACATGCACACTCACGCACACAAACACACACTTGAACACAGACAAGATGCACACATGAAAACATAGACACACACGCTTTTGGACACGTGCATGCGCACTCGACCGCAAACACACACACGCACAAGGGCGCATGCATAAGGGCCTCGCGTCAAAAAGGCCACACACATCCCAGCAGCGGCCACCACGGCCACACACATCCCAGCAGCGGCCATCCCAGCAGCGGCCACCACGGCCACACACATCCCAGCAGCGGCCACCACGGCCACACACATCCCAGCAGCGGCCACCACGGCCCTGGCCGCCCATATGCTCACCTGGCGCGCGTAGCCGGCGGCCTCTCCACGCACTGTCGTGCAGCTGGCCTCAAGCTCGGGCACGTTCCGCCGCAGCGTGCGCAGCTCCAGCTGCACAGCACACCACAGCAAAGAGGGCCATATGGGCACGGGGGCACGGGCGCGTCCATCTGCACACGCACCCCTCGCTCGCAGAGGAGACGTGGCACTGGGTTGGGGATGCCGAGCCAGCACACCAACACGCTAGCTGGCACAGGAAGGGTGTGGAGGTGCGCGCCAAGCTGCAAGGGCAGAGGACCTCCACGCACCTCAGAGCTTGCACCCACCCATGCAAGCACTTGACACCCATACACCCAACTCCCACAGACACCCACACCCACAGCATCCACCTCTCCCCGCTCCGCCTACCCCCAGCGCCCTCTGTCCCTTGCCATGCTCTGCCGCGCATAACGCAGCAGCAGCAGCAGCAGCATGTGGGTTCGAGCATGCAAGCGCGCACTTGCATGCACACACACGCACATGCAACCGGATGGCGTACCTCCAGGTTCTGCTTCTCCAGCGCCCACTCCTTCTTGGTGCGCTCCGTGCGCCGCGCCTCTCGCTCCATCCTGCCCACCGCCTCGTCACGCTCCCGCTCCACCGCCTGCGTGCACGCGCCCCAGCACCCCAGCACGCACGCACATGTGTGCAAAAGTAGGCCTTGCCTCGCATGCACCTGGCGGAGCTGGCTTGCGTGAGGCAAAGGCGCACGCGTGCGCACACACATTTTTCTCTCACCAAGGCACACATGTGTGTGCGCACATGCACGCAGCCGTGTGCTCACACATGCGCGGTGTAAAGTCTAAAGTAAGTAAATCTGTGTGAAGGCGCACGTGCTCACAGAGAGCGCACAGCCAACCACGGCACAGCCAAGCACGGCACAGCAAACCAAGGCACGCACCTGCATGCGCTCCATGATGTCCATGGACATGAGGTTCAGACGGCTCTTCGTGCTCAGCGTCTCTCCCATCTCCTCCTGCAGGGAGGTGAGGTGGCGCAGGTACAGGTGGAGAGGGTGAGTCATGGAGAAGAGAATAAAGGAAAGACGAAGACAGATTGAAAAAGAAAAAAGGAAGGGTGTGAATAGAGCAGGGAAGGAGGGAGACACGTGTGTGTTTGCTCGGCGGCGCCGGAGTGTGCTTTCCTGCGCATGTGCCGTGCATACACATATCCACGCACACTCACCAACACAGCCACAGACATATATGCACACACTTGCACATGCCCATGTATTCAAACATACACACACGCACCACAGGCACAGGCACTCACACTTTTGCATGCGCACACACATACACATGCATTTCACCTTGAGCGCCTTCAGCTCTGCTGTCTTGCTGAGCAGGTCCCGCGCTGCCAGGTCAGCCGCAGCGCGCGCTTGGTTGGCCTGCGCAGCACGCCCAGCACAAGCACACACACACACACTCACACACGCACACAGTACCCTGTGGGCAGGGGATGCTGAGTGCGCATGCATGAAGGGGGTGCGTTGCACGCCAGCTGCTGGGTTGCAGGTGCAGGGGCTGGGTGTGCTGCAGCAGAGGCTACCCCGCACCTGGCGGCCGCGGCAAGAAAGTCTTCCAAAGAGTTTTCAGGGGGGATGAGGGGACCGGGGGTGCTGCTCTGGGGGGAAGGGCTCTGGGGTTTACACAAAATGCGCGCAAGACCGCCATGCGCTGTGCAAAAGGCACGCAGGCGCTGCACGGCCGCGCATCCCCACCCACACCCACACCTTGACTCACAGCCCCAGGAGCGTGCGCGCACCTCCTGTAAGCACAATTTCACGTTAGGGTGCTCCCGTCCCGGCAAGGGCACGCCGGGTATTCCACAGCTGGCGGCACAGGTGGAGGCTGGGCACACCTCTGACCTAGCCCATACCCCAGCCCACACATCATTTGTTTGTGTGTGCACCTGCCCCTCACACACCCCATCCCCCCACGTAAGCCTACCCCATTCCCCCCACGTAAGCACCCCTCCGCACAGGGGGCAATGATGCGCGCGCGCCCACACCAAAGAGGACCGACCCAGGTCGGCGTGGCGTGTGCGCGCCGCACCCATCATGGCCGTACGCTCACGCAAGCGCCAGACACGCGCGCGCGCGCACCTGGGAGTCGGCCGCGGCGGCTGCGTCCCTGCTTGCGTCGCGCTCCTTGGTCAGTGTGTGCATGCGGTCCTGCAGCTCCGCGTACACCTGGTCGCGCACGGCCTGCAGGGGGGTGGGAAGGAACGCGTGCAGAGGCAGGCAGGTGACAACAGGGCAGGAAGCCAGTTCCCTCTTGCTGCATGTCATCCACTGGCATGCTTCAAGTCCAACACCTCCACAACGCACACGGCATACACTGGTACTCGCGCACGCATGCACACAATCACGCACACACACCCGTGCACACTAGAACACACACACACTAGTACACACTAGAACACACACACACTAGTACACACTAGAACACACACACACTAGTACACACTAGAACACACACACACTAGTACACACTAGAACACACACACTAGTACCACTAGTACAGACTAGAACACACACACACACACACGAGCATCTGGTCTATACAAAACCACGCAGACAGAGGAGCTCCCACCCTCATGCTCACAGAAACACCCATACGCGGACGCTCGCAAACACACAAATGCTCACCCACGCGCACAGACCCACGCACCTGCCGCACACCCGCAAGGCGCGCCTGCATGGCTGCCAGCTCCGCTTCCAGCTCCTTCTGGCGCGCCAGACCAGCATCGCGTGCTAGCCGCGCGCTCTCCGCCGTCTCCAGCGCCTCCCGGATGCGTGTGTACACCTGCGTGCGTGCATACACAGACACACATGTGCACACAGGTGGGAGAGACAGGTGCCGGATACTGGTACCCATGCATGCACGGATGGGCATCGGGGCTGTCAGCTCAGGCTTGAGCATAAGGGCATGTAGGGGGGGGCAAGGGTCCTGGCAGTTTAGGCTTTGGACCGCGCGTGTGTCCAAACGCATATGCATAGACAGGCATAGAAAGGCTTTGGACCGCGCGCGTGTCCAAACGCATGCGTATGCATAGAAAGGGTTGAAGCCCAGGGGGGCGGGGGCATGTTGGCCATGGGCACAGCTTTGAATGTGCGCGCACAGCTCTGATGTTCAAAACCCTCATGCACCTGCAGACACGCATGCACACGCACGTGTGCGCGTCATGGGCAGCAAACGTGCACCTTCCCAGCGCAGCAGCAAGTGTGCGCATGCACTGCCTCATGTGCGCGCGCTCACAGCCACGCACATGCTCGCCCACACCCCCGCCCCTCCACCGCCCCTCTACACCTGCCCTGTCCTAGGGACAGGTGATAGCGCCGCCTGGGCACTGAAGCTGCGTGCACGCACAGCACACACAGCACACAACCACGATCACATGCGCGCCTGTGCGGCAGCAGCAGCACCCTCTGCCTGCAGCCTCCCACCCCCCCTTCCAACCCCCCCTCTGCGTCACCCGGAACCCTCTCATACCTCCGCGTCCTTCTGCTGGTACACCGACAGCTTGGCCTCCACGCTGGCCAGCGCGTGCCGCAGCGCCTCGCAGTCGCGCTGCCCGGTCATGGCATCCGCCACCGCCGCATCCAGGCGGTCCCGCAGCCCGCTGTTCTCCGCCTGCGCCACCAACCCCACACGCACGGAGGGCAGCGGGTGAGAGGGGGCCTCATGGCCACACACACCCTGCACCACAGAGGCCACGTGGCCGCCTGCGCACGCAGCCGCCCTACCCAGCCACTTGATGCACGCCCCCACGCACCACGCACCACAGCCGGTGAGAGCGGCCGCGCGCGCACAGGCAAGCCAGAACAGGCACACAGACACATGCGCTCACACCCAACCCGCACACCCACGCTCACACCCGTGCGCGCGCAAAAGCACGACGACCACGCGCCTGCGCCTGCTCACCTGCAAGCCGGCCAGCTTCTCAGTGGCCACGCGCGCGCGCGTGTCTGCAGCAACGGCGCGGTCCCTGAGGGAGCCCTGCTCCATGGTGAGGATGTCGTGCGAGCGCTTGGCCGCCTCCGTGGTGATGCTGTTGTCCTCCTGCGCGCGCACACACAGCCACGCGCGGCCGCGCTCACGCCTTCAGCCGTGTGCACAGGCAAGGCAGCATGCATGCACAGGCAAGGCAGCACACGCACGCGGCAGCGCTCAGAACATGCACGCGCCGGCAAAAGTGGGCGCCGCCCACCCCTTTTCTCCAGCAACAACACAGCACGCACCCGCTGGGTAGCGGCAGCAGCACTAAACACACCGCTGCTTTACCCACCCCCGTAGGCTCTGCTTCCCCTTTCCCCCCCACTCACCAGCTGCGAGCGCGTCTCTGCCAGCTGCAGCTCCAGGTCGGTTGCGCGCTGGTCAGCCGCGCGCAGCGATGCCTGCATCCTGGTGAACTGGGCGGCCATGACCTGCGCGCAACCGTGCATCCGTGCACAGGGCAGTGCTCAGGCGTGCACTCAAACCTGTGCAGGTAGGGCGTGCTGCGGGGGTTCAGGGGGGGGGGTAAATGCGGCCACGCCCGTACAGCGCACGGCCCCACCAGCAACAGGCCACACCCAGAACACGAGCGAGGCACATCAAGTACACATCAAGTGCACATTAAGTGCACATCAAGTACACATCAAGTGCGTAGCCTGATGCAGCGCTACATGCAACACACTGGGTTGAGCGGGGAGCTCGCTTGGCTCTACACACGCGTGCACGCAGGCACGCATGCACACCCACACCCATACACCACACACAGGCACACCCCCCACACCCGCACCTGCACATGCACACACACACACACACAGAGTAAACCCGCCCACCCCCCACGCACCTTCATCTGCGCCACCTCCTGCTGCGCGCGCATTAGCGCGGTGCCCTCCTCCTGCGCCATGCGCACCGCCGCCTGCTTCTGCTCCTCCAGCTGGCGGTGCAGGCGCTGCAGCTCGCGGTCCGTCTCCTCCTGCTGCGACGTCAGCAGGTCGTTCTCCTGCGTGCACCATCGCGTGCACCGGCGCGCGTGGTTGTGCGTCAATGCACGCGCAGGTGCGACAGTAATTGAATTTGGGGGAGGGGGCATGCGCAAATGTGAGTGGGCACGTGCGAGAGCATCGGAGGGTGGGTGGGTGAGTAGGTGGGTCACAAGTGCGTGAATGTGTTTGTGTGAGGAGAGCGCGCGCATGTGTGCGTGAGCGAGAGGGCGCCCACCACCACCGCCAACACCTCCACCAACAACAACACTACCAACATCAGGCAACACACGGCCTGCCCCATCCTGGCTGCCCACCATCCGGCGCAGCCGCACATTCTTTCCCCAGACCAGGACAATGCCCACCAGAGGCCCTCCAGCGCACCTGCCCCACCAATCCCCCCCCCCC
>LFIK01002854.1_pt1 | contig 14026 bp, 10 predicted proteins | sample 643401 | NCBI WGS metagenome assembly LFIK01 (sample SAMN03777447, study PRJNA286221) | soda lake metagenome | biome: soda lake; feature: Kulunda steppe; material: water; isolation source: sample T5-Br brine of Lake Tanatar-5 | place: Russia: Kulunda steppe | collected 2010-07 | reverse complement strand
GCTGCACGTCTCTTGGGGCAGTCCAGGGCTCGTAGATGTACTTGGCAGGCATGTCCTTCAGGACCGGCAAGAACTTGCGGATGTACAAGCCCTCCTTGTCATACTTCTTGCCAAATGCAATGGGACTGTACACTCGGAAGTACTGAGCAAAGAAAGCGCTGGCACTCAGCCACATCTGCAAGGGTGGTGAACAGACACCGAGGTTGAGCAATAGGTGTTAAGCTACCCCAATGATACACTTGCTCACGCTGTAAAAATGACACCCTAAACAGGCAGAGAGCAGTTAGATGGGCGGCGGGAGCAGACAAACATGCTCTACTCTCACTAACATGTGCAGCATGCACGCACCCAGTTGGCTGCATTCAAGAAGTAGTCCGCGTCCAGCAGCAGCTCCTCAAACACCTCCTTGCCTGCCTCCCAGCTTAAGTACAGGTCTCCCCTGGTCAGGAAGCAGGCCACAGAGTGGCGCGCCAAGTGATGCATCCAGCCCTGCAAACCAGGAAGTCGATCAGATGCCATCAAGCGTGAGCCCTTTGACCAATGCCATTGGCCATGGCCTTAAAGCAAGGAGCACAAAGGTAGTGCCACTCCTGTCCAATCCAGACCCCAGTTGCATTCTGGCGGCAAGGCATCACTGCTCAGAGTTTGATCATGTGAGCTGGGATGGCTCTTCTCAAAATGACATGCAGTTTATGGAGCAAATTTAAGACATTTTAGAAAAGAATCAATTGACAAGCAGTATCTTGCGATAATGCAGGGCTGCTCACCCACTGCCTGAGTTGAGCCATTGCCGCATCAATCCATGGGTAGCCTGTGGCCCCATCCTTCCAGGCTTTCAGTAGCTCAAGATTTGTGTCCCAAGTGATCTGCAGAGGCAGCAAAGCAACTCAAATAATTCTTGAGGGACGTAAAAAGCTGTGCAACTTTGACAAAACGGGTTTGCTCGCGAGCATGGGCTTTATAAAGAAGACAGGCCTTTTCATTGTGAATTAGGCTGTGTGGCTGTGCAACTTTGACAAAAATTACAAGAGATCAAGGATTTATAACCATGTATCACATCAGAGCAAGAAATTTCCTGTCTACAAAAGTTATATAAGGCGTCCAGACATTTTGTTGCTTGGCCGTTCCAGGCTGCTGCTGCTGCAGCAAGACTGCTTGCTCTAGCAGCACTACCTGTCGACAGATGGGGTTCCCCTCAATGCGGTCAAAGTTTGGGGTATGGGAGCCGACTGCAGCGTGCAACAGGAACAGCTATTTTGTAGTGCATGGGGTTCAAGTGTCACGGACAGGCTAGCAGTAGAGCTGTGGGCAAAAATTGCAACGCTCATATTCTGTCTAGCACAACAAAAAAGCTTAAGACATGGTTGATACTGTGCAACAACAACTGCCAGTGAAAGCTGTGAGGCCCTAAAAGCAAGGGCCTTAATGTATGAATGACAAAATGACAAAGCTCTGTTAAGTGGATACATGGAGTGCAGGAGACAACTCAATGCTGGAGCAAGTGCGAGCAAAAATGAAAGAATGTGACGTGTGCAATCAACCATGCTGTAAGCTGTAAACATTTCCAGCAGTTTCCCTCCTTCTCAGAACAATCCATGGTTTTCCTTCAGCAAACCAAGGAATTAACTTGAATGCACCTCTGCAGCTCCTCCTCGCTGTTGGCTGACTCGTTTTTTTATACGCATTTCATGAATTCCCACTGACCAGTGTAAAAGAACTCCCTCCAGAGGAGCTGGCCACGGAGAGACATTGGAGGTCGGGAGTGTTTGGGATGCAGCTGGTATACATGAAGCAGCCTGCACAAACATCACAGATGAGCCATTTGACTACAAGCAACAAGCAGGCTCACCGTTGTTTGTACCCATTTTCAAACCATGGCAGTTAATTATACCTAGCCATGATGCAGGTGCTACTATAACTGCCAAATCCACAGAAATGAGCCAAAACGGTTGCTTTACTTCAAAAAAAGTTGACAAAGCAAAGAGTAGCTTAGCTTATATCGAGCCAAGTACTTGACAAAGAGATATGTAATGTAAGACTAGAGTCAAAAAGCCAAATTTGCAGGGTCAGGGCAGGCTCTACACATTTTGAGAGCGTGCTGGTAACTTTTTGACAGTGTGAAAGAGCAGGTGTACTAGCTAGCATGAAGTCAAGGTGTATGTGCAAGACCACAATAAGGTGTGCCGGATAACCTCAATCTGGAATTGAGGCAGTAGGGCATTTACATGAAGAACTGCCCATCGGGCTCCAGTGAGTATACATAAGGAAACAGCAACTCAATACTCCAGGTGGTGCATTTGGATTAGGTAATCTAAATCATTACATCATGGACAGTGTTGCACACAGGCTTACCTGTCTTAAAAGAATACACTGAGCGCATGCTCAAGAACATTGCAGTTCACAAGACAGCGCCTCCTTAGCTTTTTGGATGAAGCTTGATATCGTGCTGATCTTGAGGTTGAGCAAGCGCAAGTACGCCTATGGAAAATGTGCTTTTATGTAGGTTTGCTGCCAGGTAAACCAAATCGTCTAGCATGCAAACGAAAGACAAGTTGTAGGATAGTTTGGAGGAACACACTGGAACTGAAATCTGTGTTGCCTACCTTTGGTGGAAAAGGCGGGCTGACAGGCACCCAAACTTAAGGTAAGGGGATAAGACAGTTGTGCTGGGTTCCATGAAGGCGGATGGGTCAGTGGAGGGCTTCTCAAAGGTGGCCACCCACCTGCAAGCAGAGATGTAGAGTCAGTCATCTGGCAGCCTCATCTGCAAATAAGCACACTGTGCAGGTCTGCAATTTACTTGTCTGATTCTGCGCTTGAAGAGCTTGCTTCCTGAACGCAAGATTACGCGTCATCATTCATCTACTTCAAAACTACTTTCAGGGCCTGGCTTCTCTATCAACGTCTTACTCAGTATTTTTCATGTGGCGTTCCAGTCTCCTCAGTGCCTCTGACTCACCACCCTGTGCAAAACAGATTAAAGAAGGACACCTGCTCAGCTAATGCTCATACCAGGGCACAGAGGACAAGATATTTTTTCTGTTTCACCATGCTGCACACCTTGAAGACCTTTGTAGGCGGGTCGGTGAAGCCCATATCCTGCCATGTCGGCACCCCAACTTCTGCATCTTTGATGCCAGGCAGAGTGAGGTCAACAGGCGGCAGCGGGGAGACCGGGGCAGGCAGGGCAGCAGGGGGGCTACCCACGCAGTCTACAAGCTTTTCAAAGGCCTGCAGAAGCGTGTAAAAAGGCATTTTGTGAGCCACCAATGCTGCATGTACCTGTAATTGACAGTATATACAATTATGCAAAATTGTGGCAAGCTCATTAAGCAATCTTCATTGATGTATACCTGCCGCGTAGTGGGTGGAACTCCGCCATTTAACTGGACCAACATATCCGTATCCTGTGCGCACATTGAAACACTTCATGGTTTATAAATCAGGTACACCACAATGACCTTCACGGCCTTTGCTAAGCAGGCGCTTGTGTACAAGACTAATGGAGAGAGAAAACACAAGCACAGCATAAGCCCAACAGGACACCCAATCAGGCCATATATGATAAATATGCTGCACTCTGCAGAATGCAGGTTTAGAGTGCATCAAGAATGGTTACACAACGCCTTACAATCATTTTGTGCTTCAGTGTTCCAGGGCTTACTGCTGGCAAGCACTCCAGCACAACACAAGGCTCCTAAGCTCCAGCCCCCAGGGACTCACAAAAAGTGTATGGCTCCAAAACTTCTTAACCTCAGCCCCTGCTTCCTTGGTGATGCAGTCCACGCGCGCATCCCTGGCTCTTGCATAGGGCTCTGTATCGATCTGTAGGCACAACACGTGGCATCTATGTTTTTGGAAACAATGGAATTGACTTGAGTCACAAGAGCTTGATTTAAGTATCCTTCCCACATCACGAAAATTGTTTTTGTTCTGTGTTCTACATGTAAGGCCTGAAAAATCTTGAAATAAGTTGGGTGGGACGGGAAAATAAGTTGTTTATACTTAATATATCTTGTAGAATGAAGCCACTGTTTCTACAAGCCACACGTCTAAATTGCCCATTCAAGCTACTTCTCCTGTGGCGATGGCCTGATTTATCCAGATGTTATACATATTTTTGTATTCATGCTCATAATTTGTCATAACCCACCAAAACATCCGATCTGGTACCCTTGGTGATGCTCTAGATTGTGTCAATCTAGCCCCAGCCTGACGCAATTGGTTGGAACAAAAATTTATTCATATCTTAAAACCTTGACTTGCGCTCCAGATCCAAATTATGGATGGTTTTTCGTTGATTTGCCATGGATTGCAGTAAATCAGCCCTGTCTTTCACAATAAAGGATCGCAAATGGCGCAATGCAGACCAATTTCCTGTGATGTATGCAAAATCTGCCAAAATGCACAGCGCCCACCCAAATCATAATTCTAGTTGAAAGACATATTTTCTGGAATGTCAAGGAGCAACAAACTCCCCATGAAAAAGCAATGTCAGATTAGTTGTGACATCTAGAAAAAATTGTCATTCTGTAAATGAAGAAGCGCCCGCTGTCACATCCTGGACTTGTAGTTAAAGCTGGGTGCCCGCGGCAAACCCACCAGTGAGTAGGGAGCATGTGTGCAGCAACTTCTGTTGACACTCGACCTACACAAACCTCGTAGCACAGCTTTTGGATGTCCCAGTCCCGCAACACACGGGGCAGGACCTCTTCTGGTTGACCTCGCAGGACGAGCAGCTTGGATCCAAGCTTTTGCAAGCTGCAAGTGTGAAGGTAGACACGCCAGCCTCGAAGTGTTGGGTTCTTAACAAACACTAAGGAAAAGGAAAGCTCCCCTCCTTTGAGTTACAAGATCTGATCCCGTCCTGCCAGGTGTGGCCTCTGTTTGCTTGTGATAAGAATCCGGTGATTGAAAGGGCCACACTTCGATTTGAAGCACACAAAATTTTACAAACCTGGCATTGAGGTCGCTCAAGCTCTCCAGCAGAAATTGATACCGATTCACGCCCACTCTGTGTGAAGTGGGCAAACAAATTAAGTACAAACAAAACAAATATAAATAATTGAGAGCTGCATCAACAGTGGTCACATCTACTCACCTGTACTTGGCCTTTTGCAGGAAGTGGGGGTCAATGATGAACACGGGGAACACATGCAATGCATCCGCACAGGCCTTTTTTAAAGCTGGGTTGTCGTGGAGCCGCAAACCCTAGAAAGATGCAGGAGGCACAGCAGTCCTGAGCAATTAATTGGAAATTTGCGGTCCAGGACAGCTGATGTGGACATGCCCATGTGACCACCTTTCTAAACCAAAGTATGGACTTCTTGCTATGGGTGGAAGCCATCCTTGCTGACAACAAAGGAGCTTGCTGCATTGCCCTGAGCCCCTCGGCCCATTCATGTCATTCGATCACACAATGTTGTGTTAAGATTTCTGCATGATCATTTAATCCTATCTATTTCTATTTTTGATTGACCCGGGTTAACCACAAATTGTAAACGTGATTAATGGTTAATTGCATTCTATTCTATCCTTTAACCATTAACCACGGTATTGTAAACGTACAATTAAGGTAATTGGCCCTGTCTGCTCTATTTAGCTAGATATTGTGTTCATTCTGGCTATCGTTTAGTACTCAACCTGAGTGTCCTAAACGTTTGTTCTTGTATGCTAGCACGTTACTGCGCAAATTATGTCAGTCTTTGATATGATATATGTCTTTGATATGATATAGTATTATTTATTCATACTACTTCAAATTTATAATGATATATATAGATGTGATCCATCTCCTTTGTTCTACTGCCGGGCTTGATCCGCTTGACACAGGCAGGGCCCAAGCATAATGGCACCGTTGTACCATTCATCGCGTGTGCCTGAGTCCGGTTTTTTTATCGTGATAGGTAAGATTTTTATCGTGGGGGATTTTTATCGGGGGGCAAATGTGATAACTTGACCTAGATGCACTCTGTTATCAAGCTAGCCCATCAAGCACACCTTGTTTAAGCTCTTTTCAAGTCTTTGGGGACAGGCGGCTACTATAGGCGTTTGGGTGCAAGTGGTGCAAGTAGCGTTTCAGCTTTTTGTACAAAGAGCCTGAATTTCTGGCTTGCGCATGGTTATCATCCCACAAAATTACCCACCTGAGAAATGATTCTTGTCCCCGGACATGTGCTGGTTTGCAGATAATTGGAAGCAGCAGGCTGCAGCTGAGGGGCGCGACGTGATCGACCTGTCGGTGGGCGCAAGTGACCTAGACCCTCCTAAAGAAGCCTTGGATGAATTGCGGGTGCGTTATACACATGTCCGTTACATCATGGAATGCAAATATACAGCAGCTGTTGCACTCATGAGTCGTGCTGCATGGGCAGTGCGGCACTTATGCTCGGGGCACAGGTCAGAGTTTTGGCATGTAATGCTGTATCATTTTGACAGCGGTGTTGCTCTTGCACATCCAGCCTCCTGAAATGCATGCCCTTTGATGCCAATGCAGGCTGCTACACACGAGCCTGCAACGTACACGTACTGTCTGAAGAATAAGACGCTGCCCTTTTTGGAGGCAGCGTGCACCTGGTTTGAGCACCGCTATGATGTGCGCTTAGATCCATGTACTGAGGCACTGTGAGTTAAGGACACAGGTACTGTTGTGCGCGTAACCCTCACCGTGTAAGCAAGCCGTTGGCAAGGAGCTCCTCAAAGAAAAGTTTTTTCACGCTGTCTTCCTTTCCATGGGACCAGGCATGACTCGCATGACCTTAAGCACATGCCCGCACCCTGCCCCTTGCTTTGCAGCTCTTTGATCGGCAGCCAAGAGGGACTCGCCCACTTACTGCTTGCATCAACCGACCACGGGGACTCCATCCTGATGTTGGACGTGGCCTACCCCTCGTATTGGGGTGCACTGAAGGTGTGTGTTGCAGCCACACCTGCGCGCCTCTTCCCAGCGTTGCAATAAGTTGATCATCACAAGCTGTGGATCGTCCCTAAACCAAGATGTCCTTGGAAGCCCTGTCACCCAATCTCTCCTGTTAATCCTGCATGGTGCCCCGACCATGTCTTTTGCCAGCGCTCAGAGGGCAATCTTGGGATGAAACTCTGAATTGGTGGCTAGGATTGTTAAGGCCACAGGCATTTGATTTAGGGTGCATCATACCTTGGTCCTGTTAGCAGCGACGACCTTGCTGTGGCTGGGTGTTGTGCTAGCCGGGCAATTGTTTAGTTTGATGGGCATTTCTTGAGCCTTCAGACTGCCTGAAAGATGCTTCTTGCCCCAGTGAACACTGACGGCACTAGCTTAGCCCCAGCAACTGGGAGCAGAGAGTGTTCTCTTTAGCCAGCTACCTCACGCCCAGGGCTCCATGCCCACAAGAGTGCTGCAGCCATTCTGGGTTCTGCACAGTATCTCCTTTGCACGAGAAGGTGCCTTGCTCAAGAAGGGAGGGATGAGCAACACCAGAAGAATGACAGCCATGTATTACAACAAAAGGCTTGCGCAAGGGATAACAGCCTAGGTGCAGGGTGCTGGCCTTCCATGCGCCAAAAATGGTGCTGGCAGGAACCACCAAGGCATTGGCACTGTCCCACAATGCATCAGTACAAAATATGCACCGCAGGTGGCAGGCGTTTCGCCTGTGTTCTTGCCGGTCGGAAATGATGGACTTCCGAACTTCAGGGGAGTGCCTGATGCAGAAGCAGCAAGGTAGATGATGCAGCTTGCCTGCCAGCTCGCACAAAAATATCTGTTTTTGTGGAACATGTTGGCATGCACCAAAAGGCTGAGAGACAGCTGCTCCTTGTCGTTTAGGCCCCTACTGTAGCCGCCTGAGTGAGGTAGAGCATGCTGGCCTTCCAGCGGCAGCAGAAATGCTTTGCAGAGCATCAGCTTGATGTGGGCTGGCCTGTAGATGCACGCGCATCATGTCTACCTGTGTGCGGTCTCCAGGTGCAAGGCGCTGCTGCTCAACTACCCGAATGCACGTAGGTGAATTCATGTACGTGAATGCACGTAGGTAAATGCATGTAGGTGCATGCGCAGCACTTCTATACCTGTGTGCGGTCTCCAGGTGCAAGGCGCTGCTGCTCAACTACCCGAACAACCCTACAACCACAACAGCGGACAACAATTTCTTCCAGCGTGCTATAGAGTTTTGCAAGCAGCACCGCATTCTGCTCATCCATGACAGCCCATATATTGACCAGGTGTGCAATTTGATACATTGACAAGGTGTGCAATTTGATCGCACAATCTCTACCAAGAGGTGCATACAAACAATTGCTATGATATAATAGCACTATACCAAAGTGTCCTTGTGATAATTTGCAGCCTATTACGCTGAATGCGCTGTAATCGACACAGTGCCCTTTTCTTTTAATAAGGAGGCCACGATGAACACAAGCCTTGCACAATATATTTAACATTTCTGGTGCGTAGCTCAGCATAAAACCCTTGGCGTCAGTTGGAAATCTTGCTGACTTGCCCTCAACAACTGCACTTTTTGAGCACCGCAGGTGTACGAGGGCAGAGCATCCTCACCCCTTGCCCTTCCGGGTGGTTGCGATGTGTGTGTGGAGCTCTTCTCTTTTGCAAAGAGCCACCATCTCGCAGGCTTCAGGCTTGGCTTTGCCCTTGTGAGTGTGAGGTGGTCACTTACAGAGCACAACACCCGCCTGGATCGTGCTCGCTCAAATGCTGGACATACAACTAAGGAATGCCTACCTGGCAACATCACCAGAGCTACTCCATAAAAGAAGAGCAGAGACAGAGAGGCATATGCAACCCCTCATTGATTCATGATGTCTGCAGGGGAATGCAGATGCCATCTCCGCCCTTGAGAAAGTCAAGAGCCCTATTGATTTCAACCAGTACCTTGGGGTGAGTGGCACGGAATGGAGCTTATCACAAAGCTAATTTGTGCCCAAATTGTGTTAAAGACAATGGTTTATACAGGAAAAGAGGATAAACTTTTGGGTGTGTATTGGATGTGTAGCCATTCACCCGCCCCTGTATGAGTGACCTGCTGCACAGATCCAGAGGATGGGCATTGTGTGCCTCAACCTTCCAGAAGAAAGAGTGAGAACCGACGCTCAGGTGAGCAAGGGCTATGGCTGACTTTCCATGACTGTTGCACATAGGTGCGCATGTATGACCAATACATTTATGAGGGTGCCTCATGAACAATAAGTGCGGACTGCCTGGGGTGCCCCAGGATTTTGAATTGACAGCAGGCGACTCTTGTGCCCTGGCACCCAATACAGTGCAGCGCTAAAGGGGCACCAGGCAAAGCTTAGGATCTTGCGCATGAAGAGTTTTGGTGCTCCAACCTTTGAAGCTTGATGACGCTATGGCTGCTGCTGAAAAGTTGGGATAAGTTTGTGTCATGAAACTGCAGGTGTGGCGTGAACGGGCTGCGACGATGGTTTCCCAGCTGGCTTCGATTGGGTGGCAGATTGACATGCCCAAATCAGGTGATGGCTTTTCCCTCTGTGCCCTTAATTTCCTCGGCTTCCATTTAGGACAGATTGTCTGGGAGCTCATACTTGTGGATGCATGGAATGCTGCTGTATTTACACAGAAGAATGTTGACAGCGGAGGGCATAAATTCCAGGCAAGGCAGGCTTTGCCTGCTGGTGTAATAAGGTCGATGAGGCAGCCTGATGCAGACCTGCTGGCATGTCTACAGCCTCACGCATTTCCCATGGAAAAAGCAACAGCAGCCGCAGCCGCAGCAGCAACAAGAATGGCTCTACCCTCTAGGCCACGCACGGCATGCGTCCTCTGTGGTCAAGTTGCGCGCAGGGATGTACCTGTGGGCCAAGCTCCCCTTTGGCCTGGCCGATGACCTTGCTTTCTGCCAAGCACTGTGCTCCAGTGAGGGCGTGGTGCTGTCCCCGGGTCGGGGCTTCGGCCCTGGGGGACATGGGCATGTGCGCTTTGCTCTGGTGCGTGCTGGTGTGCCGGGGCTTCTATTGGTTTGCTGCCTTGCGACCTGTTTGTTGTCCTTGTCTGTGTGCTGTCGGCACACGCACTTTTGACTTTATCACTTGTCCTTGCACAAATTCATTTGTGTTGATGAGCGGAGAGGCTCGGTCACAGACTAACTGATTGGCTGGGGGTGATTTTTTCCCTTGCCCTTGATTGTTTGGACATCTGAGATGATCTCGAAGCCTCTAGACGCCGGCCGTCCCCACCACCGGGTCACCCCTTCCTCAGGCAAAGGTGGCCAAATAGGGTCCTCAAGGCATTATTTTGTAGCCATCCCACCATTTCCCAACTTCAGCACACCATTGGATAGCTTGGTTTTTTCTGGTTGTGAGGGTGCCCTTGGATTCAGAATTGGCGCTGTGGAGGGAAGTGGAAGGAGATGTCGGAAAAACAGAATGTCAGGCTAGAACAGTGCACACCATTTCCCGCACACAGCCCCAAACTCCGAGCTTGACACGCCTTCACATGTGTATAATTGGCCCGCATCTCCTGTGTGGATTTGGGCGTGGTGAGCTCTGCCGCTGAGCTGTGCGCTCAGGAAAGGCAGATGTCAGGAAACACTTTGGCCCACCGCTTCCCACCCACACCATCGACTGGCTCCATTTCAAATTTTCCTGATTATCTTTGATTGCCCGCAACCCTCAGGCTTGGTCAGGCTTGAAAGCATGCAGGGGTTGCGGAGAAGTCGCACTTCCTGTGTCGGCACCCACTGGGATGTGGCACATCTGGTCGTGACAGGGTCACCTACAGGACACACTTTTCCGAGACCCCCCCCCCAAGTCTGACTTTGCAGCATCAAACCATTATGCAAGTGCAGCTTATGTCCTGGAAAGCGGCAGGATTGGAGCAAGTTTGGGCAAGTGCCATTTTCCTGACAAAATGGTGCCAGACTGGCCAATGGCGCCCATGCCGCGCCCCCACCTCGTATTTTTTCACACAGCCTGACTGTTGACAACATATCTACGTTGAATGCATGGTTGGGGCTGGCAGTGGGGCAAGCATGGGGGCGGAAAAGCAAGTTGGCCACGTTTGGGGGGATCCAATGGCAGGGACAACCCGCCGTCTTGCTCCACAAGCAATACATCTTCGCTCGTAGCTATCCAGGCCTGAAAAGTTCCCGCCCAACTGCCCTTTTTTGACAATCTAACCCTTGCCCTCCAGCGCCTCACTCCTGCTTACTCCTGCCTTGCTGGCACTGTGCAGGTGGCACCCATTAGTAGGCTCGAAGAAGCTGCGGCAAGGATTGGCCGCTTCATCTGCAGGCAGCGGCAGCAGCAGATATAGACAAATTGAGACAGCAGCAGCAACTTACAAGCCTGGATTCATGCCAATGCACCTAGGCTTCATGGCTCGCACTGCAGATTGTTTCCACGTCTAGGGATAGTGGGCAATGATTTGTAATACCGGAGAGGCGCTGAAACAAGTCTAGCCGTTGCTGTCTATTTAGTCCTTGGGAATAGCTTAGAAGCCATTTTATCTGCTGTTGTAAATTCAGACATTTCCCTGATTTACCATGACTTTGCCATTTATTCGTGTTCGGCCGTGCTCTGGTAGGCAGTCCCCAGGCACTCGGTTTACAACGCTCTTATTTTTCCTTGTTTGTGCTCTGGCTCATCTCGACTTAGCAGTGGCAAGGCCTGTCATCCATCAAAATCTTTCAAAGATTTTTTCGAATAACCTTGCTGAGTCTCTTACTTAGATGCCTTGTAGGCCTCTCTCATTGTTGCCATTGTGGTAGTTGGCTATGTTGTCTGCCAGTGTGTCTTCTGATTTACAAAATTTCTTTGAGCATGCAATGCTACACTTCCAGGACTATCAATACCCTTGAAGCAGCCATGGCCTGAAGAGAAAAGAGAGAAAGAAAAGTATATAGGCAGTGAAGCACTCCCTACATCAATTAAGGATAAAAAGTCACCTGGGGCCCCAGGCTGAGCACCATATGATTCAACCACCAAAGCCTACCTGGGAAAACAAGGAATCAGGGAAATGACTGGCAATACCCTATTCCTGGTCTTGATGATGATTTGCAGTAAAAGTTTTCTCAAGTGAGCGTCAGGTACTAAAAAGGTTTACAAGCTTACAGTACCGAGTGAGCATGAAGCTTCACAGCCATGGTCTGCCAGGCTTCAGTGAAAGGGAGAGAGGCCAAAAAGAAGGCCGCCTTTTTTTACAATGCGGCATTGTACAGAAGCCATCCAGTGGATGTAAACAAGGCGAACAGCCACTTGCATAGCACACTGTGCTGTGCAGTGCGTTTATCGCTGCTGGTGCCATAATTCAGGTGCCACAGAAGCTTTGCGTTTCTGTGGCACCTGTCTAGCCTAGCCCTGTGGGGTAAGAAATGTTACGAAGGTAACAACAGACCTGTCAGCCTACTTATTAGTGATGGCCAGGTTAGCACCAAGTGCCACTAACACAACTTAAAAACTCCTGGCAGTAAAATTTTACTTAAAGGTACTTAACCTTTAAAGGTATGTACCTGCCGAACAAGGGGAGTTTAGCAGAAGCCACTTGTCACGCCGACTCGGAGAGACTGCTGCATCCAAACAAGACTCGTAGCATGGCCATAACACCAAGCAGACAACAGGTTGCCTGTGATGAGACTGAGGAGCCTCTGACACCCTTATCCTTCCCTACACTTCCTATTTCTCTTCAGCCTCAAATAGGCAAGGTCAGCGCTGCATGCAGCTGCTGTCAGATGCACTCACACTGGACGGTCGACGGGCTGGATTGGACTGTTCGCTGCCGCGCCTGTTACCCCCAAGGGCTAGTAGATTATGGGTCTACTCCCTGGCGTACATGTTACAAGGTCGCTACTAGCCTAGTAGGAGCAAGGTATTACTGCGAGCTCGTCTTTGACGTGCTCAAATACAGCTAAAGCTGAAGTGGCAATGGGATCAAATATTCCTCCAACTGACTCAGCCAACCTCCGGGTCACAATGCAGCACAAATCTGGCACTTCATAAATCTGGCATGACACACTTTCCTTTTTCAAAAACCTTTCAAACCTTTCTCAAGTTGAGAGAGTGTTGAACCAGACAATGCTCAATGTTCTAGACCCACTTGAAGTGCTCAACAGAACCATCCCAATGATCAAGGCCTTACTTTAAGGAGTGGAATAAGGGTGGTTTTGGGAAGGGGGCAGGGTTCTTTAGCGGCAGCCACCGCAGCTGGAGGCAGAACCCCATCACCAGCCACAGCTTACGGGCCTAGCCAGACTCGCCCCAAGAACCTCCCTTGGCAGCGTCGTACCACCCATCTCATTGAGATCACTGTGAAGACACTCGCCCTGAGCAGCAGCTCCAAGCTGCCCATGCTCAGCATGGTCACCTTAGACGCAGCATTGCAGGAGACCATGTTCTCCACGTTATTCTCTAAGGTGTATGGGGTGTTTACATTCCTCACACATTGGTTCCTCTGAAGAGTCTCTGCCTTGATTCACAAAGAGTCAATAAACTTGCTCTCAAGCTCCATGCTCATTCTGTGCGCTATGCTCATAAGCTTGTTCAGACCAGACGTTCTCTTGAGCATTCTCCCCACCTTCTAACCAATCAGGAGAGGTCTGCTGGCTTGTCTGCCCGCAACCCTCCTGATCCTCACTGACCCCCCTTTTCTTTTCTGGTGAAGGGGCTTTCTTCACAAGTGGCCCCTTTTCCTTAATTAATGTGAGGAGCGTTTTGCTGCTTGCGTAGTTTTTCTTTTCCTTTCTTTCTTGCTTACTGTAGTGCTCTGTCACGCCAGATTAGTGCAGTGCCAGATTTATGCTGCATTGTGACCTGGAGGTTGGTTGAGTCAGTAGGTAGAGTATTTGAACCCTTGCTCAGTTCAGCCATAGCCGTATTTGAGCACGTCAAAGACGAACTCGCAGTAATACCTTGTTTGCTCCTAGCAATCTTGTAACATGTACGCCAGGAAGTAGACCCCTCTAGCCCTTGGGGGGCAGCAGGCGTGGCAGCGCCCAGTCCAGTCCAGTCCAGTCCTCCGTCCAGTGTGAGTGCAACCGACAGCAGCTGCATGCAGCGCTGACTTTGCCTATTGCAG
>LFIK01002853.1_pt1 | contig 14027 bp, 10 predicted proteins | sample 643401 | NCBI WGS metagenome assembly LFIK01 (sample SAMN03777447, study PRJNA286221) | soda lake metagenome | biome: soda lake; feature: Kulunda steppe; material: water; isolation source: sample T5-Br brine of Lake Tanatar-5 | place: Russia: Kulunda steppe | collected 2010-07 | reverse complement strand
TACCAGACCGGGGGGCGCTCGGCCCGCAACAGCGCGCCGGTCATGCCCGCAGGCGTGGGCGGCCAGCCATAGCTCGGGCGGCTGTCCATTTCCAGATAGGTGACGGTATAGCTGACCTCATCACCCGCCTTGTGGCCAGTCTGTCCGGTCATCCGGTTTCGACCTTCAGATCGGGGAACTGGCCCCATTCCGACCACGATCCGTCATAAAGCGCATGGCGGGCATGGCCCAGCCGTTCCAGCCCGAGGCTCAACACCGCCGCTGTCACACCCGAGCCGCAGGTGGTGATGACCGGCCGCGCCAGATCGATGCCCGCCTCCTCGAAGGCGGCGCGCAGCGCGTCGCCCTGTTTCATCGTGCCATCGGGGTCCAGCAGGGCGTTGAAGGGCAGGTTCAGCGCGCCGGGCATGTGGCCCGCGCGCAGCCCCTCGCGCGGCTCGGGAGTGTCGCCCCGGAACCGCTCGGGCGGACGGGCATCGACGATCTGCCAGTCGCGCAGCTTGACCGCGGCGGCGACCTGGCTCACATCCTTGACCATATGCGCTTGCCGCTGGACGGTGATGTGACGCTCGCGCAGCATGGGGGCCATGTCTTCGGTCGCGCGCCCCTCGGCCTGCCATTTCGGGAAGCCGCCGTCCAGCACGGCGACATCGGTCTTGCCCATCAGCCGGAACAGCCACCAGACGCGAGCGGCCGAGAACAGGCCCATCCCGTCATAGACGACCACCTGATGCCCGTCGCCCACACCCATGGCGCGCATGCGCGACATGAACTTCTCGACCGGGGGGGCCATATGCGGCAGGTTCGAGCGGTGGTCGCTGATCTCGTCGATATCGAAAAAGCGCGCGCCGGGGATATGCGCGGCCTCGTACTCGGCCCGGGCATTGCGGCCCATCTGCGGCAGATACCAGCTTGCATCCAGAATGCGCAGGTCCGGGTCCTGCAGGTGCTGCGCCAGCCAGCCGGTCGAGACCAGTGTCTTCGGATCGTCCATGGATACCCCCGCTTGGCCGCCACCCGATATGCCTAGCCAAGCGCGGCGGGGCTGGCAAGAGAGCGGCGGGGCTTTTCGACCTCGCGCAACTGGCGTAATCACGGGTGCCATGAACGAGGGGCTGACCGCGATATACGACCGGATGGTAGAGGCGGGCGACCTGCGGCCGGATGCGGCCCAGCGCGCGGTGATGCCGTTGTTCGAGCCGTTGCGCGACTGGCTGGCGCGCCCGGCGGCGCCCTCGGGCCGCCTGCGCGGCTGGCTGTCGCGCGGCACGCCCGCGCCTGCGCCGGGGCTGTATCTGTGGGGCGGGGTGGGGCGCGGCAAATCGATGCTGATGGACCTGTTCGTCGCGCATGTCGATGCTGCGGCCGCGCGCCGGGTGCACTTTCATGCCTTCATGCAGGAGATCCACGCCGGGCTGCACGCGGCGCGCAAGCGCGGTGCCGAGGATGCGCTTGTCCCGGTCGCCGACAAGGTGATCGCTGAGACGCGGCTTCTGGCGCTGGATGAGATGCAGATCACGGACATCACTGACGCGATGATCGTGGGCCGACTGTTCGAGAGGCTGCTCGATGGTGGTGTGGCGGTGGTGACCACCTCGAACCGCCCGCCTGACGATCTTTACAAGGACGGGCTGAACCGGGCGCTGTTCCTGCCCTTCATCGAGTTGCTGAAGACACGCATGAAGGTGCACGAAATCCAGTCCGAGACCGATTACCGCCAGCATCGGCTTGCCGGGGCGCAGGTCTGGTTCACCCCCGCCGATGCCCGTGCCCGCGCCGAGATGGCGCGCATCTGGGATGAGTTGACCGGCCATGACCCGGGCACGCCGCTGCGCCTGCCGCTGAAAGGGCGCGAGGTGGTGGTGCCGTATGCGCACAACGGCGTCGGTCGGGGGCGGTTCTGGGATTTCTGCGGCCAACCGCTGGGGCCTGCGGATTATCTGGCCATCGCCAATGCGCTGCGCGTGCTGATAATCGAGGATATCCCCTATCTTTCGGCCACGAACTACAACGAGGCGCGGCGCTTCGTAACCCTGATTGACACGGTATATGAGGCACGCATGCGCCTGATCGCCTCGGCTGCGGCGGCGCCGGACAGGCTTTATACCGAGGGAGAAGGGCTGTTCGAATTCGATCGCACAGTCAGTCGTTTGCACGAGATGCAGAGCGCCGGCTGGGCGGAGTAAGTGCTGCGCGCAGTTGCTCGGGTCGTGGTGTATCCGCCAGAAGTAGAATCGCCCTGACCTTTCGGTCAGGGCGCTCTGAGCAGAAACCGCGCGACCCTAAATCGGTGCGCCCGGAGTAAGCCCCACAGAAGGTGAGCAAGGGGGCCAAATCGATCCTGTAAGTTGATTGGAATGTGGCGGAAAACTGCGTTACTGCCAAGCACTGAATGTGTTTGGGACATAATTGCACCTATTTTGTCACGGATTGGGCAGGGATTGTTGCATTGACGCGGACAGTATCAACGCCTGCGGCGGTCTGGTTCAATTACGGAGACGACATCTCGCGGTGAGGTCACAGCCAGTCGCGCAGGACGGGAATCAGGGGCAGATCGGCGGGGGGCATCGGGTGGTTGCGCAGATCGGTCGGGCGCACCCATTTCAGCGCCTGCCCTTCGCGGCCCTGCATCTGCCCCTGCCATTTGCGACAGGCGAAAAGCGGCATAAGCAGATGAAAATCCGGGTAGCTGTGGCTGGCAAAGGTCAGTGGCGCGAGACAGCTTTCCCAGGTGTCGATGCCCAACTCCTCGTGCAATTCGCGGATCAGCGCCGCTTCGGGCGTCTCGCCCGGCTCTACCTTGCCGCCCGGAAACTCCCAGAGCCCGGCCATCGACCGGCCCTTGGGGCGCTGCGTCAGCAGCACGCGCCCGTCCACGTCGATCAGCGCCACCGCCGAGACCAGAACCAGCTTCACGAGCGATAATCCGCGTTGATCTCGATGTAGCGGTTGGTCAGGTCGCAGGTCCAGATGGTCGCCGCACCATCCCCAAGACCCAGATCGACCGCGATGCGGATGTCGGTCTGCTTCATGTAGCTTGCCCCCGTCTCTTCGGCGTAATCGGGCGCGACCTGTCCCTCGGTCGCGACCAGATGTGGCCCGAGGCGGATGGACAACCGGTCGCGGTCGGCCTCGGCCCCGGATTTGCCCACGGCCATCACGATCCGGCCCCAGTTCGGATCTTCCCCCGCCACGGCTGTCTTGACCAGCGGCGAGTCGGCGATGGCAAAGCCCATGCGCCGTGCATCGGCGTCCGAGCGCGCGCCGGTCACGGCCACCTCGATGAATTTCGTGGCCCCCTCGCCATCGCGGACCACCTGATGCGCGAGGTCCAGCATCACACCCCCCAGCGCATCGGCGAAGGCGGCGCCCTCGGGGCTGTTTGTGTCGCTGATGAGTGGCGCATCGGCCTGCCCGGTCGCCCCCACCAGCACCATGTCCGAGGTCGAGGTGTCGCTGTCCACGGTGATGCAGTTGAAGCTGCGCCCGGTCTGCTGCGCGAGGATGTCCTGCAGCGCGGGGCGGGTGATGCGGGCGTCGGTGAAGATATAGACCAGCATCGTTGCCATGTCGGGCGCGATCATGCCCGACCCCTTGGCGATCCCCGCAATCTGCACCGGCACTCCGCCGATCTCGACCGTTGCCGCCGCGCCCTTGGGGAAGGTGTCGGTCGTCATGATGGCGCGGGCGGCGTCAGGCAGCGCGTCCTCGGACAGATCGGCGACCAGCCCGGATAGCGCGGCAGTGATGCGTTCATGCGGCAGGGGCTCTCCGATGACACCGGTCGAGGCGGTCAAGACGCGCGCGGCGGGCAGGCCTGTCGCCGCGCTGACGGCGGCGCATAACTCGGCAACGGACCGCGCCCCGGCTGCCCCGGTGAAGGCGTTCGCATTGCCGGAATTGACAAGGATCGCGGCGCCTTCGGTCCCGTCCTGGGTGATCTTCTCCTGTGCGTCAAGGATCGAGGCCGCGCGGGTGGCCGAGCGTGTGAACACCCCCGCCACCACCGAGCCTGGCGCAAGCTGGGCGAGCATCACATCCGCCCGCCCCGGATAGCGCACCCCGGCGGCGGCACTGGCCACGCGCAGCCCTCGGATCACTGGCAGGTCGGGAAAGGTCGCGGGCGCGAGGGGCGAGACCGCCGGGTGTCTGCGGGTCGTTTCTGCTGCGGGTCTGGCGGCCAGCCGCGCCTTCAGTGCCCTGATCTTGCGTTTGAGCTTTTTCTTCGCGCCCATGGCCTGTCCCCATACGAAAGCCGGGCCGACACGGGCCCGGCTTTGGCGCTTTACACTTGGCAGGTTCAGTCGTCCAGCAGGTCGTCGCGCCCCAGAACGGTGGGGTCCAGCCCCTCATAGGCGCGCTCGATCGTGACAGCCTCTGTCGCGCTGGTCAGCACTTCCTGCGCCGCCTCGCGCTGCAGGTTCTGCTCCAGCGCCTCGCGCACCTCATCCAGCGGCGGTGCCGAGGACATGCGCGTGTCGTTCAGCTTGACGATGTGCCAGCCGAACTGCGTCGCCAGCGGACCCATGTATTCGCCCACTTCCAGCGACTGCACCGCTTCCTCGAAATCCGGGATCATCGCGCCCAGCCCGAACCAGCCCAATGAGCCACCCGCCTGCGCGGCGCCGTCTATCGAGTGCTCTCGCGCCAGTTCGGCGAAATCGGCGCCATCTTCCAGCGCTTCGAGGATGGGGGCGACCTCTTCCTCGGTCTCGACGAGGATGTGTGATGCGTTGTATTCGGGCGTCGGCTCACGCCCGTCGAATTCGGTGACGAAAGCCTCATAGGCGGCTTCCACATTCTCTTCGGTCAGCGCGGCCTCGGCCGCACGGGTCAGCGCGGCGTTGGCGACAAAGGCGCGCTGCTCGTTCTCGAAGGCGATCTGCTCGCGCGCACTCAGCGTTCCCTCAGTCTGCTGCATCAGCGCTGTCTGCTCGATCAACTGCTCGACCAGCGGCTCGAACAGGGCTTCGGCCGGCATTTGGCGAAACTGCTCGGGCAGGGTGTCGCGCGCCGCCAGCAGGTGGCCCAGCGTGATCTCGGTGCCGCCCACGGTCGCAAGCACCGTGTCGCGCGTCGGCTCGGTCTCGGCCAGCGCGGGTGCCCCGAGCATGAGTGCCGTTGCCATCACCAGGCCGGGTCGAGAAAAGCTGCGTATCATGTTATCTCCCTCGGCGCCGCTGCGGGCGCGTGTCGTTGACAGTTTTCGGGCCGCCCATTACATCGCGAGCAGGTCGGCCTGCGACGGGGCCGCGCGGTTCACCTGCCCTTCTATGGAAGCGCATGCGTGCCGACAACCCCGCGACGCGACACCGACCCCTGACGTTTTGGTTAGCGGCCCGCCACAAGGTCCGCATCGGACAACAAGAGGCAGAGAGCGCATGCTGGGTCTAGGGACGATCACGAAAAAGGTGTTCGGCACCGCGAATGACCGCAAGGTCAAGACCGTCCGTCCCATCGTCGCGAAGATCAACGCGCTCGAGCCCGAGTTTCAGGCGCTGGACGATGACGGGCTGATCGTCCGCACCGAGGACCTCAAGGCCCGCGTTGCCAATGGCGAGAGCCTGGAGGACGTGCTGCCCGAGGCCTTTGCCAACTGCCGCGAGGCCGCGCGCCGCGCGCTGGGCCTGCGCGCCTTCGACGTGCAGCTTATCGGCGGCATCTTCCTGCATCGCGGCAACATCGCCGAGATGAAGACGGGCGAGGGCAAGACGCTCGTCGCTACGCTTCCTGCCTATCTGAACGCGCTGACGGGCGGGTCGGTGCATATCGTCACCGTCAACGACTACCTGGCCAAGCGCGACTCGGAATGGATGGGCAAGGTCTTTGCCAAGCTTGGGATGCGCACTGGCGTCGTCTATTCGCAGCAGCCCGATGACGAAAAGCGCGACGCCTATGCCGCCGATGTGACCTACGCCACCAACAACGAGTTGGGCTTCGACTATCTGCGCGACAACATGCGGATGCGCATCGAGGAGATGAAGCAGCGGGGCCATTACTACGCGATCGTCGACGAGGTCGACTCGATCCTGATCGACGAGGCCCGCACGCCGCTGATCATCTCTGGCCCGGCGCAGGATCGCACTGACCTTTATGTCAAGGTCGATGCGCTGATCCCCTCGCTGTCGGAAGAGCATTACACGATCGACGAGAAGATCCGCAACGCGACCCTGACGGATGAGGGCAACGAGTTCATCGAGGAAAAGCTGCACGAGGCCGGCCTGCTGAGCGAGGGGCAATCGCTTTACGACCCCGAGGCCACATCGCTGGTGCATCACGTCAACCAGGGCCTGCGCGCGCACAAGCTGTTTCACAAGGACCAGAACTATATCGTGCGCGATCGCAGCATCGTGCTGATCGACGAGTTCACGGGCCGCATGATGGTGGGCCGCCGTCTGTCGGACGGGCTGCATCAGGCCATCGAGGCCAAGGAAGGCTGCGCCATCCAGCCCGAAAACGTGACTTATGCCTCGGTGACGTTCCAGAACTATTTCCGCATGTATGAAAAGCTCGGCGGAATGACCGGGACCGCCTCGACCGAGGCGCCGGAGTTCAAGGAAATCTACAATCTCGGCGTGGTCGAGGTTCCCACCAACCTGCCGATCGCGCGGGTGGACGAGGATGATCAGGTCTATCGCACCGTGACCGAAAAGCTCGACGGTGTGCTCGAGGAGATCCGCGCGGCGAATGAAAAGGGTCAGCCGATCCTTGTCGGCACGACCTCGATCGAGAAGTCCGAGGAGCTTTCGCAACTGCTGACCAAGGCGGGGATCAAGCACAATGTGCTGAACGCCCGCCAGCACGAGCAGGAAGCGCAGATCGTCGGCGATGCCGGGCGGTTGGGTGCGGTGACCATCGCCACGAACATGGCCGGGCGCGGCACCGACATCCAGTTGGGCGGCAATGTCGAGATGCGCGTTTTGCAGGCGCTGACCGACGACCCCGAGGCCGACCCGGCCGAGACCCGCGCCCGAATCGAGGCCGAGGTCGCGGACGAGAAGCAGAAAGTCATCGCCGCAGGCGGCTTGTTCGTGCTGGCGACCGAGCGGCACGAAAGCCGACGCATCGACAACCAGCTGCGCGGCCGGTCGGGGCGGCAGGGGGACCCGGGGCGGTCGGTGTTCTTCCTGAGCCTTGAGGATGACCTGATGCGCATCTTCGGCTCGGAGCGGCTGGAGAAGGTGCTCTCCACCCTCGGCATGAAAGAGGGCGAGGCCATCGTTCACCCCTGGGTGAACAAGTCGCTGGAAAAGGCGCAGGGCAAGGTCGAGGCGCGCAACTTCGACATCCGCAAGGAACTGCTGAAATACGACAACGTGATGAACGACCAGCGCCGCGTGGTGTTCGAGCAGCGGCTGGACATCATGCGGTCGGATGATCTGTCCGATGTGATCGAGGATATGCGTCATCAGGTCATCGACGATCTGATCGACCTGCACATGCCCGCCAAGTCCTATGCCGAGCAGTGGGAAATGGAAGAGCTGGGCGAGCAGGTGCGCGAGAAGCTGGGGGTCGAGATTCCGGCTGTCGAATGGGGCGAGGAAGACGGGGTCGATCAGGATGTCGTACGCGAGCGGCTGGTCGAACTGGCCGACGCGCGGATGGCCGAGAAAGAAGAGCAATTCGGCCCCGAGACCCTGCGCAATCTGGAAAAGCAGATCCTGATCGAGACCATCGACCGCAAATGGCGCGAGCATCTGCTGACACTTGACCATCTGCGCTCGGCTGTGCGGTTCCGGGGCTACGCCCAGCGCGACCCGCTGAACGAATACAAGACCGAAGGTTTCATGCTGTTCGAGGCGATGCTGAACTCGCTGCGCGAGGACGTCACGCGCACCCTGTCGCGCGTGCGCCCGTTAAGCGAGACGGAACAGAAATCCATGTTGCAGCAGCTTGCCCTGCAGCAGCAGAGCGCCAAGGTCGCGGAAGAAAACGATGGTGTTGCGCCGGAACCGCTGGTCGAGGGCTTTGATGAGACCAACCCCGAGACCTGGGGTAATCCGGGTAGAAACGATCCTTGTCCCTGCGGCTCTGGCAAGAAGTTCAAGCACTGCCACGGGCGCATCCTCTAGCCGGTTTGCGCCGCCCTGACGCCACGAATTTGACGGAAACTCCACTTTAACGCCTAATTGGCGCCGGATTCCTCCTGCAGATTGTTTCCAGATTGGTGACATGAGTGGGCTGGATCATGGAAAAGAAGATTCTCATCCGCGGCGCGGCAATCGTGGTTGCAGGGATTGCTGTCTCGACATTCGCGGCGCAACATCTGCTGGACGCTGCGCCGGTCAAGACCTCGGAGTTGCGGCAGCCTGTCGCTCAGGAGCCAGGGGGCGAGGTTGTTGGCGCGGGGATCATCAGCACCGGCACGAAACGCGTGGCGGCCGAGCGTGACCCGGTCATGTTGCAGCTTGAGTCGGAACGCGGCACCGCAGAAATCAACCTGACTGCGCTGCAGGATGAGGACCACACCTCTGCGGCGCGGCCCGGCGATCCCGATCTGACGCAGAGAGAGGCACTTGCAGCCCCCGAGCCGCAGGCGGCCGGTCCGCAGGCAGCAGCAGAGCCCCCCGAGCTGGGGCCGGGCGTTCCCGAGACAGCGGAGGCCGCGGTTGCCGGGACGGAATCGCATGAGATCGACACTTCGATCGCCGAGCCTGATTGCACGCCCAGCCTGACGCTCGCGCCGGGGATCGACGCGCTGATCGAGCTGGCAATCAAGGCCCCGTGCCATGGTGGCGAGCGGTTGGTCATCAGCCATGACGACCTTGCCTTCAGTGCGACCCTCTCGCCCTCGGGGGATTACGCCGCCTTCGTTCCGGCCCTGTCGTCGGACGCAAAGGTCGATGTGGTCATCGGCGATGATGTCGTTCTGCAGGAGCACGCACAGATCGACGGCCTGGAGGACCTGCTGCGCGTCGCATTGCAGTGGTCAGGTGATGCCCCGCTGGCGATGCACGCCTATCACCGAGGCGCCGCCTATGGCAAAGCAGGGCACCTCAATGCGCTGCAACCCTTCGATTCCGAACTCGACGAGGCCTTCCTGATTGCCCTCGGCGGTGCCGGGGACGCGCACCAGATGCGCGCGCAGGTCTATTCGGTCCCGATTGCCAATGCAGCCGATGCGCGGCTGGAGGTGGAGGTGCAGTTCTCCGACACGGCTTGCGGTGGCGCGCTTTCGGCCCATGTACTGCAATCGGTTGGCGGGGAGGATGCCGATGTGACTGAGATCGACATGGCGCTGCCTGATTGCCCTGCGGGCGAAGGCTCGCTGGTCATGGCGCTGCCGCTGGTGCAGCAGGACACTGGACTCGTCGCCGCGCTGCCTGGCCGGGACTGACGCACCGGGACGACGCGCGCTACTCGGCGGCTTTAGAGGTGTCGCGGAACACCGGCTCCATTCGTGCCAGGATATCTTCGGCCAGGTGGCACTTCACCTGATGCCCTTCGGCCAGTGTGCGCAGGGGGGGCACCTCGCGCTCGCACAGATTGTCCGGCACCTCGGATTTCCAGCGGCAGCGGGTCTGGAACGGGCAGCCGGACGGCGGGTTCATCGCGGACGGGATGTCGCCCTCGAGCACGATTCGTTTCTTCTCGATAGAGGTATCGGCGACGGGCACGGCCGAGAGCAGCGCCTCGGTATAGGGGTGGTAGGGCGGCGCGAAGACCTGATCGGTGCGCCCAAGCTCGACCACATGGCCCAGATACATTACCATCACCCGGTCCGACAGGTAACGCACGATCGACAAGTCATGGCTGATGAACAGCAGCGTCGTGCCGTTCCTGCGCTGGATATCCATCAAGAGCTGCGTCACCGCTGCCTGCACCGACACATCGAGCGCCGAGACGGGCTCATCCGCCACGACGATCTTTGCATCCCCGGCAAAGGCCCGTGCGATACCCACACGCTGTTTCTGCCCGCCTGACAACTGGCGCGGCATCCGTTCGGCAAAGGCGCGGGGCAGTTTGACGAGGTCCAGAAGCTCGAGCATGCGCTGCCGCCGCTCGGCGTTGGACTTGCCGACGCGGAAGATCTCGAGCGCGCGGATGATCTGCGCGCCCACGGTCATCGACGGGTTGAGCGTGTCGAACGGGTTCTGGAATACCATCTGCAAAGAGGAAACGGCATCGGTGTTTCGATGCTGGATCGGGGTCGATTCGAGGTTTTCGTCAAACAGCATGAGCTTGCCGCCAGTGGCCGTTTCCAGCCCCATGAGCACCTTGGCGAAGGTGGACTTGCCACACCCGGATTCGCCGACGATCGCCAGGGTCTCGCCCGCGCGGGCATCGAAGCTCAGCGTCTCGTTGGCCTTGACCACCTTGGTATCGCCACCCGAAAACAGTGACGAGGCCGCGACCTCGTAATACTTGCGCAGATCGTCCATGCGCAGCACAACCTCGCCGATCTCGGTGGGGGCGACGTCTTCATCGCTGCTCCAGGCGGCGTCCCAGTCGATCTCGTCGATGCGCAGGCAGCGGCTGTCATGCCGCTCGTCACCTTCGATCGCGGCCATGGGCACATCGCGCGCGTCGCAGAGCCCGTCCTTGAAGTAGTCGCAGCGCGGGCCGAAATTGCAGCCCGGCGGGCGTTCGTGTGGCAGGGGGAAATTGCCCGGTATGGCGCGCAGCGGGCGCGAGGTCTTATCGGCGCTGGGCAGCGGGATCGCGCGGAAGAGTGCCTGCGTGTACGGGTGGCGCATTCGGTTGAAGACGTCGCGGATCGCACCGGTCTCGACCGCCTCGCCCGAATACATGACAGTGATTCGGTCGCAGACCTCCATCACAAGCCCGAGATTGTGACTTATGAACAGCATCGAGGTGCCGTATTGGCGGCCCAGCTCCTTGACCAGATCGACGATCCCGGCCTCGACCGTCACATCGAGCGCGGTGGTGGGTTCGTCGAGGATCAGTAGTGCGGGGTTGGCCATCAGCGCCATGGCGATGACGATGCGCTGTTGCTGCCCGCCCGACAGCTGGTGCGGGTAGGCGTCGAGGATGCGGTCAGGGTCCGGCAGGCGCACATCGGCGATCAACTGGCGGGCACGGGCACGGGCCTCGCGCTCGGGCATCTGCTGGTGGATCATCGGGACTTCCATCAACTGCCGCCCGATCTTCATCGCCGGATTGAGGGACGCCATGGGCTCCTGATAGATCATCGCGATTTCCGAGCCGCGGATTTTCGCCAGCTCCGCGGCGCTCATGGCGTTCAGGTCGCGGCCCTTGAACTTGATGGAGCCGCCGGTGATGCGCCCATTGACGCCGAGATCCTGCATCACCCCCAGCGCGACTGTGGATTTGCCGCAGCCGGATTCGCCCACCAGCCCCATCGCCTCGCCGGGCAGGACGGTGCAGGAGAAATCCATAACCGCCGGAATTTCGCGCAGGCGCGTGAAGAAGGAAATCGAGAGGTTCTCGATTTCCAGGATGGGTTGGGAACCATTCCAATCAGTCATCACAGCGCCCCTGTCTTATGGACCAGTGCGATCGCCAGCGAGGCTGTTTGAAAACCGATGGCCACAGCCGACCAGCCTGCTGCGACTGCATTGCGCCTTCCAATGCTTTTGGCCCATTGTTTAACAGAGTTATCGCCGAAAGGATCACTATCAGAAGCGAAAGTGGCGACTCCCATTTCTTTGGGCGGCTCGATTTGAGTGCTTCGCCACCAAAAATACGCGGCAAGCCCTCCCGAGATAACTGCAAGAATCTGCAAAAGCACTTCGGTCATACCGCTAGTCCTTCAAACTCTCTTCGCGCAGCCCGTCGGCGAGCAGGTTGAGCCCCAGCACCAGCGACATCAACGCCAGCGCCGGGGCCAGCGCGGCGTGGGGGTAGACGGTCAGCAGGCGGCGGCCCTGGTTGATGGTCGAGCCCCAGTCCGGGCTTTCGGGTGCGACGCCCAGGCCGAAGAAGCCCAGCGTGCCCAGCAGGATGGTGGTGTAGCCGATACGCAGGCAGAAATCGACGATCAGCGGTCCGCGGGCATTGGGCAGGATTTCCCACAGCATGATATAGGCGGGCCGTTCGCCCCGTGTCTGTGCGGCGGCAACATAGTCGCGCGTCTTGATGTCGAGCGTGATGCCGCGCACGATCCGGAACACAGTGGGCGAATTGACGAAGACCACGGCGACAAAGACGTTGAGCAGGTTGGGCGACATCCCCCAGACGCCCAGCGGGTCGGCATTGAAGGCGAGGCCCGAATAGGCCCATAGCCCCACCAATAGCACGCCACCCACGTAGAGGTTGCGCCGCGCGGGCTGGGTGAAAAAGCGCGCATTCAGCAGTACAGTGAAGAACAGCACCGGCACGATGAACAGCACGCCGGCCATGACGCGGGGAATGGCGGTTTCCTGGATCTCGGGCGCGACCAGCAGGAAGAACAGCAGGATCACCGGGAAGGCCAGCACCAGATTGGCGACAAAGGTCAGCCCGGTATCCAGCCGCCCGCTCAGGTACCCTGCGGGCAGGCCGAGCGAGATGCCGATCATGAAGGAGATCATGGCGGCGAAAGGCGCGATGCGCAACACCTCGCGCGCACCCATGATCATGCGCGAGAACACGTCCCGCGCCAGCGCGTCGCCGCCGAGCAGGAAGTGCTCGAAGCCACCCTCGGGGTCGCGCAGGGGCGAGCCCGGCGTTGCGTTGCGCATTCCCGAGAATTGCGCGAGCGGGTCGTGGGTGATGATCATGTCGGCAAAGAGCGCGGCAAACACCCAGAACATCACCAGCGCGAAGCCGATCATGCCGACGGTCGAGTCGAACAATTTGCCATAGAGTCCGAGCCGCCGCTTGAACAGGATCGAAACAGCGAAGAGCGCGACCAGCGCCACCCACACCGGGGTGAGTTGCACGGCGAGTTGGCCAAGGATCTGGGGCCAGCCAAGGGGATCGATCATGCGCGCACCCTCATGTCACGCGGATGCGCGGGTTGAGATAGACATAGCCGATATCCGAGATGAGCTGCGTCAGCAGCACCACGATCACGGCGACGACCGAGGCGGCGAGCAGCAGTTCGATATCGTTGTTCACCGCCGCTTCGAACAGCGTCCAGCCGAAGCCCGGATAGCTGAACAGCACCTCGACGATCACCACGCCCGTCAGCAGCCACGGGATCTGCAGCATGATGACCGTAAACGGCGCAATCAGCGCGTTACGCAGCGCGTGGCGCAGCACGATGTTGGAGAAGCGCACCCCCTTCAGCCGGGCGGTGCGGATATATTGCTGGGTCATCACCTCGGTCATCGAGGCCCGTGTGATCCGCGCCACATAACCCATGCCGTAAAGTGCGATGGTCAGGACCGGCAGGGTAAAGTTCCAGAAGGTGATCTTGTCCAGCGCCGAGCGGGCGTTGCCCTGAAACAGCACCGGCCCGTCGATCCAGCCCCACTGCGCCAGCAGCGGCGACAGCCCGGCGGTGGATGAAGCCAGCAGCGCGATGAACACCACGCCGGAGACGTATTCCGGGGTCGCGGTCGAGACGATGGCGAAGGTCGAGAGCGACCGGTCGGTGCGCGAGCCCTCGCGCATCCCGGCGAGTACGCCCACCGCCAGTGCCATCGGCACCATCACGATCAGCGCCCACATCATCAAGAGCCCCGTCGCCCCAAGCCGTGTCGGGATCACTTCGGAAACCGACGCCCGGAAGCGGGTGGACTCGCCCCAATAGCCCTGCAGTAGCCCGCAGCGGGCCGGGGCGTCGGCAGTGACCCCGTGGGCGCGGTAGCAGCGGCCCGTTCTGCTGCCGTCTTCGGCGGTGCGCGTCCAGCCCGGGGCGACGCCCAGCCATTCGCCATAGCGCACCAGCATGGGGCGGTCGTAGCCATTTCGGGCCAGCCAGCTTGCCACCTCGGCATCCGAGATGCGCGCGCCGGCCTGCGTCTTGGCCAGCGTCTCCAGCTTCGCGGGCAGGTTGGTCAGATAGAAGACGACGAAGGTCAGGCAGAGTGCCGTGACGATCATCACACCGATACGACGGACGAGGAAGAACAGCATGGCCGGTCCTGCAGGCAAAGGGGCGTGGCGAGCGGCGGGGC
>LFIK01002852.1_pt1 | contig 14027 bp, 12 predicted proteins | sample 643401 | NCBI WGS metagenome assembly LFIK01 (sample SAMN03777447, study PRJNA286221) | soda lake metagenome | biome: soda lake; feature: Kulunda steppe; material: water; isolation source: sample T5-Br brine of Lake Tanatar-5 | place: Russia: Kulunda steppe | collected 2010-07 | reverse complement strand
GCGTCCCGGCAGGAGGCAGGACATGTCCGATATGCAGGCGCAGACCCCCGTCGAGCCCGGCAAGATCCCAGTCACCGTGCTGACCGGCTATCTCGGCGCCGGCAAGACCACGCTTCTCAACCGCATCCTCACGGAGAATCACGGCAAGCGTTACGCCGTCGTCGTGAACGAATTCGGTGAGATCGGCATCGACAACGACCTCGTCGTGGGCGCGGACGAGGAAGTCTTCGAGATGAATAACGGCTGCATCTGCTGCACCGTGCGCGGCGATCTGATCCGCATCATGGACGGGCTGATGAAGCGGCGCGGCAAGTTCGACGCGGTTATCGTCGAGACGACAGGGCTCGCCGATCCCGCCCCCGTCGCCCAGACCTTCTTCATGGATCAGGACGTAGCTGACGCCGCGCGGCTCGATGCGGTGGTCACCGTCGCCGATGCAAAATGGCTCGCCGAGCGGCTGAAGGATGCGCCGGAGGCCAAGAACCAGATCGCCTTCGCCGACGTGATATTGCTCAACAAGATCGATCTCGTCAGCGAGGCCGAACTCGCCGATGTCGAGGCCCGCATCCGCACCATCAACCCCTATGCCCGGCTCCACCGCACCACGAAATGCGATGTCGAGATCGCGCAGGTTCTGGAGCGCAACGCCTTCGATCTCGAGCGCATAATCGAATTGGAGCCCGAATTCCTCGAGGATGGCCACCACCACCACCATCACGACGAGGAGATGCAATCCATCGCCATCACGCTCGATGGTGAGGTCGATCCGGAGAAATTCCTGCCCTGGATTTCGCAACTCACGCAGGTTCAGGGCCCCGATATCCTGCGCTGCAAGGGCATCGTCGCCTTCCCCGACGAGCCGAAGCGCTTCGTCTTCCAGGGGATCCACATGATCCTCGACGGCGATGTCCAGGGCGACTGGAAGGCCGGGGAGCCGCGCCGCTCCCGCGTCGTCTTTATCGGGCGCAACCTCGATGAGAACGCCATCCGCGAGGGCTTCCTCGCTTGCCGGGCCGGATGACGCGCCGGCGGTTCAGATTTCGACCGCCAGCACGGCGAGACAATCCCCCGGCTTGACGAGACCCGGCACGTGGCGGGCCATGACGAGCCCGGCGCGGGGCGCCCGATACGCGACGGGTCTCGCGCCGGTGCGCCCTACGGGATGGATGAAGGCGAGCACGTCCCCCGGTTCTCCCCGTCCGCCGAGGCCGATACAGGGCTCGATCAGCCCGCCCTCTTGCGCGAAGACGAAACAATCGCCATCCGGCATGTCGAGCCATTGCGGTTCGGCCCGCTCTCCGGACAGCTCGGGTGGCGCATCGAGAATGCCGGCATGGACGAGCAGGTTATGCGTGCCTCGTTTGGCGATGGCGAGGCGCTCCGGCGTGGTGGTGCCCGCGCCCCCGAGCTCTGTCGTGACGAAAGTCTTGCCCATATCCTCTGCGACCCCGTCGAGAAGCCCCACCGAATCGATTTCGAGCATCTGCAACGCATACGGCGCCCCGAAAGCCGCGACCGCTGCGCGGCAGCGCGCCTCCTGTGCCTTGTCGGGCAGGATGTGGCAGGCGGCGAGTGGCAGGAAATCCAGCGTCTTGCCGCCGGAATGGAAGTCGAGCACGTAATCCGCCAGAGAGAAGAGATGCCGGGTGACGTAATCGGCGATCTTCTGCGTCGGCGTGCCGTCCGGCCTGCCGGGGAAGGAGCGGTTGAGATTGCCGTTATCGATCGGCGAGGTGCGACGCCCGGCCCGGAAGGCGGGCTCGTTCAGCGTCGGCAGGATGATCACCCGCCCGTTTATCTGCGCGGGATCGAGCTTCGCGGCGAGATCGTACAGCGCGACCGGACCCTCGTATTCGTCACCGTGATTGCCGCCGATCAGCAGCGCCGTCGGCCCCGCCCCGTTGCGGATCACGCAGATCGGGATCATCACCGATCCCCAGGCCGAATCGTCACGGCTCCACGGCAAACGCAGGAAGCCGTGTTGCGCGCCGTCGCGGTCGAAATCGAGATCGCAGCTGATCGGGGAGGGGGGAAGCGTATCGGGCATCAATGCGGTCTCAATCCTTGACGAACAATTCGCGGGGCACGTGGGCGAGGCATTCCACCCCGGTTTCGGTGATCAGGATGCTCTCGGTAATCTCGAGCCCCATATCGGCCAGCCAGAGCCCGCTCATGAAATGGAAGGTCATGCCCGGTTCGAGCACGGTGCGGTCGCCCGAGCGCAGGCTCATGGTGCGCTCGCCCCAATCGGGCGGGTAGCTCAGGCCGATGGAATAGCCGGTGCGGTTGTCCTTGATGATACCGTAGCGCTCCAGCACGCTGAAGAAGCCGAAGGCGATATCCTCGCAGGTCATGCCGGGGCGCGCATTCTCGAGCCCCGCCTCCATGCCTTCCAGCACCGCCTTCTCCGCATCTAGGAACGCCTGCGGTGGCTTGCCGAGGAAGACCGTGCGCGAGAGCGGGCAATGGTAGCGGTTCACGCAGCCCGCGATCTCGAAGAAGGTTCCCTCGCCCGCGCGCAGGGGCTGGTCGTTCCAGGTGAGATGCGGTGCGGCGGCGTCGGGGCCCGAGGGCAGCAGCGGCACGATGGCGGGGTAGTCGCCGCCCGTCTCCGAGACCCCGCGTATGCCGACATCATAGATCTCGGCGACGAGGTCGCATTTGCGGATGCCGGGTTCTGCCTTTTCCAGGATGCGCTGATGCATCGCCTCGACGATCCGCGCAGCCTTGCGCATGAAGCCGATCTCGGCTTCGCTCTTGATGGCGCGGTTCCAGTTCACCAACGCCGTGGCATCGAGGAAGAGCGCATTGGGCAGGTGCGTGGTCAGTGCCGCATAGGCGGCGGCGGTGAAATAGTAGTTGTCGAGCTCGACCCCGATCCGCGCCTTGTCGAATCCGCGCGACTCGATGATCGCGGCGAGCAGGTCCATCGGATGATGGTCGGTGGATTGCACATAGTGATCGGGGTAGGAGAGTATGTTGTCGTCATGCAGCCAGGCCGTGCGCCGGGCACCGGCGGCATCCTGCAGCCGGCCATACCAGACCGGTTCCCCCTCATGCGAAACGAGGACACATTGGTGGACGTAAAAGGACCAGCCGTCATAACCGGTGAGCCAGGCCATGTTCGACGGATCGCTGACGATCAGGAGATCAAGCTCCTGATCCGCCATGGCCGCACGGGTCCTGGCCAGCCGCTCGGCATATTCCGCGCGGCTGAATTTCAGATGCGAATCGTTCATGGTCACCCCGATCCCCGTCCCGGCCCTGACATGGTCCGCGACGACATGAATCGCGTTTCGACGCAGTGTGGCTTCCGGATTGCGCGATGACAAGCATCAAGCTCGACGCGTATGACCTGCGTATCCTCGCCACCGTCGCGCAGGACGGGCGCATCACCAAACGGGCACTCGCCGAGGCGGTCGGCCTGTCGCCGACGCCCTGCTGGACGCGGCTGGCGCGGCTCGAAAAGGCCGGGCTGATCACCGGGTATCACGCCCGCATCGCCCCCGACGCCTTCGGCCCGCTCACCACGGTAATGCTGGAGGTGACCTTGCGCAGTCATTCGCTGGCCGATTCGGAGCGGTTCGAATCCGTGGTCTGCGCCCATCCCGGCGTGGCGGCCTGCTGGTCGCTCGGCGGCGGGATCGATTATCTGGTGCGGATCGTGGTGCGCGATATCGGCGAGTACCAGACCATCATCGACGGCTGGCTCGCCCGCGATATCGGCATCGATCGCTACTTCACCTATGTCGTCACCAAGGTGGTGAAGGACGACGAGCCCGGCCTCGCCGCGACGCGTCAGGCGAGCAGCCAGTTGGGCAGGTGATCCTGCGCGATCAGGTTCTCGTAACTCTCGCGCCGGCGCACGAACTCGTAGCGATCGCCCTTGACGAGCACCTCGGGGACGAGCGGTCGGGTGTTGTAGGTGCCCGCCTGTACCGCACCATAGGCGCCCGCCGTCATCACGGCGATCAGGTCGCCGGGGCGCAGTTCAGGGAGCTCCCGGTCAAGCGCCAGATAGTCGCCGGTCTCGCAGACCGGGCCGACGACATCCACCTTGTGCAGCGCCCGGTCGCGCGGTTCCGCCACCGGCTTGATGTCGTGATGGGCTTCGTAGAGGGTCGGACGGATCAGGTCGTTCATCGCCGCATCGACGATGACGAAGGTCTTGCCCTCACCCTGCTTCACATAGATCACCCGCGCGACCATGATGCCGGCATTGCCGGCGATCATGCGCCCGACCTCGAAGAGCAGTTGCAGGCCGAGACCATCCGTATGTTTCTTGATGGTCTGCGCAAACAATTCCGGTCGCGGCGGAGGCGGGTCACCTTCCTTGTAGGGGATACCGAGACCGCCGCCGAAATCGATGTGATGCAGGCCATGCCCCTGCGCCATGAGATCGCGGGCGAGCTCGACAAGGAGCGCGGCGGCGTTGTCGAACGGCTCGAGATCCGTGATCTGGCTGCCGATATGCATATCGACGCCCACAGTAGCGATTCCCGGCAATTGCCGGGCTGTTGCGTAGACGTCGCGGGCGCGCGAGATCGGGATACCGAACTTGTTGTCGAACTTGCCGGTGGAGATCTTGGCATGGGTGCGCGCATCGACATCCGGATTGACGCGCACCGAAACCGGAGCGACGACGCCCATCTCGGCCGCGACCTGGGACAAGGCCTCGAGCTCGGGCTCGGATTCGACGTTGAAACACAGGATCCGCGCCGCCAGCGCCGCTTCCATCTCCCTGCGCGTCTTGCCGACGCCTGAGAAGACGATCCGCTCGCCGGGTACGCCGGCGGCAAGGGCGCGGCGCAATTCGCCTTCCGAGACGATATCCATGCCGGCGCCCTGATCAGCCAGGGTCTTGATCACGGCCTGGTTCGAATTGGCCTTCATCGCGTAGCAGACGAGCGTATCCGTATCCGCGAACGCCTCGGCGAAAACCTGATAATGGCGCAGCAGGGTCGCGGTGGAATAGCAGTAGAACGGCGTCCCCACGGCTTCCGCCATGGCGTCGAGGGAAACCCCTTCGGCATGCATGACGCCGTCGCGGTATTCGAAATGATGCATGGCTTTAGCCGCCTGTCGGAAAGAAACGGGTGATCAGAGCAGTGCGTCGAGCAAGAAGGGACGATCCGGACGCGCTGGCGGCGTTTGCTCCTGCACCTCCTGCCGGCCTTCCTGCTCCACGGTCTGGCGTTCAGTCGCGGCGGGCGGCGCCTCGGGCGGGCCGCGACGGCCGCAGGCGGAGAGGGTCAGGACGATCGCGCCGGCGATCAGCAGGGCGCGCCCGGCACGGGACGACAGGATCATGGGAGCCTCCGATGGTCACGGCGAGCATAAAGCACGAAACACCCGCGTAAGCGAGCGCAGCGGTCACTTCAATCCACCAGGCGCAGTTCTTTTTCAAGCACGCCCAGAACGCGCGCCAGTTCATGCCCCCGTTTCATCACGCGGCCCGTCCCCGCCACGACGGAATAGGCGCCCTGGCGGCGGGCCGCCTTGGGATCCTTCTCGATCCGGTAGAGCGGGGTTTCGGTGGTGCGGCGGAATACCGAGAAAACCGCCTTGTCGCGGGTGAAATCTATCGCGTAATCACGCCATTCCCCGGCTGCGACCTTGCGCCCATAGACGTTGAGAATTTCACGCAACTCGTCGCGGTTGAATGAGATGCGGGGCTGGTTCCTGGCACTCGCGGAATCGGCTTGTGGGATTGGCAGGACATGCACCTGTGCGCCGCCGCTTGCGCGGCTCGCCTTGTCGCTCTCGCTCATTGCGCCTCCGAGCCGGTGGGTTCGACTCCGCATGATGGAGCCCGAGCCCGGCGCTGGCAAGGCCGGTTTTGCCGGAGCCTGAGTGCGCGGCGGACCGAATCGGGAGAGGGCCACGCCTGCGTCACGGCAGGAAGGGCGTTCCGGTTCGTGGTGCCGCAATTCCAAGATGCGCGGCGAGGCTCGCCCCGATATCGGCGAAACTCTCCCGGCGACCGATATCGCGGGCCGGCAGCGCAGGGCCGAAGCCGATCACGGGGGCCTGTTCGCGGGTATGGTCCGTGCCGCGCCAGGTGGGGTCGTTGCCGTGATCGGCGGTGATGATGCACAGATCGCCTGCGCGCATCACGGCCTCGATCTGAGGAATGCGCCGGTCGAACGCTTCCAGCGCCGCCGCGTAGCCGGGGAGGTCGCGGCGATGGCCGAAATCGGAATCGAAATCGACGAGATTGGCAAAGACCAGGCCGCCGGGCGGCAGCCCGCGCAGCGCATCGATCGCCGCGCTCAGGCAGGCATCGTTGCCCGCCGGCTTGATTTCCTCACCCGTATGGCGGTGGGCGAAGATATCGCCGATCTTGCCGACGCTCACCATCGGGCGTGCGGCTTGGTGGAGCCTGTCGAGCAGCGTGCCCTCGGGAGGGGGGATGGCGAAATCCTTGCGGTTTCCCGTGCGCCGGAAGCCGCTCTCTGCGTCACCGAGAAAAGGCCGGGCGATCACCCGCCCGATCTTCAACTCGTCGCACAGGCTGCGCGCGATCCGGCAGGTTTCGTAGAGCCGATCGAGCCCGAACATCTCCTCATGCGCGGCGATCTGGAGCACGCTGTCCACCGAGGTGTAGCAGATCGGTTTGCCGGTCTTCAGATGATCGACGGCGCATTCCTCGATGATGCCCACGCCCGAGGCGTGGCGGTTGCCGAGGATTCCGGGCAATTGCGCCTGTTCGATCAGTGCGGCTGTGAGCCATTCCGGAAAAGCTGGGCGCGTGTCGGGGAAATAGCCCCAGTCGAAATCCACCGGACAGCCCGCGATCTCCCAATGACCTGAAGGCGTGTCCTTGCCGCGCGAGGTCTCGATCGCATGGCCGTAGAGGCCCTCCGGCACATGAGCGGGCATCAGGTCCGGATATGTCATGCCGCTGGCGGCGCGCATGGCATGGCCGAGGCCGTAGCGGGCGAGATTGGGCAGCTGCAGGGGCCCACTGCGCAATCCGGCCCGGTCTCCGGCGCCTCTGGCGCAACCCTCGGCGATGTGGCCGAGCGTATTTGAGCCCGCATCGCCGTAGAATTCCGCATCCGGCGCGGCGCCGATCCCGACGGAATCGAGCACGATCAGAAGGGCTCTCGCAGTCTCCGCCGTCGCTGTCGCAGGGCTCATGGTCGCTTCATTCGCTCACCACGCCCTCATCGGCTGTCGCAAGGTCGAAGGCGGCGGCGAACAGCGCCCGTGTGTAATCCGTCTCCGGATTGCTGAATATGCGCTGCGCGTCACCCTGCTCGACCACGCGCCCGTTCTGCATCACGAGGATCCGATTGGCGAGCGCGCGCACGACCTTGAGGTCGTGGCTGATGAACATGTAGGCCAGTTTGCGCCTTTCCTGCAATTCGCGCAACAGATCGACGATCTGCGCCTGCACCGACATGTCGAGGGCCGAGGTCGGCTCGTCGAGCAGGATGAATTTCGGCTCCAGCGCCATGGCGCGCGCGATGGCGATGCGCTGGCGCTGGCCGCCTGAGAATTCGTGCGGGTAGCGGTCCATCGCCGACGGGTCGAGGCCGACATCGGTGAGGGCGCGTGCGACGACTTCCCGACGCTGATCGCTGGAAAGCCCCTTGTCGAGCACGAGCAGGCCCTCCTCGACGATCTGCGTCACCGAGAGGCGCGGCGACAGCGAGCCATAGGGATCCTGAAACACCACCTGCATCGCCTTGCGCATGGGCCGTAGCTGCTTTGAGCGCAGCCCGTCGATGCGGTTGCCGAGAAAGACGACGGGGCCCTGTGACGAGATCAGCCTCAGGATGGCGAGGCCGAGCGTGGTCTTGCCCGAGCCGGATTCGCCGACGACGCCGACGGTCTCGCCTTCCCGCACGTTGATGCTGACCTCGTCCACTGCCTTCACATGGCTGACGGTACGCCCGAGGAAGCCTTTCTTGATCGGGAACCAGACCTTGATCGGCCCGGCTTCGACGACGGTCGGCGCGCCGGCCGGAACGGGCCTCGGCCCGCCCTTGGGCTCGGCGGCGAGGAGACGGCGGGTATATTCGTGCTGGGGATTGTCGAAGACCTGCGCCACGGTGCCGGCCTCGACGATCTGTCCGCGTGTCATGACACAGACCTTGTCCGCCACCTTGCGCACGATGCCCAGATCATGGGTGATGAACAGCATCGCCATGCCGATGCGCTTCTTCAGATCGGCGAGCAGGGCGAGGATCTGTGCCTGCACGGTGACGTCGAGCGCGGTGGTCGGCTCGTCCGCGATCAGCAGATCCGGCTCGTTGGCGAGCGCCATGGCGATCATCACGCGCTGGCGCTGGCCGCCGGAGAGCTCATGCGGAAACGCGTCCAGCCGGCTTTCCGCCTCGCGGATGCCGACGAGCTGGAGCATGTCCAGCGTGCGCGCCCGCGCCTCCTTCTCGGTCAGCTTGCGGTGGATGCGCAGGATCTCGCCGATCTGCCGCGAGATCGTATGCAGCGGGTTGAGCGAGGTCATCGGCTCCTGGAACACCATGGTGATGTCGGCGCCGCGCACCTTCATCATCTCCGGCTCGCCGGCTTTCAGGAGATCCTTGCCCTTGAACAGGATTTCGCCCGTCGGATGGAAGGCGGCGGGGTAATTGAGCAGCTTCGCCACCGAGAGCGCCGTGACCGATTTGCCCGATCCCGATTCCCCCACCAGCGCCACCGTCTCGCCCGGCGCGATGTCGAACGACACGCGATCCACCGCCAGCACTTCGTTGCCGCCCTGGCGGAAGGCGACCGACAGGTCGCGTATGGAGAGCAGCGGTGCGGTCATGCGGTTTCCTTCATCGTCGCAACGGCGGCGCCGGCAAGTCTGCGCCCTGCATCATGTGCGCGACATGCCTCCCTCCCCGGCGGGGAGGGAATGAGGGCGGGGAGGGGCGGTCGTTTCATCGCCGGCCTCATGAGAAGGTCTTGCGCGGATCGAAGGCGTCACGCACCGCTTCGCCGATGAAGATCAGCAGGCTCAGCATCAAGGCGATGGTGAAGAAGCCGGTCAGGCCGAGCCAGGGCGCCTGGAGGTTGGCCTTGCCCTGCGCGAGCAATTCACCGAGCGACGGCGAGCCGGGGGGCAGGCCGAAGCCGAGGAAGTCGAGCGAGGTCAGGGTGGTGATCGAGCCGTTCAGGATGAAGGGCAGGAAGGTCAGCGTGGCGACCATGGCATTGGGCAGCACATGCTTGAACATGATCTTGCCGTCCGACAGGCCGAGCGCCCGGGCGGCGCGGACATATTCGAAATTGCGCGCGCGCAGGAATTCGGCGCGCACCACGCCGACCAGCGCCACCCAGCTGAACAACAGCAGGATTCCCAATAGCACCCAGAAACTCGGTGTGATGATCGAGGCGATGATGATCAGGAGATACAAAGCCGGTATCGCCGTCCAGATCTCGATGAAACGCTGGAAGATCAGGTCGGTCCAGCCGCCGAAATACCCCTGCACCGCGCCGGCGAAGACGCCGATCACCGAGGAGACGGCGGCGAGGATCAGGCCGAAGAGGACCGAGATGCGGAAGCCGTAGATCAGCCGGGCCAGCACATCGCGGCCCTGATCGTCCGTGCCCAGCCAGTTCCATTCGATATCGCGACAGGTGCTGCCGCCGGTAAACGCAGCCACCGGTTCGCATTGCTCGTCATCCAGCATCCATGTCGGCGGCGCCGGCGCGGGAACGGGGAGGGAGAGGTTGTGGGTGGAATAATGGAAGCGGATCGGCGGCCAGATCGCCCAGCCGTGTTCGTCGATCGCCTCCTCGATGATCGGCTCGCGATAATCCGTGATCGGCAGAAACCCGTCCTCGATGAACTTGGTCTCCGGATGATCCTGAAAGATCGGGAAAAGGATCTCGCCCTTGAACGAGACCATGATCGGGCGATCATTGGCGATGAATTCGGCGAACATGGTCAGCACGAACAGCACCAGGAAGATCCAGAACGACCAGTAGCCGCGCTTGTTCGTCTTGAAATTCTCCAGCCGTCGCCGGTTGATCGGCGACAGATTGAGCAGGCCGCGTTTCTGCTGCGGCGGCGCGAGGGGCTTCGTCACGGGCGCATTCATGGCCGACCACCCCCCTTCCCGGCAGCCTCCCTCCCCGGTGGGGAGGGAATGAGGGTGGGAAGAAACGCGCGTGCCTTTCTCGCCCGCCGAACAGGCTGCACCGGTGTCACCCCACCCCCGGTACCTCCCGTGAGGGCAGGGAAAGCGCGGTCGGCATCAAGGGTATAGCGCGCCATCTCAGACCTCCCGCGTTTCGAAATCGATGCGCGGATCGATCCAGACATAGGTGAGGTCCGAGATCAGGTTCACGACCAGGCCGAGCAGCGAGAAGATGAAGAGGGTGGCGAAGACGACCGGGTAATCGCGGTTGACGATGGATTCGAAGGAGAGCAGCCCCAGCCCGTCGAGGGAGAAGATCGTCTCGATCAGGAGTGCGCCGGTGAAGAAGGCGCTGATGAAGGCGCCGGGAAAGCCGGCCACCACGATCAGCATGGCGTTGCGGAACACGTGCCCGTACAGCACCTGCCGCTCGGACAGCCCCTTCATCCGGGCCGTCATGACGTATTGCTTGCGGATCTCGTCGAGGAACGAGTTCTTGGTCAGCAGCGTCGTCGTCGCGAAGGCGCCGATCGCCATCGCGGTGATGGGCAGGGCCAGGTGCCAGAAATAGTCGAGGATCGCCGCAGGCGTCGTGACCCAGACCCAGAACGACATGTCGGCATATTGCTCCGACCATAACCCGCGTAACGGGAAGATCTGCCAGAACGAGCCGCCGGCGAAGAGCACGATCAGCAGGATGGCGAAGAGGAACCCCGGAATGGCGTAACCGACGATGACGATGGCCGATGTCCACCAGTCGAAGGGCGTGCCGTCGCGCACGGCCTTTTTCACGCCGAGCGGTATCGAGATCGCGTAGGAAATCAGCGTCATCCACAAGCCGAGCGAGATCGAGACCGGCAGTTTTTCCTTCACCAGATCGATCACGGAGATGTCGCGGAAATAGCTGTCGCCGAAATCGAAGCGGATGAAGTTCCACATCATCAGCGCGAAGCGCTCGTGGGCGGGGCGATCGAAGCCGAATTGCGCTTCCAGCTGGGCGATGAATTCCGGGTCGAGCCCCTGCGCGCCGCGATAGGCGGAATCGGTGGGGCCGCTATCCCCCCCGTTGAATTGTCCCGCAAGGCCCACACCATCGCCACCGGCACCGCCGATGCGCGCGGTCGCCCCGGCATCGGCGCCCTGAAGCTGCGCGATGACGCGCTCGACGGGCCCGCCGGGGGCGAACTGGATAATGACGAAGGAGATAAGCATGATCCCGAAGATGGTCGGAATCATGAGCAGCAGACGTCGCGCGATGTAAGCGGCCATGGAACCTCTGTAGCATGGGGCGCAATGCCCGCGAATCACTGGTTAGAGTGCCGTTTTCCTTCGGTACCGTAAAGCCGCCTCAACTGCGCCCGGCTGCCCGGGCCCGCTCCGGATCATGCCACCAGGTCGAGAGCGAGCCCACGGCGTAACGCGGTTTCGTCGCGGGGCGGTCGAATTCATCCCAGAAAGCCAGCCAGTGCGAGGCCTTGAACCACATCGGAACCCAGTAGAAGCCGGCGCGCAGCACGCGATCCAGCGCCCTGGCGGCCATGTACATCTCTTCCCGGTCTCCCGCCGCGATGACCTTCTCGATCAGCGCATCCACCGCCTCGTTGCTGATGCCGGCCACATTGGGACTGCCGGGCATCTCGGCGGCCTCGGAGCCGAAGATCACGCGCAATTCCCCGCCCGGGGTCAGGGAGCCCACGAAGCGCCGGGTGATGATGTCGAAGTCGAACTGGTCCACCCTTCGCTGGTATTGCGAGGCATCGACGACGCGCAGATTGCCGGCAATGCCGATCCTGCGCAGGTTTCGGGCGAAGTGCAGCGTGTGGGGTTCGAGGGCGCTGGAGAAATCGAGAAACTCCACGGTGAAGGGCTCGCCGGTCGGCAGATGCAGATTGCGGCCTTCGAAGAAACAGCCGGCCTCGATGAGGAGATCATAGGCCCGGCGCAGATTGCGGCGATCGCGCCCGCTGCCGTCGGATACCGGCGGGGTGATGGCATCGCCGAAGGCGCGCTCCGGCAAAATCTCGCGAAACGGCTCCAGCAGGGCCAGCTCGTCCCGGGGTGGCGGGCCCAGCGCCTTCATCGGAGAATTCTCGAAATAGGACTGCGTGCGCTCGTAGGAATCGAACATGATCGAGCGATTGACCGATTCGAAATCGAACAGATAGGAGAGCGCCTCGCGGATGCGTGGATCCTGGAATTTCCGCCGCCTCGTATTGAACCACCAGGCCTGCCGACCCGAGGGGCGCTCGTCGGGCAATTCCTCGCGCAGGACACGCCCCTCGTTGAAGGCGGGGAAATTGTAGCCGGTCGCCCAGTCGCGGGAGGTGAATTCCTCCCGAAAGTTGAAGGCGCCCGACTTGAAGGCCTCGAAGGCGACCTGCCGGTCGCGGAAATAGTCGTAGCGCACCGTATCGAAATTGTGCTGCCCGCGATTCACCGGCAGATCGGCGCCCCAGTAATCCGGCACGCGCTCATAGGTCACGAAGCGTCCGCTCTCGAAGCGTCCGACGCGATAGGGGCCGGAGCCCAGAGGGGGCTCGGTGGTCGAGGCGGCAAAGTTGCGGTCTTCCCAATAGCGCGCCGAGAAGACCGGCAATCCGGCCACGAACAGCGGCAGGTCGCGGGTACGCTCGGGTGCGAAACGGACCTCGAGGAGATGCGTATCGAGCGCTTCGGCGCTTTCGACGGCGCGCATCTGCTGTCCGATGGAGGGATGGCCTTCCTCCTTCAGGATCATGATGGAGAAGGCCGCATCTTCGGCGGTGATGGGGGAGCCGTCGTGGAAACGTGCCTGCGGCCTCAGCCTGAACCGGTAGACGAGCCCGTCCGGCGAGCGCATCACCGCTTCCGCCACCCGGCCATACAGGGAATCGGGTTCGTCCGCAGCGCTGGTCATCAGGGTGTCGAAGGTGAGCCCCATGCCGATCACCGGGTCACCCTGAAGGATGTAGCCGTTGAACGAGTTGAAGGTGCCGAACATCTCGGTGCCGTAGAACCCGCCCTTGCGCGCATCCGGATCGACATAGTCGAAATGGGTGAAGTTGGGCGGGTATTTCAGATCGCCGAAGATCGACATGCCATGGGCCCAATCCTCCCCGACGGCTCCTGCGAGCCCGGGGCGTGACAGCACCGCCATCGAGGCGGCGACGCCCATGCAGAATTTGCGACGGTCGATGATCGGCATGAAATCTCCGGCTGGACCTGCTTCGATGCTACGTTCGAATCCGAATATGGCGATAATGGTGCTGCGTGAAAACCCTGATCCTCCGGCGCGCTTCCCGCCTGATGTGGACGAAGCCTTCGTCCCTCGTCTCCTATCCCCAGAACGGTTTGGGATTTGCCGCGCTTCGCGCGCAGCCCGTCAGCGCGCTATAGCTGCGACGAGAGATGCAACGACGGCGGCGGAGCAGACTGCTCCGCGACGGATCGTCACGATGGACGGAGACACGACCATGACCCGCGACGAGACAGCCAAACCCGCCATCCTCATGCCGCGCGCCATGGCGCCCGCGGTGATCTCGCAGCTGGAGGCACGCTTCGATCTGGTGAAGATGTGGGAGCATGATGATCGTGAGGCGCTGCTGGCCGGGAGAGGCGAAGAGATCTGCGGCATTGCGACGGGCGGCAGCACCAGCGGGCGCGTCGACAAGGCGCTGATCGATGCCTTGCCCGGTCTGGAAATCATTTCCAGCTTCGGTGTCGGCTATGATCATGTGGATGCCGCGCATGCGGCGACGAAGGGGGTGGTGGTGACCAACACGCCCGACGTTCTCACCGACGAGGTGGCCGATCTCACTCTCGGCCTGCTGCTGGCCACCCTGCGCCGCCTGCCCCAGGCCGATCGCTATCTGCGCGAAGGCCGCTGGCTGGAAAAGCCGTTCCCGCTCAGCCCGACGCTGCGTGAGCGCAAGATCGGCATTCTGGGCTATG
>LFIK01002851.1_pt1 | contig 14028 bp, 11 predicted proteins | sample 643401 | NCBI WGS metagenome assembly LFIK01 (sample SAMN03777447, study PRJNA286221) | soda lake metagenome | biome: soda lake; feature: Kulunda steppe; material: water; isolation source: sample T5-Br brine of Lake Tanatar-5 | place: Russia: Kulunda steppe | collected 2010-07 | reverse complement strand
GATGCCACGACGGAGAAGTTCTGCGGCGACTGGATGCGCACCGGCGACCGTGGTCAATGGGACGGCGACTATCTGCGCTTCATCGGGCGCGACGATGACGTCATCACTTCGGCCGGATACCGAATCGGCCCGGCCGAGGTCGAGGATTGCCTGATGCGCCACCCCGCCGTGGCTGTTGCGGCGGTGGTCGGAATGCCGGACCCCGAGCGGACCGAAGCCGTGACCGCCTGCATCATCCCCGCGCCGGGCCACACGGCCGATCCGGCACTGGCCGAGGCGCTGCGCGCCCATGTGGGCGCCATCCTGTCCCGCCACCTCGCCCCCCGCGCGGTGCATTTCATGGAGGCGCTGCCGATGACCGTCACCGGCAAGATTCAGCGCAAGACCTTGCGCGAAACGCTTATGGAACAGGGCGATACGCCATGAAACTCACCTCCGCCGTGCTCACCGGGTCGGACGCGTTCCAGGCCAACCGCGCCGCCCACCTGGCCGCGCTGGACGAGGTCGCGCAGGCGGCGGCACAGGCCGCCGAAGGCGGCGGCAAGACCGCCCGGGACCGCCACCGCGCCCGCGGCAAGATGCCCCCGCGCGAACGCGTCGCCAACCTGCTGGACCCCGGCGCGCCCTTTCTGGAGGTCGGCGCCACGGCGGCGCATGGCATGTATGACAACGCCGCCCCCTGCGCGGGCGCCATCGCCGGGATCGGCCGCATCCACGGGCAGGAGTGCATGGTGGTCTGCAACGACGCCACCGTGAAGGGCGGCACCTATTTCCCCATGACGGTCAAGAAACACCTGCGCGCACAGGAAATCGCCGAGACCAACCATCTGCCCTGCCTCTATCTGGTCGATTCGGGCGGCGCCAACCTGCCGCAGCAGGATCAGGTGTTTCCGGACCGCGACCATTTCGGCCGCATCTTCTACAACCAGGCGCAGATGTCGGCCCGCGGCATCCCCCAGATCGCCGTGGTCATGGGAAGCTGCACCGCCGGCGGGGCCTATGTGCCCGCCATGTCGGACGTGACCATCATCGTGCGCGATCAGGGCACGATCTTCCTCGCCGGTCCGCCGCTGGTCAAGGCGGCGACGGGCGAGGTGGTGACCGCAGAGGATCTGGGCGGCGGCGACGTGCACACGCGGCTTTCCGGCGTGGCCGATTACCTGGCCGAGGATGACGCCCACGCCCTCGCGCTCGCCCGCCGCGCCGTGGCCGGGCTGAACCGCGTCAAGCCGCAAACGGTGCAGTGGCAAAGCCCCGAAGACCCCGCCTATGACCCCGAGGAAATCCTCGGCGCCGTCCCCGCCGACCTGCGCACCCCCTATGACATCCGCGAGGTGATCGCCCGCGTGGTGGACGGATCATATTTCGACGAATTCAAGCCGCGCTTCGGCGAAACGCTGGTCACGGGGTTCGCGCATGTCATGGGCTGCCCGGTGGGGATCGTCGCCAACAACGGCGTGCTGTTCTCCGAATCCGCCACCAAGGGCGCGCATTTCATCGAGCTCTGCAGCCAGCGCCGCATCCCGCTGGTGTTCCTGCAGAACATCACCGGCTTCATGGTCGGCCGGAAGTATGAAAACGAAGGGATCGCGCGGCACGGCGCCAAGATGGTGACCGCGGTGGCGACCACGTCGGTGCCCAAGATCACGATGCTCGTGGGTGGCAGCTTCGGCGCGGGCAACTACGGCATGGCCGGGCGCGCCTACTCGCCGCGCTTCCTCTGGACCTGGCCCAACAGCCGCATCTCGGTCATGGGCGGCGCGCAGGCTGCGGGCGTGCTCGCCACCGTCAAGCGCGACGCCCTGGAACGCGCCGGGCAGGACTGGAGCGCCGAGGCCGAAGCCGAATTCAGGCGCCCCACTATCGAGATGTTCGAACGCCAGTCGCACCCGCTCTACGCCAGCGCGCGGCTCTGGGATGACGGCATCGTCGACCCGCGCAAGAGCCGTTCGGTGCTGGCCCTGTCGCTGTCCGCTGCGCTCAACGCACCCATCCCCGAGACGCGCTTCGGTGTCTTCCGGATGTAAGAGAGATTCGATGCCTCCGGCGGGGGTATTTGGAGCAAGATGAAGCCTGCGTCATCTTCATCTTGCCGAAAATACCCCGGGGGTCCGGGGGGCTGGCCCCCCGGCTTGTGACTTGGCCCGGGGGCTGGCCCCCCGGCGTTGCCAACCGAGACCGGCCGCCGGGCGAGATTGCCCGGGGTGCCGAAGCGTTCAGGGAAGACGCCGATGCAACTGCCCATAAAGGTTACCGTAGCCGACATCACCACGCTGCGTGTCGATGCAATCGTGAATGCCGCAAATGAGTCGCTCCTGGGCGGGGGCGGGGTGGATGGGGCGATCCATCGCGCCGCGGGACCGGCGTTGCTGGAGGAATGCCGCGCTTTGGGCGGCTGCCCCACGGGCGAGGTGCGGGTCACCGGCGGCCATGATCTGCCCGCGCGCTGGGTCATCCACACCGTAGGGCCGGTCTGGAAGGGCGGCGATGCGAGGGAGCCGGACCTCCTGGTCGCCTGCTACCGGCGCAGCATCGAGGCCGCGCGCGAGCTTGGGGCGACGTCGCTGGCCTTTCCCGCGATCTCGACCGGCGTCTACGGCTATCCGGCGGCGGATGCCGCGCGGGTGGCGGTGGGAACCGTGGCCGGGCTCCTGCGCACGGATCCGCGCCCCGAGGTCATCTTCTGCTGTTTTTCAGACGAGAGCGCCGCGCACCACCGCGCGGCCATGGAGGCGCTTTGATGTTCCACACCATCCTGATCGCCAACCGCGGCGAGATCGCTGTCCGGATCATCCGCACCGCCCGCGCCATGGGTGTGCGCACGGTTGCTGTCTATTCCGAGGCCGACGCGGGCGCGCTGCATGTCGAACTCGCTGATGCCGCCGTGCCCATCGGTGGCCCGGCCCCGCGTGACAGTTATCTGCGGGGTGAAGCCATAATCGCGGCGGCGCAGACGACCGGGGCGCAGGCGATCCATCCGGGCTATGGCTTCCTGTCCGAAAACCCCGGTTTCGTCGAGGCCGTGGAGGCGGCGGGGCTCATCTTCATCGGCCCCTCGGCCTCGGCGATCCGCGCCATGGGGTTGAAGGACGCGGCCAAGGCATTGATGGCCGAGGCGGGCGTGCCCGTGGTCCCCGGCTATCATGGCGAGAACCAGGACCCCGAGCATCTGGCGGGTGCCGCCGATGCCATTGGCTATCCGGTGCTGATCAAGGCTGTGGCGGGCGGCGGCGGCAAGGGGATGCGGCTGGTCGAGGCCCCTGCGCGCTTCATGGAGGCGCTGGAAAGTGCGAAGGGCGAGGCCGCGACCGCTTTCGGCAATGACGCGGTGCTGGTGGAAAAATTCATCCAGAAGCCGCGCCATATCGAGGTGCAGGTGTTCGGCGACGGCACGGATGCGGTGCATCTGTTCGAGCGCGACTGTTCGCTGCAGCGCCGCCATCAGAAGGTGATCGAGGAAGCCCCTGCGCCCGGCATGACCGAGGAGATGCGCGCCGCCATGGGTCAGGCGGCGGTGCGGGCGGCGCAGGCCATCGGCTACAAGGGCGCGGGCACGGTGGAATTCATCGTCGACGGCGCGCGCGGGCTCAGGCCCGACGGGTTCTGGTTCATGGAGATGAACACGCGCCTGCAGGTGGAGCATCCGGTGACCGAGGCGATCACCGGCGTCGATCTGGTGGAATGGCAGTTGCGCGTGGCGGCGGGCGAGGGGCTGCCCCTGCGGCAGGAGGAACTGACCATCACCGGCCATGCCTTTGAGGCGCGGCTTTATGCCGAGGACGTGCCCGCGGGCTTTCTGCCCGCGACGGGTCGGCTGGCGCATCTGCGGTTCGATCCGGCGGCGCGCAATGACAGCGGCGTGCGCGCGGGCGATGCGATCAGCCCCTGGTATGACCCGATGATCGCCAAGGTGATCACCCACGGCCCCACCCGTGCGGTGGCGCTGCGGCGGCTGGGTGCCGCGCTCGTCGGGACCGAAGTGGCCGGGACGGTGACGAACCTGGCCTTCCTGGGGGCGCTGACGCGGCACGCGGGATTCGCGGCGGGGGATGTGGACACCGGGCTGATCGCGCGGGATCTGGAAGCGCTGACCGCCACGCCTGAAGCACGCGCCCCCGAACTGGCGCTGGCGGCGCTGGCCGCATTGGGGCTGGAGGCGCCCGACGGTGGCGACGGCTTGCGCGGCTTTTCGCTCTGGGCGCCGTTGCGGCATGGGGTGACGCTGGTTTCGGGCGATGCGGATCATGCGCTGCGGGTGGAGCCGCATGGGCCCGACCATGTCACGGCGACCCATGACGGGGCGGCCATGGACTGCCGGTTCCGCGCCGGGGCGTGGTGGGTCGACGGGGTGCGCATGGAGGCGCGCGCGCAGCGGATCGGCGGGCAGGTGGTGCTGTTCGGCCAGGTGACCCGCGTCTTTGACATCCCCGACCCGCTGGCCCGGGCCGGGGGCGCGGGGCTGGGCGACGGGGTGGTGCTGGCGCCCATGCCGGGGCTGGTCAAGGCGGTGTTCGTGGCCGCAGGAGAGACGGTCGAAGCGGGTGCGCGGCTGGCGGTGCTGGAGGCGATGAAGATGGAGCACACGCTGACCGCCCCGCAGGCGGGGGTGGTCGAGGAGGTGCTGGCGCAGGCGGGCGCCCAGGTCGAGGCCGGGGCGGCGCTGATGCGTTTGGCGCCGGACGCGGTGGAGGCGTGAGCGCACAGGTTTGGTGTAAGGCGCGGGTTGAGGTCGGGCATGGGTATTTTGGGCAAGATGAAGGGGCTGGGGTGGTGCGACAACGTATATGCAGGCGCGGTTGGCGGGGCAGGGATTGAGTATTTTCGGCAAGAAAATCGGGCGGGGCTTGGCGTGAGGACGGGGGTGCGGGCATGATTCGGCTGTGGCATGTGCCGCAATCGCGGTCCTTTCGCGTGCTCTGGGCGCTGGAGGAGATCGGCGCGGAACACGATGTCATCCCGTGCAGTTTCTTCGACCGGTCCCTGCGCGACCCGGATCATTTGGCGCGGTCGCCCGCGGGGCGGGTGCCGGCGGTCGAGATCGACGGGCAGGCGATGTGCGAAAGCGGGGCGATCCTGCTGTATCTGGCCGAGACGCGCGCCCCGCATCTGCGCGTGGCCGAGGGCGCGCCGGGGCGGGCGGCATTCCTGCAAGCGCTGCATTATGCCGAAACGCTGGGCGCGCATCTGGCCAACCTGACGCAGCAGCATATCGTGCTGCGCGAGGACTGGATGCGCTCGCCCACGGTGATGCGCCTGGAAGCGAAGCGGCTGGAAAACGCATTGCGGGCGGTGGGGCCGGGCTGGGCGGCGGGCACTTTCGGCGTGGCCGATATCACGCTGGGCTATGCGGTGTGGATGGCGCGGCGGTTTGTGGAGTTGCCTGCGGGGGCGGCGGCGTTTCTGGCGGCTTGTGAGGCGCGGGCGGCATTTCAGCGGGCCGTGGCGCGGGACGGGCCCGCGCAGATCTACACGCGCGATTTCTACGCGGCGCCGGAGGGGTAGGGATGGAGCAGGTCGAAATCTTCGAAGTGGGCCCGCGCGACGGGTTGCAGAACGAAAAGCGCGCAATCCCCACGGCCGAGAAGGTCGCGCTGGTCGATTGCCTGAGCCGCGCCGGGTTTCGCCGGATCGAGGTGGCGAGTTTCGTCAGCCCCCGGTGGGTGCCGCAGATGGCCGACAGCGCCGAGGTGCTGGCCGGGATCAGCCGCGCGCCGGGCGTGGCTTACGCGGCGCTGACGCCCAACATGAAGGGGTTGGAGCGCGCGCTGGAGGCGCGGGCCGATGAGGTCGCGGTTTTCGGCGCGGCCTCCGAAGGGTTCAGCCGGGCGAACCTGAATTGCAGTATCGCCGAGAGCCTGGAGCGGTTCCGTCCGGTGGCCGAAGCAGCGCGGGCGGCGGGGCTGCCGGTGCGGGGCTATGTCTCCTGCGTGACCGACTGTCCCTATGACGGGCCAGTGGCACCAGAGGCCGTTGCGCGGGTGGTGGCGGCTTTGCGCGAGATGGGCTGCTACGAGGTCTCGCTTGGCGACACCATTGGGCAGGGGACGCCCGAGCGGATCGCCGCCATGCTGGGCGCGGTGCTGGAGGAACTGCCCGCCGGGACACTGGCCGGGCATTACCACGACACCGCCGGGCGGGCGCTGGAGAATATCGCCGTGTCGCTGGAGCATGGGCTGCGGGTGTTCGATGCTGCCGTGGGGGGGCTGGGGGGCTGTCCCTATGCGCCAGGCGCTTCGGGCAATGTGGCGACCGAGGCGGTGCAGGACTGGCTGGAAGGGCAGGGCTGGGCGACAGGGCTGGACCGCGCGGTGCTGGCCGAGGCGGCGGCGCTGGCGCGTGGACTTCGCGGCCAGACGGATGATTGAAGCGGGGCCGGGCCCGGTGCGCGCAGGGTGGGTGGATGGGTGGGGCGCGCTCCGGGCCCGGCCCTTCGACAACAAGGGGGATCAGCGCATGACATATCAGACCATCACCATCGACACCGACCCGCGCGGGGTGGCGCGGCTCACGCTGGACCGGCCCGAGAAGCACAACGCGCTCTCGGCGCAGATGATCGCCGAACTGACCGAGGCGGCGCAGGCCCTGGGCACGGACCCCGCCGTGCGGGTCGTGGTACTGACCGGGGCGGGGGCGAGTTTCTGTGCCGGGGGGGATCTGGGCTGGATGCGCGCGCAGATGGCCGCCGACGGTCCGACCCGCGCGGCCGAGGCGCGCAAGCTGGCCGACATGCTGGGCGCGCTCAACAGCCTGCCGAAACCGCTGATCGGGCGGGTGCAGGGGCAGGCCTTTGGCGGCGGGGTCGGCATGATGGCGGTCTGCGACGTGGCCATCGGCGTGCAGGGGGCAAAATTCGGGTTGACCGAGACGCGGCTGGGCCTGATTCCCGCCACCATCGGCCCCTATGTGCTGGCCCGCATGGGCGAGGCGATGGCGCGGCGGGTCTTCATGTCGGCGCGCATCTTTGACGCGGAGGCGGCGGTGACGCTGGGCCTGCTGGCCCGCGCGGTGCCCGAGGGTGATCTGGACGCGGCGGTCGAGGCCGAGGTCGCGCCCTATCTGGTCTGCGCGCCCGGCGCGGTGGCGCAGGCCAAGGCGCTGGCGCAGCGGCTGGGCGCGGGGATCGGGCCGGACGCGGTCGAGCACTCCATCGCCGAACTGGTGGCGCGATGGGAAAGCGACGAGGCCGCCGAGGGCATCGCCGCCTTCTTCGACAAGCGCAAGCCGGGCTGGGCGCGCTGAGGCTCAGATGAACGCGGGGTCCTTGGCCCGGGGTGCTGCGGCTACGGCCAAGGCCTCGGCCAGGTTGATCTGGCGCCGGAACAGCGCCCGGCCCACGATGGCGCCTGCGATATTGCCCATGTATTTCAACCGGCTGATGTCATCGAGCCCGCGCACCATGCCGCTGGCGATCAGCGGGTGGCGGGTGCATCCGGCCAGCGAGGTGATCAGCGAAAGCGTGGCATCTGTGTCGCCCAGATCGGCGTCGATATCGGTGACGATCACGCTGGCCAGCGGCGCGCTGTCGAAATGGCCGATGAAATCGGCGGGCTCGAAGGCGCTGGTCTCGCGCCAGCCCTGGCTCATGACCTTGCCCTGGAACACGTCCACCGCCAGCACCAGCGCGCCGGGGTGATACTTGGCGGTTTCATGGACCACGTCCGGGTTCAGCACCGCCGCAGTGCCGATCACCACCCTTGCCGCGCCGAGTTCCAGCCATTCCGCAGCGCGCTCGCGGGTGCGGATGCCGCCCGCGACCTGCACCGACAGCCCCGTTTCGCGGATGATGCGCTGGATCAGGTCGCGGTTGTCCCCATCGCCCGCAACCGCGTCGAAATCGGTGACATGCAGCCACTCCGCGCCCTCCTCGGCGAAGCTGGCGGCGCGTTCCACCGGGTCCACGTGCCAGATCTCGGCCTCGTCCAGCCGCCCGCGCCGCAGCGACACGCAGCGCCCGTTCTGCAATTCGATGGTCGGAATGACGATCATGGCGGTTCCCCCTCCTGTGCCCCGGACGACCAGATAGCCCGGTTCGCAAAGCCGTCGTCGCTTGCGCGCGACGCAACCCCGGCGGGAAACGACGCGCGTGGCGATACCTGTCAGTGCCCGGTGCCATCCGCGGCGGCGAAGACCGCGTCGATCATCGCCTGGTTCCCGCGCGAGAACTCCAGCGGGCAGTTGAACGCCGCCGCACCCCGGACCGCGGCGCCGAAGGTTTCAATCATCATCGCATATTGGTCGATGTCGTTGAAGCGCCGCATGTGCCGAACGCCGTCGGCGCCTGTCCAGGCCACGCGGGTGTCGCCATAGACGCGGGCGTTGAAAGGCGCGGACAGGTCGATCACCCCGTCGCTGCCGTGGAACAGCATGTGCTGGTGCCGCACCTGACGCATCCCGCAGTAGAACGACATGGTGAATCCCGGAAAATCCGCCCAGACGCGGGCGAATGTGTCCACGCCGCCCTCGAACCGCACGTCGGCGCGCAGGCGCCCGGGTTCGGCGCCGGTGGCAAAGCGTGTGGTCACACAGGGGTAGACGCCGATATCGCGCAGTCCGCCGCCGCCCATCTCGGCGCTGTTGCGGATGTTGGCGGGGTCGGTGTTGTTGTAGGTGAAGCACCCTTCGACATGGCGCAAGGTGCCGATGGCGCCCTCTGCCAACAGGTCGCGCACCAGTGCCCATTGCGGGTGATGGGTGACCATGAATGCCTCGGCCACGGTCAGGCCGCTGGCATCGCGCGCCGCGATCAGCCGGTCGATCTGCGCGGCCTCCAGCGCGATGGGCTTTTCGCACAGCACGTGCTTTCCCGCGTCGATGGCGCGCAGAGTCCAGTCCACATGCAGGTGGTTGGGCAGCGGAATGTAGACGGCATCGACCTGCGGATCGGCCAGCAGGGCGCCGTAGCTGTCATGCACCCGCAGCCCGGGGGCAAGCGCGGCAAAGGGGGCGGCGGCTTCGGGCCGGGTGGTGGCAAGTGCTGCCAGCGTGGCCCCGCGCGCGGCATGGATGGCCGGGCCCACATCGGTGCGCGCGATCTTGGCTGCGCCCAGGATGCCCCAGCGAAGGGAGTCTTGCATGGCGGTCTCCTCCTGTAGCCGTGCGATGCTTGCCGCGCTGCCCACGCAGGCGCATAGTATCAGGGGTGCAGCAGGAAAGGGGCGAAAATGCAAGAGGTGCTGGCGCTGGATGCGCTCGATCAGGCGGCGCTGCTGGCGGGCGGCGAGTTGAGCGCCGAGGAGTTGATGGCCGCCACACTGGCGCGGATCGAAGCCTTGAACGGGACGGTGAACGCCATTGTCTCGTTGCGCGACGCCTCCTCGCTGATGGCCGAGGCCCGCGCCGCCGACAACGCGCTCCGCAAGGGCGAGGGCAAGGGATGGATGCACGGCCTTCCGCTCGCGGTGAAGGACCTGCAGGACGTGGCGGGGCTGCCGACCACAAAGGGCTCGCCCCTGCTGGCGGGCCAGAAGGCCGCGGCCGACAGCCTGCTGGTGGCGCGGATGCGCGCGACGGGCGCGATCATCATCGGCAAGACCAACACGCCCGAATTCGGGCTGGGCAGCCACACCTTCAACCCGGTGTTCGGGGCGACGGGCAACGCCTGGGAGCCCTCGCGCAGTGCCGGTGGCTCTTCGGGCGGGGCGGCGGTGGCGTTGGCGCTGGGGATGGTGTCTGTGGCGGATGGCTCGGACATGATGGGCAGCTTGCGCAACCCGGCCGGGTGGAACCATGTCTACGGGATGCGGCCAAGCTGGGGCCGGGTGCCGGACGGGCCGGGGGAGGAGAGCTTCCTGCACCCCATCGCCACCGACGGGCCCATGGCGCGCAGCCCGCGCGATCTGGCCGCCCTGCTGGAGGTGCAGGCCGGGCCGCACCCGGCGATGCCCTTCGGCCTGCCGTCCGAGAGTTACGTCGACCGGCTGGCCGCGCCGGTCGCCGGGCGGCGCATCGGCTGGTTGCGTGACTGGGGCGGGGCCTATCCGATGGAAGCCGGAGTGCTGGACACCTGCGAGGCGGCGCTGGCGCGCTGGCCATCGGCAGGCGTGTGGGTGGAGGGCTGCGCGCCGCCGATGGAGGCGCGCAGCCTCTGGTGGGCCTGGTGCGTGCTGCGCGCCTATGCCGTGGCGGGCAAGCTTGGCGCCTTCTACGATGATGAAGCGATGCGCGCGAAGCTGAAACCGGCAGTGATCTGGGAGATCGAGTTGGGCCGCGAGGTGACGGCGGAGGATCTGCGCGAGGCCAGCGCGATCCGGTCGCGCTGGTATGCCGAAGCGGCGGCGCTGTTCCGGCGCTTCGACGCGCTGGCCCTGCCCACGGCGCAGGTCTGGCCCTTCGACAAGCGCGCGGTGCACCCCGAAAGCATCGCAGGGCGAGAGATGGACAGCTATCACCGCTGGATGGAGGTGGTGGTGCCCGCCAGCCTGATCGGCCTGCCGGTGGTCAGCCTGCCCGCCGGGTTCGGGCCGGCAGGGGTGCCCATGGGCGTGCAGATCATCGGGCCGCACGGAGGCGATGCGGCGCTGTTGCAACTGGCCCAGGCCTGGCACCCGATACGCCCCGAAGCCGACCGCGTGCCGCCCCTGCTGGCACAGGCGGCGGGCTGAAGCGCCCGCGAAGGGTGACCCCACCCACCCGCCCCGTCACCCTTCGCGGGCGCTTGGGAAGGGGGTGATACGGATGGTGCTCAGGCGCGGGCGGGCTCGCGGCCGTAGTAGAGGCCGACGACATGCTCGGCCTCGGCAAAGAACAGCCAGCGCGCGGCCAGCATCCCGGCGGCGTGCCAGAGCGCGGCCAGACCCAGCGCGATGGGCGAGGCGGGGGCCAGCAGCACCAGCGCCAGCGGCAGCGCCACGCCTGCACCCAGCGCGATCGCCCGCAGTTTCATCGCGTGGCGGCGGCCGACCACATGCACCATCTCGCGCAGCAGGTAGTTGCGGCCCGAATGCGGCGGCTCCAGCAGCCGCACGGTGCCAAAGGCCCCCAGCCCGGTTGCCGTGCCCGCGTCCGACCCGCTGGCGCGGAACCGGCCATCGCCGATGCGCCAATGCGCCACCAGCGCCGCGCCGAGCGCGGACAGCATGCCCGCGCCCGCCATGGCCTGCCCGGCCAGCAGCGCGCCGCCCGCCAGCGCCGCGCTCAGGAACACCGCCGGGACGGTCCAGTGATGCCAGCGCGGCACCGCGCGGATGCTGGCGTAGATCATCGCTGTGGCCAGCACCGTGACCAGCGCCAGCGCGCCGCCCAGCGCGCCGAAGACCGGCAAGGGCGCGGAGAGGAACACCGACCCGAACGCATGGGGCGCCATCAGCGCCAGGGTGGCCACCGCCAGAACCGCCTCGCGCGACAGCCAGCTCGAGCGCCATTGCGTGAAGGCCAGAAGCATCCGCTCCGGGTGCCCAAGGTGAAAGGCCGATGCAATGAGGCCCGCGCCCGCCAGCCCGTAGCCGAGCCCGTACCAGCCGAAGGCCGCCCAGCCCAGCGGCACCGGCCCGCCCAGCGCTGCGCCCAGTCCGAGCCAGGCCAGAAGGCCGAAGCCCAGCCCCGAGAATACGGTGAAGACGATGAGCGACGGTGCCGGGTGCATGGTTCAGAGCCGGTCCAGCGCACGGTCGAGCCAGCCCAGAAAGCCGGATGCGGGGGCTTGGTCAGGCTCGGGCGCCGGTTGGCGCAGGGGTGGCGTGGCGAGTGTGTCGCGGGGGCGTGGGGGCAGGTATTTGTTCACCGGCTTCGTGCCCTGTTCGGGCATCAGGTCCATGCCGCCGCGCGCCGCCACCAGTTGCGACACGGCGCTGTCGGGGTCGGCGAGGTCCCCGAAATGGCGCGCGCCCGCCGGGCAGGTGCGCACGCAGGCGGGTTCGCGGTCTTCCGGGGAGAGGTTTTCGTTGTAGATACGGTCCACGCAGAGGGTGCATTTCTTCATCACTTTGGAGGCCGCGTCCATCTCGCGCGCGCCATAGGGGCAGGCCCAGGCGCAGAGGCCGCAACCGATGCAGGCGTCCTCGTTCACCAGCACGATCCCGTCCTCGGCACGTTTGTGGCTGGCGCCGGTGGGGCAGACGGTGACGCAGGGGGCATCGTCGCAATGCAGGCATGACTTGGGAAAATGCACCACCATCGGGGGCGCGTCATCGCGCGTGACCTCGAAGCTGTGGACACGGTTCAGGAAGGTGCCTTCCGGTTCCGCGCCCCAGGCGTCCATGTCCGACAGCGGCGCGCCATAGGTTTCGGTGTTCCAGCCCTTGCAGGCGATCACGCAGGCATGGCAGCCGACGCAGGTGTCCAGATCGATGACGAGGCCGAGCTTGCGGTCGGGGGGCGCGGGCAGGGAGGTCATGGGGTGCCTCCCTCGGGCGCGGTGCTCCTGGCAAAGGGTGGGATTCGGGTATTTTTGGCAAGATGAAGCCGCATGGAGCCTTGCGCCCCTGCGGCGGTGGGCGTGGCCTTGGGTCGGCGGCGGCGCTGGTTGGTGAGCGGCCACGGCGCTCGCCGTTTGCGCGGGGTGCCGGGGTGCGGCGTTGGATGGGTATTTGGGGCAAGATGAAGCGGCATGTCAGGGCTTTGTCTCATGGGCGAGGTTGCGGGGCGGGGGCGGGACGGGGGAGGCTTGTGCGGGGTGGTCCGGGCGGCCAAGGCGCTGGCCTGCGGGCGCTTTCTCGATCCGCACGCGCAGGTCGTACCAGGCGGCCTGTCCGGTGACCGGGTCGGAGTTGGCCCAGCGCAGCCCGTCGCCCTTGGGTGGGAGAAGTTCGTGGATCAGGTGGTTGAGGAGCGCGCTTTGCGTGGCCTCGGGGGCGTCCCGGTCCAGCGCCCAGGCGCCGCGGCGTTTGGCGATGGCATTCCAGGTCCAGACCGTGTGCGGGTTGAGCGCGTTCATGCGGACCACGGGCAGGGTGATGGTGCCATGGGGTGAGGTGAGGGTGGCCCAGTCGCCCTCGGTGAAACCGTGTTCCAGCCAGATGGCGCCTGAGACATAGAGCGGCGCGTGCCCGTGGATCTGGCGAAGCCAGGCGTTCTGGCTGCCCCAGGAGTGGTAATGGGCCATGGGGCGCTGGGTCAGGGCGTGGAGCGGGAAGCTGTCCGCCTCGGGGTTCGAAAAGGGGGGATACCACACCGGCAGCGGGTCCATGCTTTCCATCAGGCAGGCGCGCAGGTGGTCGGGGGGCTGGTGCGGCCCATGGCCTTCGGCGGCGCGCTGGAACGTGCGCAGGGGCTCCAGGTAGAGGTTGAAGACGTAGGGCTGCGGGCTGTCGTAGAGCCCGCGCGCGACGGCCCAGTCCTGATAGGCGGCGTTCCAGGGTTTGAAGAACTGCGCCTCTTCGGGGATGGGGTCGATCCAGAAACCGCCATTCTCGATGTAGCGGGCGATCTGGTCGGGGTTGGGCGCGCCGCGGCCTTTGGCTTGCCCGTCGCCGCGCCAGCCGGCCAGCGGGCCGATGCCGGGGCGGCGTTCGTGATGGGTGATGTAATCGGCGTAGTCGGTGTATTTCGGTGCGCCGTCCTCGGTCACCATCCCCGGCAGCCCGAGCCGCGCGCCGAGGTCCAGAAGCACCGTCTGGAAGGGGCGCACGTCACGGTCTGGATGGACCACGGGCCAGCGGATGGAATCAGCCAGTGCCTCGGCCTCGCAGATCGGGCGGTCCAGAAGCGAGATGCAGTCATGGCGCTCCAGATAGGTGGTGTCGGGCAGGATCAGGTCGGCAAAGGCCACCATCTCGGAGCTGTAGGCGTCGGAATAGATGATGCGCGGGATGCGGTAGCTGCCGTCCTCTCGCTGGTCGGTCAGCATTTCCATGACCGCACTCGTGTTCATGGACGAATTCCACGCCATGTTCGCCATGTAGAGGAACAGCGTGTCGATCGCGTAGGGGTCGCCCGCGTGCGCGTTCGAGATGACCATGTGCATCATCCCATGGGCCGAGAGGGGAGCCTCCCATGAAAAGGCCTTGTCGATGCGCTTGGGCGCGCCGTCCTCGTTCAGCAGCAGATGCTCCGGCCCCAGCGGGTAGCCCAGATGCGGGCCGTCGAGCGGCT
>LFIK01002850.1_pt1 | contig 14030 bp, 11 predicted proteins | sample 643401 | NCBI WGS metagenome assembly LFIK01 (sample SAMN03777447, study PRJNA286221) | soda lake metagenome | biome: soda lake; feature: Kulunda steppe; material: water; isolation source: sample T5-Br brine of Lake Tanatar-5 | place: Russia: Kulunda steppe | collected 2010-07 | reverse complement strand
CGGGTTCTGGCCGACGGGATCATCCACAGGCTCGGGGCGGCGCGGGCGATCCTGGCGGTGATCCTGTGCTGCGCGGTGATGACCTATGGCGGCGTGTCGCTCTTCGTGGTCGCCTTCGCGGTCTACCCCATCGCCGCGGCGCTGTTTCGCAAGGCGGAGCTGCCCAAGGTGCTGATCCCGGCGGCGATCGCGCTGGGGGCGTTCACCTTCACCATGACCGCGCTGCCGGGCGCGCCGGCCATTCAGAACGCGATCCCGATGCCCTATTTCGGCACCACGCCCTATGCCGCGCCCGGGCTCGGGATCCTGACCGGGGCGGCGATGCTGCTGCTCGGCTGGCTCTGGCTGGAGCGGCGGGCCCGCACGCTCGGCCCCGGCTACGGCGACCATGACGATGCAGCACCCGAAGCCGAGGCGATGGGCGACCCGCCGTCGCTGGTCGTCGCGGCGCTGCCGCTGGGGCTGGTGATCGTGCTCAACCTCGCCTTCACCTTCGTCATCATCCCGGCGCTCGACACCGCCTATCTGGCGCGGCCCGAATACGGCGCGACCGACGTGGACACGCTGCGCGGCGTGTGGTCGATCATCGCGGCGCTGACGCTCTCATCGGCCGCGCTGGTGCTGCTCAACCTCGCCCGGCTGCGCGAGATACTGGGCGACACGCTCGATCGCGGGGCCGCGGACTCGCTCAAGCCGATCTTCAATACCGCGAGCCTCGTGGGTTTCGGCGCGGTGATCGCCTCGCTCTCGGCCTTCACCATGATCCGCGACTGGGTCGTGACGGTGGGGGGCGACAATCCTCTGATCTCGCTCGCCGTCGGCACGAGCCTTCTTGCGGGGATGACCGGCTCGGCCTCGGGCGGGATGAGCATCGCGCTCTCCACACTGGGCGACACCTACCTGCAGATGGGCGAGGAGGCCGGCATCGCGCCGGCGCTCCTGCACCGGGTGACCGCGGTGGCGACGGGGGGCCTCGACGCGTTGCCGCATAACGGCGCGGTGATCACGCTTCTGACGATCTGCGGGCTGACGCACCGCGAGGCCTACCGCGACATCGCGGTGGTCGCCGTGGTGATCCCGATCCTCGCGCTGATCCTGCTGATCACTCTTGGCACGCTGTTCGGAAGCTTCTGAACGCATGCTGCGCGCAGGCGCCCTCGCGCTGCACCTCTGCGTGCAGCGGCGCCGCGTCCTGTCCGAGTCGCGAACCTCGCCGTCGCGGCGGCCGAAGCCTGCGCCGACAGAATCGGGCCGCGCGCAATTGTCCGCCGGCTCGCCATCCGCCATGACGACGGCTGGCCGGGCGCAGTGGCGGCGGCGGAACGGGACGGACGCCTCGACGTATTGTCAAGCAATGCGGGTATCTCCGCGATGAAACCGCGATGAGGCCGATGACCCGAAAGCTCATCCAGCCGATCCCTTCCACCGTCGAGTCCTTACAGTTTTCCGCGATCGCACAACGACCTCAAGGCGACAGGGACGGAAATGTTCTGGCGCGATCCTCGTTGTTGACGGGGCCGGACGGCACAACTCCGGGAGCCTCGTCGCCCCGGAACGATCACGCTGATGCTGCGGCGATGCCCGGCGCCACCATGTCGAGGCGCCGCGCTGGCGCCCCTTTGGCCCGTCGGCGTCAGCGATCGAGGTCCTTTGCCAGGAGTTCAAGCGCCGCGTCGGCAAGCTGTCGGGTGAGATCGCCGGCCGGCATGTCGCGACACAGCCCGGCGGACTGGCCCGACCAGAGCGACAGGAAGTCCTCCGATCCATCGGGCCCGGAGGTCGAGCGCAGCGGGGCGAGTGCGCCTCCCGCCAGCGGGAACGGCGGCGCGTCCGGGGCGATCGGCCCCACATCGCGCATGACGCGGTTGACGATGCTGCGCGCCGGCCGGCCGGTGAAGACGTTCGTCAGCGCGGTCTCGCGCTGCGCACCAGCGGCAAGAGCGGCGCGATGCGGCGGCGCGATGGTGGCCTCGGGGGTGAGAAGATAGGCCGTGCCGATCTGCACCGCCGATGCCCCGAGCATGAACGCCGCGGCGATCCCGCGACCATCGGCGATGCCGCCCGCCGCGATCACCGGCACGCGCACCGAATCGACGATCTGCGGCACCAGCGCGAAGGTGCCGATCTGGGTCGTGACGTCATGGGTGCGGAACATGCCGCGATGGCCGCCCGCCTCGGCGCCCTGCGCGATGATCGCATGGCACCCCCGATCCGCGAGCCAGCGCGCCTCGTCGACGGTGGTCGCGCTGGCCAGGATCGTTGCGCCGGTCGCGATGACCCGCTCGCGCAGCGGGCGCTCGGGCAGGCCGAAATGGAAGCTGACGATCTCGGGCTTCAGCTCCTCGACGAGCGCGCAGACGGCATCGTCGAAGGGCGCGCGGTTCGTACCAGGGGCGGGCATCCCGGGATCGAGTCCCAGCTCGCGGTAATACGGCGCGAGCCGTTGCTGCCACGCCGCCTCGCGCGCCGGATCCGGCTCAGGCGGCGCGTGGCAGAAGAAGTTCACATTGACGGGGGCGGAGATCGTCTGGCGGAAGATCCCGATCTGGTTGCGCAGATCGTCGGCGGTGAGCATCGCACCGGGCAGCGAGCCGAGCCCGCCCGCGCCGGCGACCGCCGCGGCGAGTTCCGGCCCCCCGGCTCCGGCCATCGGCGCCTGGATGATCGGCAGCTCGACGCCGAGCAGCCGGGTGATGCGCTGATCCGGCCACATGCGTTGTCCCCCCGTAGTGTCATGTGCCGACAGTATCGCGCGTCGCGCCGTGCCCCGAAACCCCGTTCGTGCCCGAAACGGCCCGCGCTCATGCGGATCGTGGCCTGCCTTCAGGCGTGACCGATACCCCTCGCCTTTCGCTGGTGATGTCCGGCCTGTCCAAACTGCCCGGTCGCACGCGCGCGCGGCGCGCGATGGCGCACTGCGGGCATTTGCGCTGCACTCGCTTCTGGTGCCGGAGGCGGTGGAGGTCGCGGTGGTGAAGATCTGCCGGGCGCATGATTAGCTCGCCAGGCGATCGCAAGACGTGCCACACATGTGTGCATGTTGCGCAAAATATGCTCAACAATTGGGCAGTCCTGTGGTAGCTTTTCCCCCGCGACTTCATGCGGGAGGAGAAACCGATGGGCGTGGACTTCAACGACAAGCGAAACGAGGCGGCGCCCCCGGGCGCTGAAAAGACCGACCTGACGCTCGGGCGGCGCAGCGTGCTCATGGCCGCGCCCGCCATCGCGGCGGGCGGACTGGCGAGCGCGGCCCGCTCCGAACCATTGCCGATCCCCGAGAGCAACACGACCATGGGCGATCCGATCCCGGAGTCGGAATACGGCATGCCGATCGAATTCGAGGATCATGTCAGACGCCGGCGCTCGGACGTCTTCGTGAACCGCCAGAACTGGTCGGACTGGAGCATGACGCCGCTGCATCAGCAGATCGGCATCGTGACCCCGAACGGCCTGTTCTTCGAGCGCCACCACAACGGGGTTGCGCGCATCAATCCTGACGAGCACCGCCTCGCCATTCACGGGATGGTCGACAACCCGCTGGTCTTCTCGATGGACGACCTGATGCGTTACCCGTCGGTTTCGCGCTTCTATTTCATGGAGTGCTCCGGCAATACGCTGACCGACTGGCGCGAGGCGCAGTCGACCACCGTGCAGCAGAGCCACGGCTTGCTGTCATGTGCCCAATGGACGGGAATTCCGCTCGCCTGGCTGCTCGACGAGGCCGGGATACAGCCCGAAGGCAAATGGGTGGTGTTCGAGGGCGCGGACGGCTCGGGCCATCTGCGCTCCATTCCCATCGAGAAAGTCATGGATGACGGGCTGCTCGCCTACGGGCAGAACGGCGAGATGCTGCGCGCGGAGCAGGGCTATCCGATCCGCGCCTTCTTCCCCGGCTGGGAGGGAAACACCTGCGTGAAATGGCTGCGCCGTATCAAGGTGGTGGATGAACCGATCCATATCCGCGGCGAAACCGCCCGATACACCGATCCGATGCCGGACGGGAAATGGCGTCAGTTCTCCATGGTCATGGACTGCAAGTCGGTCATTACCAACCCGTCGGGTGGCACGACCCTGCGCGGGCCCGGCCTCTACGAGATCCAGGGCTTCGCCTGGTCGGGCAACGGTCATGTCGAGGCGGTCGACGTCACCGTCGATGGCGGCCGCACCTGGCAGCCGGCGACGCTTGAAGAGCCCGTCCTGGACAAATGCCTCACGCGGTTTCGCTACAACTGGAACTGGGGCGGTGGCCCCGCCCGCATCGCGAGCCGCGCGAAGGACAGCACGGGGTATGTTCAGCCGACCGTCGAGGAACTCGCCGGCGTTCGCGAGATCACCGGTTTCGTGCAGCATCACAACGGGATCTTCCCGTGGGCCGTCAGTGAGGATGGGGAGGTTCACAATGCGATCGCTTGATCTCAAGCGCAGTTCCGCCGTCGCGGGGCTCGCGGTCATTCTCTCATCCGCCGCATGGGCGGATTTCCCGGAGCGGTCGCAAGAGGCGGCCTTCGGACAACCGATCACCGAAGAGGATCTCGTGCTGTGGGACATCGATATCCACACGCCCTCCGGCGATGGTTTGCCTGAAGGGGAAGGAACCGTCGCCATGGGCGAGGAGGTTTACCAAGCTCAATGCGCGCATTGTCACGGCGAGGGTGCGGAAGGCGGCGCCATGTATGGCAGCATGGTCGGCGGTATCAGCTCGATGACCGAGCGACCGCGCGTCCTGACGCCCGGGAGCATGTATCCCTATGCGCCGATCCTGTTCGACTACACGCGCCGGGCGATGCCGCTCGATCATCCGCAATCCATGACGGCTGACGAGGTCTATGCGGTCTCGGCCTACCTCTACTACCTCAACGACCTGATCGACGAGGATTTCGTGATGAACGCCGAGACCATGCCGACGATCGAGATGCCGAACCGCGACGCCTTCATCGAGGATGACCGGCCGGATGTCGTCGCCGAGCGCTGCATGGAGGAGTGTCCGCCGATCGGCACGGTGGCGGACGGGGATCATCGCAACGCAACAGGCGATAACGCCGAAGACGAGAGCGACTGATCGAATTTCGACAGGACCCAGGCGCGTTCGAGGCCCGCGCCGCAAATGCGCGGGCCTCCCGGTGTTGCGCGCCCGACGTATTTCCGCCGTCTCGCGAATCGATCCAGCGAGCCGAACACGTCACAACGCAGTCCGAACCCGGCCGCACGGCATCCGGCAACCGCGATGCGCCCCGGCCGTTACAGGCCCCGTCGACTGTAACCCTCTCCCGCGCCGGTGGTTCGAGCGCCGGCGGTGCGTGTGCAGGATCTCGCACATGCGCTTGCGCCAGCGATGCACAGAGTTGCTTTGTTGTCGGGCAGGCGGCTGTTAGGAGTTGGGCATGCTGGGCCTGTTCAAACTGTTCGGGCGCTCGCCCGCGCTTGAGGCGCTCGATGATGCGCTGCGGGCATGCGCGCTGCATCCGCTCCTCGTGCCCGAGGCGGTGAAGCTTACTGTGGTGCGGCTCTACAGGGAGGAGGCCAGGGAACGGGGCATGGCGGCCGCCTATGGCGCGGCAGCCGAGCTGCTCGCCTACTGCATGCACGGGCGCGAGACCTTCTTGGAAAGCAACAGCGACCATGCCGCTGACCGCGCCGATCAACGCCTCGAGGACGCGATCGATGCGGGCGATTCGCGCGATGCCAAGCTGATCCTGCTGGCCCATCATTCCGGGATCATCGCCCCGGAGATCGCCGACCGGCTTGAGGTCGTTGACGACTGAACCGGCAGAGGCGCCCCGCGCGGCCGACGCCGCGGGCAACCGCATCGCGCGTCATTCCGCGGTCACCGGCCGGGCGGAGCAAGCAGGGCCCCGCCCGGCCGCAACCGGACGGGTTCCGGATCAGTGCTCGTATTTGAAGGACAGAGATACGCGCGTGCGGAAGGCGGCGACCTTCCCGTTCTCGACCTTCATGTCGAGCTTGACCACTTCGGCCACCCGAACGTCGCGGATCGAGCCGGACGCCGTCTCGACCGCCTTGCGGCCCGCATCCTCCCACGACTTTTCGCTGACACCGACGACCTCGACGATCTTGTAGACGCCTTCCGTCATCGCAACCTCCCTTGACTGCGTTTGCCACCCACCATCGGGCGGTCCGTCGGATCCTATCACATTTCAGCCGGCGATATCGGGGGGACGATGCCGGCGAGCGGCAGGGCGCGCAGGACGATCGGCCCGCGTTCGGCGTCGTGTCGCCGGGGTCGCGGCCATCCCCTTGCGCGACATGCCGTCCGTGAGCTGCCCGTGTCGCGCCGAGGGCACGCCGAGGGCACGCCGCTGGCGTGACGCGGATCGCGAACAGGATCTGCAGCAAGGATCATCGCGATGCGACGGTGACCTTGCCGACCTGCGCACCGAGGATGTCGAAGCCCGCACAGCCGGGTGCCCTGGCATCGACCACCAGGTGCGAAATCTCGCTCGCCTGACAGTAGGCGATCCGGCTCACGACACCGATCTTGGAGTGATCCGCCAGCATGATCGTTTCGCGGGCATTGGCTATCATCGCGCGCGCGATTTCCGCCTCGCGCGGGTCGTAGCTGGTCGCGCCCTTGCCGGCGTCGAGGCCGAACGGCGAGAGGATGGCGATATCGGCCTGATACCGGGCGACCTCGTTTATCGTGACCTCCCCGAAGGTGGCGGGCGGTTCGGTCTCGAACGCACCGCCCAGAAGCATGACACGATTCGACTCCGCGGCCGGACCCGTCGCCTCGCTGATCCGGCTCGCCACATCCACCGAGTTCGTGATCACCGTGAGGCCGCTCAGGCCGGCCAGCCGGTCGCCCAGTGTGGAGGTGGTGCTGCCGGCATCCAGGAACAGGGTCTGTCCGCTTTTCAGACTTCGCGCCGCGGCCGCGGCGATGGCGCGCTTTTCGTGCACGCGCACGGCGCTGCGCACGCGGTAGGGTTCCTCGCGGCGCTCATGCGTCGCGACGGCGCCTCCGCGCACCCGGCGCAGCTCGCCCTGCCGCTCCATGTCCAGCAGGTCGCGCCGGATGGTCTCGCGCGAGACCGCGAATTCGCTCGTGACCCGGTCGATGGAGACCTGCCCGAAGGTGTCGAGCAGCGCGCGGATGCGCTGGCGGCGGTCCTCGTGCCACATTCGACGGTACTCCCTCCCCCGTGATGCCGCGGTCCCGAGACCCTCAAACGTCGAGCATCCCGAGCGCGCGGCGGTGCAGTTCGGGCGTCGCGGCGGCGATCACCTCGCTTCCCGATCCCAGATGCAGCGCGCGCCCCGACCAGTCGGTGATCACGCCGCCGGCCCCCTCGATGACGGGAACCGTCGCCATGAAATCGTAGGGCTGCAAGCGGGTCTCGACGACCAGGTCGATATGGCCGCTGGCCAGCAGGCCGTAGATGTAACAGTCGCCGCCGAAGCGCGCCGTGTGGGCGGCAGTGGCGATGGCCTCGATCCGTTCGCGGTCGGTGCCGTCGAAATACATGAGCGACGTGGTGTAGAAGCGCGCCCGGGCGAGATCGGTGCAGCCGCTCACGGCGGCGGGCCGCAGCCCGCCGCGCGCATCCTCGAAGCGGGTTCCGATCCCCGGCGCGCCGATCCACCGCTCGCGCAGGGCCGGCATCTCGATGACGCCGATCTCCGGGCGCCCGTCGCGCGCCAGCGCCAGCAACGTGCCCCAGATGGGCCAGCCGGTGATGAAGCTGCGCGTGCCGTCGATGGGATCGACCACCCAGATGCGTTCGGCGCCGAGATCCGTCGCGCCGTATTCCTCTCCGAAGATCCCGTGTTGCGGGAAACGCTCGGCGATGCGGTCGCGCATGAGCCGCTCGGCGGCGCGGTCGGCGATGGTCACGGGGCTTTCATCGCCCTTCACCTCGATCTCGAGCGTGCGGCGGAAGGAAAGCATGGCCTGTTCCCCCGCTTCGCGGGCGAGCGCGGCGGCGAATCCGGCCGGCTCGGGCAGCTCCGGCCGGTCCGGCGTGGAGACGGGTCGTCGCATCATGTCCTCCCTGAACGCGCCACGCGGGATATCATTTGCCCATAATACGCACAAAAACACAGATTGCCACAACTCTGACGATGGGTTACAGTTTTGAAAAAATTACAACCCAGATCCCGCCAACAGGAGGTTCACTATGTCCAAGATCATGATTCCACGGGGTGCTTCAGCCACCCTTGCCGCCGCCGGGATGGCGATCGCGCTCCCCCTGAGCGCCGGCACCATCACGGTCTATTCCGCCCTCGAGGATGAGGAGATCGCCGCCTATCTCGAGGCCGCGCGCGCGGACATGCCCGATCTCGAGGTCAATGTGCTGCGCCTGTCCACCGGCGATCTCGGCGCGCGGCTGATCGCGGAGGCCGACAATCCGCAGGCCGACGTGCTCTGGGGCTTCGCGGTCACCAATATCCTCGATCCGCAGATCGCCGCGATCCTGGAGCCCTACGAGGCGGCCGGTCTCGACGCGCTGCCGGAGCAGTACAGGGCCGATGACGCGCGCTGGTTCGCGCCGATCGGCTATATGGGCGCCTTCTGCGTCAACATTCCGCGGCTCGAGCAGATCGGCGCGCCGATGCCGCGCAGCTGGTCGGATCTGACCGATCCGGTCTTCGAGGGCGAGGTGGTGATGCCGGATCCGGGCTCCTCTGGGACCGGCTATCTGCAGATCGCCGCGATCCTTCAGGGCATGGGCGAGGAGGCCGGCTGGGAGCTGATCGAGGCGCTCGATCCCAGCATGGCGCAATACACCACCTCGGGTTCGCGCCCCTGCCGCATGGCGCAGGTGGGCGAGTATGCCGTGGGGGCCTCGCTGTCCTTCGTGGCGATGCAGGGGATCTCGCAGGGCTACCCGATGGAGATGGTGATCCCCGAGGATTACGCCGGCTTCGAGCTGGAGGCCAACGGGCTGATCGCAGGAACTGATAACGCGGAGGATGCGCAGCGGTTCCTCGACTGGACGCTGTCTGACGGCGCCGCGCAGGTCTATTCCGAGTACAAGTCCGTCGTGACGCTGCCGGGCGTGCCGCGCTCGCCGCTCGCCGACGCGGCCGGCCTGCCCGAGAATCTCGACGAGGTGCTCTTCCCGATGGATTTCGCCGCCTCGGGCGAGCAGCGCACCGCCATCATCGAGCGCTGGCGCGATACCGTCGGCCGCTGATCATCCGGCCAAGCCCCTTCGCGGCGCGTCCGCGGAGGGAAGCTGTCAGGACCCTGCCGCCCATGCATCTCGACATCACAAGCCTTTCGAAGTTCTTCGGCGAGTTTCTGGCGCTGGACGACGTCAATCTGGAGGTCGGGCGCGACGAGTTCGTCTGCCTTCTGGGGCCGAGCGGATGCGGCAAGACGACGTTGCTGCGCATCATCGCCGGGCTGGAGGATTTCAGCGCCGGATCGCTGCGCCTCGGCGGCCGCGACCTGAGCGAGATCGACGCCCAGCATCGCGGCTTCGGCATCGTGTTCCAGTCGTACTCGCTGTTTCCCAACATGACCGTGGCCGAGAATATCGGTTACGGGCTGAAGATCCGCAAGGCGCCCGCCGGGCGGATCGCGGCGAAGGTGCGCGAGCTGATGGAGCTGGTGCAGTTTCCCGATCTCGCGGCGCGCTACCCGCATGAGCTGTCGGGTGGCCAGCAGCAGCGCGTGGCGATCGCGCGCGCGCTCGCCGTCGATCCCAACCTGCTGCTGCTCGACGAGCCGCTCTCGGCGCTGGATGCGCGGGTGCGCGCCGGGATGCGCGCCGAGATCCGCGACATGCAGCGCCGGCTCGGCATCCCCACGATCATGGTCACGCATGATCAGGAGGAGGCGCTGACCATGGCCGACAAGGTCGTGTGCATGAAGGATGGCCGCATCGAGCAGATCGGCACCCCGCACGATCTCTATGCCCGGTCACGCACGCGCTTCGTGGCCGATTTCGTCGGGATCAGCAATCTCGTCACCGCCGAGCACGCCGCGGCCCTGGCCCCGGCGCTGCCCGGGCGCGACCCCGGCGCCGAGCTGTTCGCCCTGCGGCCCGAGGAGATCGCCCTGCGCCGCGACGCCGCCGGAGAGGGCGAGCTGCGCACCGTCACCTTCCTGGGCAACATCAACCGCATCGAGCTCACCTGGCGCGGCCTCACGATCGTCGCCGAGGTCCATCGCGGCACGGATCTGGCGCCGGGCGACCGCGTCGCGCTCGAGGTCGCGGCCGGGGCCGGGGCCTGGGTGCAGCCATGACCGCGCCCGCCGATACCGCGGCCGCGCCGGCCGGGGCCGGGCGGCGCGGCCATGCCCGCCAGGCCCGGCTGCTCTACGGGACGGCGTTCATCGTGCCGGCGATCGGGCTGGCGCTGTTCTTCCTGTATCCGCTCGTGGTGGTGATCCGGCGCAGCTTCGTGCAGCGCGACGGAGCGCTGGGGCTGGGAAACTATGCCGATGTGCTCGCGATGTCGCACATCCCCGGCGTGATCGCCAACAGCCTGGTGATGAGCGCGATCACCACGGTGCTGTCGGTGGGGCTGGGGTTCGCCATCGCCTTCATGCTCCAGCGCACCACGATCGTGCTGCAATGGGTGGTCACGCTGGCGCTGCTGCTGCCGCTGCTGGCGCCGTCGCTGGTGCAGGCGCTGGGGCTGATCTTCCTGTTCGGGCGCAACGGGATCGTCAACCAGGCCACTGGCTGGGACATGCAGATCTACGGTCTGTGGGGGCTGGTCATCGCGAACACGATGTATGCGCTGCCACAGGCGGTGATGATCCTGCAGGCGTCGCTGCGCCATTCGGATGTGCGCTACTACGATGCGGCGATGGTGATGGGGGCCTCCAACTGGCGCCGCTTCATCGACATCACCCTGCCCAATGCCCGTTTCGGGCTGCTCAGCGCGGGGTTCGTCGTCTTCACCGTGACGATCACCGATTTCGGCAACGCCGCGGTGATCGGCGGCGATTACCGCGTGCTGGCGACCGAGATCTTCGCGCAGGTGGTCGGGCAGATGAATTTCAACATGGGCGCGGTGATCGGGATCTTCCTTCTGATCCCGACGCTGGTGGCCTTCTATATCGAGAAGGTCGCCTCGCAGCGCCAGTTCGGCGGCGGCTCGGCCAGCGCCATCCCGGTGCGCAGGTCCTTCCTGCCGGCGCGTGACGTTCCGCTGGCGCTGGTGACGCATCTGACCGCGCTGTTCATCATCGCGGTGGTCGCGACGGTGATCTTCGCCAGCTTCGTGCAGCTCTGGCCCTACCGGATGTCGATGACGCTGGACAATTACAACATCACCACGGCGGGCGGCTATGCGCCGCTCTGGACCTCGTTCGTCGTCTCGACGCAGGCGGCGGTGATCGGGGTGGTGCTGCTGTTCGCGCTGGTGCTGGCGCAGCGGCGGATGACCCGGCGGGCGGCCAAGGCGATCTATCTGCTCGCGATCGTGCCGGTGGGGGTTCCGGGGCTGGTGCTGGGCCTGTCCTATGTGCTGTCGTTCAACGTGGCCGGGCCGGTGCTGGGGGCGCTCTACGGCTCGGCGCTGCTGATCGCGTTCTGCAACTTCTATCACTATCACTCGCAGGGCTTTCTCACCATGATCGCCGGGCTGCGCGCGGTGCCGGCCTCGCTCGAGGAATCGGTGGCCTGCCTCGGCGGCAGCCCGATGCGCGGCCTGCGCGACGCGGTGCTGCCGATCATGCTGCCGACGCTGGTGGCGGTGTTCTTCTTCCTGTTCATGCGCTCGATGGTGACGCTCTCGGCGGTGATCTTCCTGATCACGCCCACGCTTAGCGTCGGCGCGGTGTCGGTGCTCCGGCTCGACCAGGCGGGGTTCACGACCCAGGCGGCGGCCTTCTCGGTGTGCATCATGGCGCTGGTGCTGGTCGCCATGGGGTTGATGAAGCTCCTGCTGATATGGCTGGAACGGCGCGGGCGCCGGGCCAGCGCCACAGCGACGAGCTGCGCGTGATCATGCCCGACCTCATCAAGACACAACCTCGTCGAACAGGGAGCACTGAATGCCGGGTAATCTGAGCTTTGAAGCGTTGTCGCAGGCCGTCGCCGCTGGGGAGATCGACACGGTGGTGGCGTGTTTCGCCGACATGCAGGGCCGGCTGATGGGCAAGCGCTTCCATGCCCGCCATTTCGTCGACAGCGCCTGGCGGGAGACGCATTGCTGCAACTACCTGCTGGCCACCGACATGGAGATGTACACCGTGCCCGGCTACGCCGCGACGAGCTGGGCCAAGGGCTACGGCGACCATGTGATGAAGCCCGATCTCGCGACGCTGCGGCGCATTCCCTGGCTCGAGGGCACGGCGCTGGTGCTGTGCGACCTGCTCGATCACCACACCCACGAGGAGGTCGCCCATTCCCCGCGCGCGGTGCTCAAGCGCCAGGTCGCGCGGCTCGAGGGGCTCGGCTACCGCGCGATGATCGCCACCGAGCTCGAGTTCTTCCTTTTCGAGCCCTCCTTCGAGGCGCTGCGCGACGGTGGCTATCGCGATCTCAAGCCGATCTCGGGCTATAACGAGGATTACCATATCTTCCAGACCACCAAGGAAGAGGCGGTGATGCGCGCGATCCGCAACGGGCTCTACGGCGCCGGCATCCCGGTCGAGAATTCCAAGGGCGAGGCCGAGACCGGGCAGGAGGAGATCAATATCCGCTACGACGCGGCGCTGACCACCGCCGACAACCACGCCATCGTCAAGAATGCCTGCAAGGAGATCGCTTGGGCGCAGGGGCGCGCGGTGACCTTCATGGCCAAGTGGCATCACGACAAGGTCGGCTCCTCGAGCCATGTCCACCAGTCGCTCTTCACCCTCGATGGCACCGCCGCCTTTCCCGACCCGGACGGCCCGCACGGCATGTCGCAGGTGATGCGCCGATTCACCGCCGGCCAGCTCGCCCATGCGCCGGAGATCTGTTACTTTCTCGCGCCCTACGTGAACTCCTACAAGCGGTTCCAGTCCGGCACCTTCGCGCCCACCTCGACGGTCTGGTCGCGCGACAACCGTACCGCCGGCTTTCGCATGTGCGGCGAGGGCACGAAGGCGCTGCGTATGGAATGCCGCGTGGGCGGCGCGGATCTGAATCCGTATCTGGCCGCGGCGGCGCTGATCGCGGCGGGGATCGCGGGCATCGAGGCCGAACTCGAGCTCGAGCCGGAGATGTCGGGTGATGCCTATTCGGCCGATCCCGCGCGCGCCCTGCCGCGCAGCCTGCGCGATGCGGCGGACCGGCTGGAGAGCTCCGAGATGCTGCGCGCGGCGATGGGCGACTGGGTCGTGGATCACTATACCCGCGCAGCGCGCTGGGAAGTCGAGGAGCACGAGCGCGTCGTCACGGACTGGGAAATCGCGCGCGGTTTCGAGCGCGCCTGAGGAGAACGCATGAGCACGCTGAAATGCATCTCGCCGGTCGATGGATCGGTCTACGCGGAACGTCCGGCGCTGGAGATGGGTGCCGCCGAGGCCGCGCTCGCACGCGCACGCAATGCGCAGGCCGCCTGGGCCGCGCGGCACATCCGCGAGCGCGCCGAGCTGGTGCGCGCCGCTGTGGCGCGGGTCGGGGCGATGAACGACGAGGCCGTGCCCGAGCTTGCCTGGCAGATGGGCCGCCCGGTGCGCTACGGTGGCGAGTTCGGCGGCTTCGAGGAGCGTGCGCTCTACATGGCCGACATTGCCGAGGACGCGCTCGCGCCCGAGATCGTCGAGGACTCGCCCGCCTTCCTGCGCCGCATCACGCGCGCGCCGCACGGCCTCGTGCTGGTGATCGCGCCGTGGAACTATCCCTGGATGACGGCGATCAATGTCGTCGCCCCCGCGCTCATCGCGGGCAACGCGGTGGTGCTCAAGCACGCCACGCAGACCCTGCTCGTGGGCGAGCGCATGGCGCGCGCCTTCCATGAGGCTGGCATCCCCGAGGACGTGTTCCTCAACCTCTTCCTCGATCACGAGACGACCTCGGCGCTGATCGGCGCGGGCGGGTTCGATTTCGTCAATTTCACCGGCTCGGTCGGCGGCGGGCGCGCCATCGAGCGCGCGGCGGCGGGCACCTTCACGCCGCTCG
>LFIK01002848.1_pt1 | contig 14034 bp, 11 predicted proteins | sample 643401 | NCBI WGS metagenome assembly LFIK01 (sample SAMN03777447, study PRJNA286221) | soda lake metagenome | biome: soda lake; feature: Kulunda steppe; material: water; isolation source: sample T5-Br brine of Lake Tanatar-5 | place: Russia: Kulunda steppe | collected 2010-07 | reverse complement strand
TCGTTCCGCACCAAGAAGATGCGTCCCTTCGAAGCAGATGGAACGCGGAAAGACCCGGCCTCGCGTCGCGATCCCCCACGCCACCGCGCTGTTCCCCTCGATCCCGCAGTCCGTGCGAGCACACTGATTCGTGTGCCCGTTCCCCTTCCATCAAATCTCGCCCTCGTGCCTTGGTCCTTGGCCTCTTCCATTGCACGTCCATGTCTCTACCCACGAAACCTTCCTACCTTGTACGAGGTGGGTGGTGGACCGTTCGCGCCGTTTCTCTTCCTCGTTCGTGGTCTGTTTCCTTTCCCAGTCGAGTTCGCCATGGCAAAATCCCAAACGAAGGATTCCGAAGCAATCCGAGTAAACTTCGCATGTGGTTAACTCCGACGTCGACGAGCACCACCGACGTTGCAGGACGAGGCGTCATGCCGAAACGTGCTGCACACAAGCGCGAGTGCGGAGGCATCGAAAGAGCCCCGAAGAAGCAAGACGAGGTGGACGAAGAAACGAGTGTTGCAGAAGCGGATTTCCAATGCCAAGTGTGCGCGAATGTGTTCCGGGATCCGTTCCTCACCCAATGCGGGCACACCTTCTGCTATCGTTGCATATGGACGCACCTCAAACACAGCAACACGTGTCCAATCTGCAGGAAAAAAGTCACAAGAGACAAGATTTACCCAAATTTTCTTCTCGGTAAGCTGCTGAAAAAACTCGAGCAGACTTCCGACATCCTCGGAAAGAACTTCGCAGAAAAGCTGCACTGTGCACTGGTAAACCACGATGGTATCACGATGCAGGAGATCGATTCCTTGATGGCAATGATGGACGAGAAGAAAGAAAGGATGATGCGAGAGGACAGGGACGCAGCCCTGCGGTTGCTGCTCGAATTCCTGGAATACTCCAAATGTAGACGGGAAGAAAAGCTTGTGGAAATCCACGAAAACCTCCGCAACGTGGAAGAGGACATGAGATCGACCAGTGGCCAGTTTGTAGGGCATCTGCGCTTGTCAGCCAATCAAAGTACTCCTCATCCTGGTGGAATAAGCAACAATCGCCAAGCCATACCCGATGCAGAGTTGGAAGATGTACAAAAGGCGCTGGAGGATACATTGTGGACTATGAGCCAAAACGAAGAAGGCAGCGAACCTGCTGTCGTGAAGGAACGCCTGCTCCTTCATTTCGATGACTTGAAAAGCACATATTTTGAGAATAGACTGCGTGCAAAAGAAGCAGGAAATCTTTCCACCGTTCGTGGGGTTGGAGCGATTGCAGAGTCGGATGGACTGCGCGAATTCAAAGGCATCCTTTCCAAGTTCCTTCAATACAGCAAATTGGAAGTTCAGGCAGAAATGAAGCCAGGAAATCTGTTCCATCCAGCAAACATCATTTCTAGCATTGAAGTGAATGCCACGAACACGGCATTCGCTACTGCCGGAGTTTCCAAACAAATCACTGTGTACAATTTTTCATCATTGCTGGATTGCTCTGAACAAAGTACCCCGACGATGCATATGATGGCAGGATCAAAGCTGAGCTGCTTGACATGGAATCACCAAATTGTGCAACACGTAGCGAGCAGTGCCTATGCTGGGGTGGTGTCCATATGGGACGCAGATACCGGCCAAAACGTGATGGAATTTGAGGAGCATCAAAAACGCGTCTGGAGTGTTGACTTTAGCAAACCGGATCCAAATCTTCTTGTTTCTGGGGGGGATGATGGGAAAATAAAGCTTTGGTGCACAAGGCAGAAGCACAGTGCCATGTCTATTGATATCAAGGCCAATGTGTGTTGTGTGCGCTGCAGTCCGATTTCAAGTCACTGCGTGGCGGCAGGGTCTGCAGATCATCAAATCCACTTGTACGATGTTCGAAAACCTAGCGAGCCTCTATCCACAATCAAAGGTCACAGGAAGGCCGTGTCCTACGTGAAGTTTGTTGATGGGGAGAATCTGCTGTCTGCATCAATCGACAGTACATTGAAATTGTGGGATATGAAAGAAAACAAAATAAAACGGTCTTTCACTGGGCACACAAATGACAGAAACTTTGTGGGTTTGGCAGTGAACGAAGATTTCATCTCCTGCGGGAGCGAGACAAATGACGTGTATGTGTATTACAAGGAGCTGTCAAACCCGCTTTGCACCCTTTCTTTCAACCCAGGTCCGGCATCAGTCACTGAGGCGCCAGATGTTTCCCAATTTGTTAGTTCTGTGTGCTGGAGGACAGACTGCATGACCCTCTTGGCAGCGAACAGCGCAGGGATAATCAAGGTTCTTTCACTTACGTGACAACCTCTTCAGCTGTGAAGGCATAAACAGGTGTCCAACTTTCGCCTAGTCGAGGAAGTGCTTTGAGAAGGTGGGGCTGCCTATGGTGTCGGTTCCTAGAAAGTGGAGGTTCTCGGAAGAAGTTGTTGTCGCCAGGGTAAAATCCAACTGAGATGTTGTGCTGTGTTTGAGTGAACCGCTGAAGCTCAGACCAAGATCCCCTGAATCACAGGACTGGTATTCCTGTTGGCCTGCAGAATAGAGAAGGCTCCCCTCATTGCGGCAGTAAGTCTCCATTGTGCGTGGTGTTGTGGTTTGCTTGGATTTGACTTGTGTGGGACTTTCTGCCTCGACGTCCACACGCTGAATGGCACGGATGCAAATATCTTTGTTCCCGTAGTCCAGGAGATCATGTTTGGATGCATTGTTGCCTTGCAGGAGGGTACGGAACAGTTGGTGGAAGTAGTATTTGTATGGCTCTCGGTCTTGCAAGGGCTCACGCTGGATATCTTCCCGGTGTTGTTTGTGTTCATTTGTGGCAGCAAACCTGCCGGTGGTCGATGTTCTATTCTTTTGTGCGTGTGGTGTCTGACAGGGACTTGGGTATATGGGGAACCTGGACAGGTTGCTTATATCACGATTGTTGTTGCCTCTTTTACCGCCTGGTGGTTTCGGGTTGTTGCACAACCGTGGATTGTTTCCTGTCGTGCATTGAAATGCTCGCATGCTGGAGGTCACTTTGCCCCTTTGCAATGGGTAGTTACGTTCTGCTTTTTGGTTGTTCTTGGGACATTTGCGCTTTGCTTGTTCTAGGCACCTTTTGGCGATGCCTTGGCATCCCCTCATCCGACTGCGGATCTGTTCACGTATTTCAGCTTGCAGCTCTGCATCATTCGCCACCCTTCCGTCTCGTTTCCTTCCACATGCTTCGTCCTTCGTCTCCGGTCGTTTTGTCACGTCGATTTCTCCGTCCACGCTGTCTCCCACTTCCCATCTCGACGTGTTCCCTTCTCCTTCCTCTTCCAAGCACGTCGTCGCCATCGTCCAAACACGTGTGACGAAATGCGCAGCACGCAAAGCACGAAGCCAGCACGCCCACCTTCCGCCCCTGTGGCAAGATCCGGATCCGAGGAGGGGGTCGCCGGACACGAAGGTTCAATTTAGTAGGGTTTATACATCGCAGACCCGGAGGAGGATCCTGACGAACGAAGGCAAGCGAACGCCTTGTTCGCACGCGGATCGCCCACGAACATAGGAAAGACGACGAACGGTTGTGTACGAAAGGACACGGTCGGTAGCGAACAGGTGTCGAAATGACATGGCGTCGGAGACTATCGGACGTCTGCACTTGTGGAAGAGGGGAATGCTACTTTTTTATGGCAAAACATGAACAAACTAGTCTTCTCTACATCACAATTCTATTGCCAGCGAGGAAACGTATCAAACTCCGTCCTCGAAGCATCGGACATCCACAGAGAGTAAAGGAGGGCGATCAAGAACCACCATCATTTACAAACAACACATTGTCCTCAGTTTCACAAGCACTTACCCACCAAGGAACGAAGGACATCACCACCACTCGCATTGCATGCCCTTCGAACCGACGGTGTTGTTTCTTTTCTCTATTTCATATTTTTCTCTTCCCTTTCGTGTGGATTCCCATTTGCTACGAGGTCCATCTGAGTTGGAAAAGGTTCGCACAATGGATGTCGTGGGTGAGCGATGAGATGGCATATGGAAGAGTCCATCTTGACGATGGAACGCATGTATCATGAAGCACTTGGGATCGGATACGTGCGACTTTTGAAGAGCGTGCGGTACCTTTCGTTCCATTTTGGATTCGTCTACCTTGCTTAGCATAGGGATGGATCGCCTTCTTGTCTCCTTGTCCGCACAATAACTTCCATCGTGGGATCCATGGATCGCGGGTGCCTCCTCATCCCAACTTCACTCCCACCCACGGTTCTCTTTCGCCCATCTTCTCTCCTCCATTGTCTCTCACCTATCTTGTCTCCTCCATTGTCTCTTGTCCATCGTCGTCTACCTGTCGGTGGGTTGACAAGGGACGGTCGGGGTGTTTACGATGGGGTTTACGAAACCGATTCGAAGCAGCACCGACGTCGATCGGATTCGCCATCGGCACGTGTGCGATCGTGGCGGTGCTGCACGTGCTCGACGACACCGCGTAGACGACGATGGCGGTGGAACGAAGCGACGTGGAGGAACCGAAGGAAAGGACGGAGAAGAAGAATGGCGGAGAGACCAAGGTGGAAGAACTCACGGAGGAAGATCGTGCACTCCAAGAAAACCTGGACCTGCTGGTCGAACGGATCGTCGAAAAAGATGCGAAGCAAGACGTGCAGAAAGCTGCGCTGGACACCATACGGTGCGTGCGAGATCGAAAGAGGAAATACGTGCACGTGCGAGAACGGAAGCCGAAGAAACGAAGGTCGAGATCGAACGAACGACGAACCGCTGAGTCGTCGGTACCACCAACACCAAACACGACGACGCAAGGGTGGAAGACGGTGCCGAAAGGAAATAGGCACGTGCTGACCGATCCATAAAACGTGCAGGGAAGAAATTCGTACTTCCACAAGCACGATGACCAGCGTACCCAAACCGTTGAAGTTCCTCAAAGCTCACTTCCTGTCGTTGAAAGGATGCTACGAAGCGATGGCGGACGGTGAAAACAAACGCTTCCTTGCCGATGTCATCTCCGTCCTGGCCATGGCGTACCACACGGATCATCTGGAAAGCCTCCGGTATCGATTGGTGGGATCCAAGGACGGTATGGAAAGCTGGGGACATGAGTACGTCCGGAACCTCTCTGGAGAGATCGGCATCGCTTATCAAGAAAGGATGACCAAAGAAGAACCGGTGGACGATCTCCTGGAACTGGTCGATCAGATCGTTCCCTACCACTTCCACCACAATGCAGAACATGAAGCCGTGGACCTGCTCCTTGAAGTGGAAAGACTATCCAAAATTGTGCCGCACATCGATGAAGGCAACTACCAAAGGACCTGCCTCTACTTGCTGGGCTGTGCAAGTTACTTGCAGGAGCCTGAAGACAAACTCACCCTGCAGGTTGCCTACGATGGATACCTGAAGGTAAGGAAGCTGCCAGATGCCATGAGGGTTGCACTCAAGCTCAACAACATGGACCTCATCGTGAAAACGTTCAACCTTGCCTCCTCGTTGAACGAAAGGAAGCAGCTGGCCTATATGATGAGCCGGCAAAATGTCCTCCTCGATCTAGAGGATGGACCAGCAGCCATCGATGATGATTCGGAGAGAGAAATTATTACGGAGATCTTAGGTAACGCAAGGATAAACGAGCAGTTTCTGATGGTGGCTAGAGATTTGGACGTGATGGAAGCCAAAACGCCAGAGGACATCTACAAGTCCCACCTCATTGAAGGCCGTGTGCCTACAAGCACGACTGTGAGTTCCGCTCGTCAAAACTTGGCAAGTTCGTTTGTGAATGCCTTTGTCAATGCTGGCTTTGGGCATGACAAACTACTCACAGATACCTCTGAAGGAGATGGTACAGTGAATTGGATTTTCAAGAACAGAGAACGTGGGAAAATGAGTGCAGCAGCAAGCCTTGGTATGATCATGATGTGGGACGTGGCTGGCGGTTTGCCACAGATCGACAAGTACCTGTACAGTACGGACAGTCATGTGGTTGCTGGAGCACTGCTTGCAGTGGGGATAATCAACACAAATGTTCATGATGAGTGCGACCCAGCCTTTGCCTTGCTCAGTGACAGTGTGAACAAAGATGGCTCAAGCATACGCATTGGTGCGATAATGGGCTTGGGTCTTGCCTACGCTGGCACATGCAAAGAGGATGTCCAAGAGCTTCTCTTGCCCTTGCTTGGAGACGAGCAAACGCCCATGGAAGTGGCTGGGTTTGCCGCTGTGTCAATTGGTTTGGTCTTTCTTGGCAGTGCACAGGAGGAGTGTTGCGAATCTATTTTGCAAGCCCTCATGATGAGACCGGAGCACCAACTGAAGGACCCGTTTGCGCACTACATGGTGCTGGGTCTTGGACTCCTGTTTCTTGGCAAGGGCGATGCTGTTGATGCAACCATTGAGGTTTCAAAAGCTTTGAACACAGAAATAGCACACTACTGCGAGTTGATGCTGGATGTGTGTGCTTATGCAACAACTGGCAATGTCCTCAAGGTGCAGGCTTTCCTTTCCAAATGCACAGAAGTAACAGAAAATGAGGAGCTGAGCGAGGGTAAAAAGGGCTTGCCATTTTCAATTGCAGTCCTTGGAATCGCTGCCGTTGCCATGGGAGAGGAGCTGGGTTCAGAGATGGTGCACAGAAGCCTGGAGCATCTTCTTCAGTATGGTGAAGCACCAATTCGGAAGGCGGTACCCCTGGCACTTGCGTTGCTCAATGTGTCCAGTCCAACCATACTCGCAACAGATGTGCTCAGTCGTCTGAGTCACGATGCAGATCTAGAAGTGGCACAAAACGCCGTGCTTGCTTTGGGCTTGGTCGCAGCTGGAACGAATAATGCAAGGGTTGCAGGGACTCTTAGACAGCTTAGCAGTTATTACTACAAGGAGCCTGATGTTCTCTTCCTCGTCAGGATCGCTCAGGGGCTCGTTCATCTGGGTAAGGGACTCATCACCCTTACGCCCGAGCACTCAGACCGCGGCCTGCTCTCACTGGAATCCCTGGCAGGCATCTTCTGCGTATTGTTCAGCTGTCTGGACATGAAATCGTCAATTTTGGGGAAGCATGCATACATCCTTTACTTCTTAACGGTTGCTATGAGGGCCAACATTTTGGTCACCGTTGATGAGGAGGGTAAGGCTCTGCCAGTGCCAGTCCGAGTGGGCAAGGCTGTGGACGTTGTAGGTCAGGCAGGTAGACCAAAGACAATTACAGGTTTTCAAACACACACGACCCCAGTGCTGCTCAACGTTGGTGAAAGAGCGGAGCTAGCAACAAGCAAGTATCTTCCAATGACCACAGTGCTGGAGGGCGTCGTCATCCTCAAGGAAAACCCGGACTATGTTGAAGGAGATTAATCCTATTGTAAGCTGCTATGAGTTTTTCAGAAATGCAACATTATCTCCTCCTCGCAAGTGAAGACGACTCAATACACCCATGTGCTTTTAAAGAGTTCCCCTCCCATCACAGCAATCCAGTCTGGCCAATTGTGGGTCAATGCCTTCACCAATGGGGTTGGCTCCGAAGACACAGACGATAAGTCAATCCTCAACTTCCCCTCAAGATCATCTGTCTCTACAGCAAAATCCCAAGGTCCATTTGAACCAACATGACGAACAAGATAGTATGGTGCACATGTGTGGCAGTCAGATTCCATGGGCAAGGTATTGCCCAGAGACCACGAGTGAAGTTTGCCCTGTATCTTAAGTGCTACCCACATGGGTGTGTTATACTGCAATTGGAAGAAAAGGTGCTTTGTCTCGTTCTTGTTCCGACTCATGGATTGAAGTTTCAAAACTGGAGGAACGTTCCCAGACAGGGGCGCTCCCGTAGAGAGCAAGCTGTCACGCCACACCAAGTTAGCTGGGTAGACAGCCTCAAAAGTCTCAAGTGGTACTGGTGAAACAATGGTCTGGCCCTTGATTGCTTGTGCAACAGGATCAAGGGCCTCTACTGGTGTGGAATCCATTCCCCCGAAAGCCCATGATGCCTTGTAGTCAAGTACTCTGCTGCTAGGAGGAGAAGTCTCCGCCTCATGGAGGTGACCAACCCAAACGCGTTTAGGGTGGTCGGACGTGTAGGGATTTTGGGAAAAGACCAGCATGAAGATCAAGGCAAAAACGGTGGATCCACATAGCATACAACTTGCCCCTATTTTCCCCCTTGTGGCAAGTGCATATACAGATGCAAAACCACCGGTCACCAAAAATACCAGAACACCCGTTATTGCCCCGAGGACAAAGTCTGCTAAGGTGATTCCCACATTCCCTGGAACGCTGGCAGCAAAGCCTACTTTTTCTACCACAATGAGAAATCCAGCCACACTCACAGGAAAAGCCAGCAAACAAGGCACGAAATGGAAGAACATGATTGTGAGCGTGAGACGAACCCGGCTAAATTTCCTGGTCTGAGAGAGCAGGTAAATTGCAGCGCATGAGCTGCTTACCGAGGAAGCTGCAAACAAATAGGCACTATTTCCACCGGAAGTTGTGAGACCAAAGCTGATCAAACCAGTGAAGAGGGCTGAACATGCAGATGCACGTGCGGCTTCAAAATTGTTTACCCCTTCGTTCCAGCGACAGTGTGGTAGCATCACTCCAGCAAAACCTGCAGGAACGAAGGCAATTACTGCAATGATGGGCTGGGAGTACCATTGCATTGGCTGTCTTGAAATATACGCGCAAGTTAACCCAAGGGTTCCAGGAAGCACAGCAGACAGAACGAAGCTCGTCATGTGTCGCAAAATACTCCTCAGCACTGCAACTGCGCCCCCAAATTTGTTGATATGCCACCCGATCAATATCACTGCCAGAGCCAAGGGTGCACTGTGCAACACCATGGCTTGCTTCTTCGAGTATGATATGCCCAGCTTCCTACGAATTTCAAAGTAGGTGCCCGTTTGATAAGATCTCGTGTCCAAAATATCAGTCTTTGCAAACTCTCTCATGAGGAAGAGCACATTCTCTCCCATCCTCTGCACAGTTCCAGGTTTGATGCGTCCGATCCGATCGCTCTGCGTATGATATACGTAGCTGTCAAGCAGGATGGCCATATCCAGTCCGTAAAGGTTTTTCCTACCTGTGTATTCAGTCCAATTGGATTGAGAGTAGATGCGAAAGTCGCTGTCTTGAGGAATGATTCCGAGAGTGAAGAGGTCTTGCGCCACCACGGAAAAGGTTGGATAAGGAGACCGTTTTAATGCATTTGGGATGTCTTCGCCAGCAGATTGGTACACGAGATCGGGCCCATGGCTCCCAGTGGACTCCACATTGATCACTTTAGAAACATCTTTGGCCCATCTGTGGTGCAGTAAGAATGCGTGTGCACCGATGAGGAAGGGTTCTTCCGCACCATTGAGGAGCAGTACCACCGGGAACGGCATGGGTCTTCCTGCAGCCAGGTACGCCCGTCCAGCTTCAAGGACGACACTGACGCATGCGGCACAATCACTTGCTCCGGGCGTTCCTCCCACGGTGGTGTCGAAATGCGAGGACACCAGCACTCCGCTGCCTGGTTTGGGTGTCCCTTCTTTGGGCACGATTTTCACGACCACATTGGTGATGTTGGCGTAGGTATTTGTGATCCATTTGTTGAGGAATCTTAGCGGAAAGCTTCCGCTGGCCACTTGCAAGTCCACTTCCACATGGAACACGTCACTGCCAAGCTTCTCCAATTCCTTGACTTGGTCGAGCAGGTACAGGACGGCGTCTTCGTATCCTTTCGTGCCTACTACTCTGGTTCCGATGCGATCGGCCAGCACATGCACGTGTTCCATCGCCCTTGCTTCGGCGAATAGCACTTCGGATGCTTCTTTGGGCAGCGGTTGTGGCAGCAGCAACAAGCTCTTGGCTTCCAAAGCCACACCAAGAAGGAGTCCCAGGCCCAGCACCAATCCTGCCAAAACCGCGTCTTTCCAGGCCTTCCTCTCGCCTTTTTCCTTCCCACGGATCCGTGTCGACGTATTCGTACGTGGAGGCGTTCCCACGTCCTCCGAAACGCGCTGCACGCGTCGGCGCGTGGCCATTGTTGCGATCCGTTTCGCGCCAAAAAAATTCACGTGGAATCGACGAAACGTAATCGCACCAACCTGTGGATCTCCTCCATGGAGTTTCTTCTCTACCAGGGACGAGGCATCCAGGTGCATTGTGTGTGTGGAGCGTTGTGTTTGCCACGGTGTGATCCATCGATCCACATGGACGCACTTGCCACGACGGATGGGACCCAGATGTCGCACCGGAATGGGTGGTGGTAACGATGAGATGAACACTTCATGTCGTTGCTGCTGGCGGTGGTCTAGGCACGAGCGTGGAGAGAGGAATTCCCACGTGGCGTTGATGCATCCACTTGGGTGGACCAAGAAGAAGGCAAGAGATGGTCCATCAAAAAATCATGTCAACCTGGCCCATGGATCACAGATCCAACGACGATTGTCGTTGATAGTTGATCGAATTGGCCCGGACAGTTTCGAAGCAAATTGTCAATGACCGCTCTTAGCTAGGTATCTTCATATTATGTGAAGGATGTGCTTGCGAGCTACGTCACCAAAGCTCCTCGTGCGAGCTAGATCGTGCAATACATTCACCACCGATTGGGCTCTAGACTGGTGGTTATGGAGGAACATGATCGACAATGGAAGGAATCCAAAAGATGCGTTGTTTTTTATGTGCAAAATAATATAAAGGGAGAAAAAGTGCACAGAATACGTAGAGGACAGGAAGAATGCTTCACACGGATGTGGTAGGGTGGAGTGCGTGTTGCGTGTGGAAGCAAGGTGCATGCTCGCTACCGTGTTGGGTGCGTTGGTCTACTAGAGGATTGAGTGAATCCTACAACTAGCACCGCCCAAATACACGTTCTAAGATGAAGTCTTCGTCCTTACTTGACTTCATGTGAGATTTAAGGTAGTAGCAAGAAATGAATGCCTTCTAATGAATGTATTGGTCGCTTGCATCTAGATCCGTAGATAAGTACTATTCGACATCATAAGTTTGGTATGTATGTGATGCAAACCACCTCATGGTGACAGACCAAGAGATGCGGGTTCGCAACTCTTTCCTCGTGGGCTCTCTCTTCTTCTCTTTCGAAGCGATACCCACGTGTTCACCATGGATAGACGATAGCAAGGGGAAGCGGCGGACATCTCGTCGCTTTCATCAGGTTTCGGGTCCGCGCAACATTGGATGATGAACGTGAGCGGATGAATGGATCGATCAAATCGAGCTCCTATTTGCCTCAAAGGGCGTCTCGTCCTTCGCACCTTTCCATGTGAGATCCATGGAAGCCGAAGACTACCGCGGCCCACGTGTCCATCACTTGAAATCGAATCATTATTGGAAAATTAGCCACCTTTTTGAAACCATGGCGGCTATTTCAATGTACGTTCTCTAGTTTATGCCTATTGATTGTGTGACTAATGGTGCAAGTGCGCTCCTTTGTCGTTCAAGATTCAAGATCGGTATGTGATGACTTGATTGCCCTTGCACAAGGACAACAATCTTCATCTTGTGCAACGTAGGTCAATAGAAACATACTTGTAGATTGACTCATGTCTTATGTGTAAATTCTTTGAACTACAACTCATGCAACGTTCCATTTCAACGTTTGCAAGTGCTTGATTTCGTTTCATACGATTGCGTCGATAAACTCGACATGGACAAACGCTCGTGTGCCACAATCTTCCGTATTTTTCATCATGCAAGCATGTTTCGTGGTACACGTGATCATCTACGATCCACATGCTTAGATGCAAATTTGCTTCTCCCCTTTGTCACAAGAACGAATTCACTTGGATGGGAAGTTGCATGCTTTAGGATATACTTGTTGTAATACACATCTATATGCTTGGGACCCATCCTACTCGAAGGCAAACCAAGGCATTTAAACGTATCCCTCCCAAACAATCGAGGCGGAAGTTCGTATGGTGAGTTGGAGGTAGACTTCCGAGGTGTAAAGGGAGACCGAGCTTGAGTGGAAAGGAGAATTGCGCCCGCAAGCCAACTTTTCAATGGCGTGTAACATCTTTAAATGCGCTCGGCCGTAATTTTTGAACACGTCTCAAGCTATTTGTAAAATTATTTTGAAATACCGCTATACAACAATTCCTTTGTGCGTACGATTTCTCTTCTGCGATCACCACGTCTTCATGGTAAAATGAATGTAGTCCACTGGTGCAAGACCACCATTTGACCGTAGGCAATGAAGCATCATGTCCAAGCCTTTTGCATTGCATCCCATCTTGCGAGGAGCACACAATCCGAACCTCCGACCATACTCCTCAACATACGCGGTGTGGCAACAGAATTCGATGTCAAAATATTCAACGGATGGAAGGGAATAAAGCCGATTCGTGATCACTTGAAACAAAGCTTGTGGACGACTTGTCTACGTTCCATTGAGAAGGGGTTCACATCGTTGTCTCCATCCACGCTTGTCGTTGTTGGTCAATGGTGAGTATGGCATTCCGGTACGGCACACATCCGGACGTGAGACACTAGGATTGCAATTTGTTCATGAACCCACAGCGTACGTCAAATGGATGGTCCTTCATCGAGATGGACTCGCACACGTACATCCGCCCTTGTGCAGTGTTGTAGTCCTCGTCGTCGTCGATGGCAGAGAACAAACTCTGGGAGGGATCGCATTAGCTACTACGTCGATCGCAGCAGACGACAGCCACACCGCGCGACACGGTTCGAAGAGGTTGGTCGAAGCGCACGCGGGTGTCGAAGGACATGCCGCCGAAGAAACTGCATCCGCTACTGCACAAGGTGACGGTGCTGCTGCGGAACGGTGCCAGCTACGACACCTACTTGCCCGTGGCCCGCAAACTGATGAAACTCGAACGCGACTTCATGCGACACGAAGTGTGGAGTGGTGAGAAGGCGAAGCTGGAGATCACGGGAAGGCTGCTGAAGTTCCAGCAGAAATACGCGGCGAAGAAGAAGAACTGAGCCAGTGGTGCGGATCGGATGGACGAAGAACTGCGCCGTGCGATCGAAGAAGAGGTGCGCCGGTGCTTTCCCTGCCCACACGTTGGCGTCGACTCCGACGCAGGAGAACTTGCGCATCCTTCGAAGACACGGCATGTAGAACGCGTGATCGGCTAGGCACTCGCAGGTCGACCGTGCGAACTCATGGACACGTGCAACTTCTGCGCCGAGAAGCGTGCGTTTGCGAAGGTTCGAACCTCGCCTGGTCCATGCCATGCAAACGGATTTTTCTGAGGTTCAGTTTCAGCGCTTCACGTGCCAGATGTGAAGTGGTTTTGAATCTGCTGGTAATGCGACCTTTGCGGCAATTGGCGGTTCCAAATCGCCGTTCCTTTCACTTTGCCAAGTGTTTGGGTCTTTGGCGACGAGTTGGAATGCGGTCGCTCGTTAATAGGAGAGCCGGGTGGTGGAGGAAAACGCTTCGTACAATTTCTCATTTACCAAGCATGCGTTGTGCTCCGAGATAACCGCAAAGACTCGATGGCTTCGATTGCCATGCCATGAGTGTAGATGACCGTGATTGGCATGGATTCATCGCATTCGATGGTTCGTTCGTCCACAAGGTCGCTTGTTGCTTTCCATGCGATCATCGACGATGCACATGATTCGGACCGTTTGACCGCCCCTTTCGGTGTGTGCAAGGGTGGTGCGGAATGATGAGCTCTAAATCCTAGGCGAATGCACCTTCTTTACATTCCTGCACTTCTCACGCATTGCATGAGGATTCCCTTTTGCCAATTGCTTGTTCTGAACCGGATGCGTTCGGCCGATGGATCCCATGGACGAGCGATTGGATGGCGTCTTGGACTGCACACACGAACATACGATCACCTGCATGCATGTGAAGCATCGTGCATCGCATCCTCTTGAACACTGCGTGTGCGCTTTGCCCCATCCTTCGGGACCGAGTTTCTTCTCCCACCTTCTATCGAGAAGAAACTCCCACGTTTCGATCCAGGCGCCCTTCCCTCTATCCTTCGGTTCGATCGGTGCACGAAAGGGAGGCGAACCCGCACGACGTCCCAATCAACCGAAGGTTTGTTGGGAACGAAACCCGGTTTCGTGCTTTCACGTTCGACATCACGACGCATGC
>LFIK01002847.1_pt1 | contig 14034 bp, 8 predicted proteins | sample 643401 | NCBI WGS metagenome assembly LFIK01 (sample SAMN03777447, study PRJNA286221) | soda lake metagenome | biome: soda lake; feature: Kulunda steppe; material: water; isolation source: sample T5-Br brine of Lake Tanatar-5 | place: Russia: Kulunda steppe | collected 2010-07 | reverse complement strand
TGGAAGAAATGGAATGGTTGCAAAATTGGAAGGGAGATGTCACCGTGGAAAAGGAACAATCCACGGGAGGTGGAGCACGTCAGAAGAAACGAGACGGCGAAAAGATGGTGAAAACAATGGTCCAGATAGAAACACAACGTTTGGACAAACTCGTGAACCGACCACCGAAGCAGCAACGACCCATGGAGATTCCCGGAGTCCGCTTCCCACGAGAGCACGAGACAATGGTGTCCGATCTGATCTCAGCATTGCTGCATTTCCAGATACGGGCATACAAGAAGGATCCCTAAAAAGCCAAAAAAACGCGCCGGCTGGTTCTGGGACTGCGCGAAGTCGCCAAGGCGGTGCGACTGAAAAAAGCCAAGCTGGTGGTCCTGGCCAGGAACCTGGAGGTTTTCGAGGAAGAAGATGGCCTTAGCAACCAAGTGCACGTCCTGGTGCAGGAGGCTAAGGAAAACGGGATCCTGCTACTGATTGCACTGACACGTGCTAGCCTAGGGAAAATCTTGGGGGGCGGTAAACAGATGGGAGCGGTGGCTATCGTCGATTTTAGCGGTGCCGAAGAAAAGTACCGTGCGGTCAACCGCATGGCGCGAGGGGAAGGGGTATAAGATGGGATAAAGGAATAAATTGGAATATTGAATGGAATTTTCTAGAGCGCATGGAGGGCTTCTCTTCCTTGGTATACCTGGGACATTGCCAGTGTTTTCTGCTTTTTGTTGACCCATCCATTGCGGTGAGGGCATTGGTGAAGGTAGCCTACTTGGATGCAGATGGAAGCGAGTTTTTGGGACGAATCTGTAAGAAAAGGGTCGATCGGCTGGTTCCTTGTGCTTTGCATCGATGCCGGGGATTGACCATCCTCTTTGACGTGGGCTGGGAAATTGCGTTAGTTTCGGTGGGCACAAGTGGGAGATCACCCTTTGCACAGGTTTTCTCTTTTTTTTTGTGTGTGTGGACGCGTATTCCTGGTGTTTGATCCACGTTGATTTGTTTTGTCCATCTGATTCATCTCTTTGGGCGTATGCAGACCCCCATCCTTTTCACTGTAGGGACACTGTTGGTCCTGTTGTGGGGTTGGTCCCTCAGTTTGTCTTTCCATCCGTTGGGTTCTTGGATGGTGTTGGTCGTGCATGGTTGATTCTCGGGAAGCGTGCATGAGGATGGACGTGTTCATGGTCTTGGCATGGACTCCACTGTTCATCCGACCTGGAGATCTGTCGGGATGGGATTTGGATCGATGGCTCGGATCCAAGCCAATCCGATCCCTTCCTCGTTCCCTTCCCTCGATCCTCCGCCCTTCCTTCTCCGGGGATCTCATTTCCCCCTGCTCCCGTTCCTTGGGGTGCAACTGCTCCCCTCCTCGTCCCGATCTCCCTCCCCACCCGTGGTGCGACTGCTCCATCCTGGGTGCAGCTGCTCCACCCCAACGGGCGGGAATCCTTGGGTTTGGTTTTCGTGCAAGTTTACGTTTGAAGGACAGGTGCGATTCACACCGTGGAACGCATCCACACCACCAAGCACCATCTCGACGTGCATTTGCACGTCGAAATGGACATGGAAGGCGTGTATCGAGAGATGAGAAAGAAGCAAGAACAGCAGAAACATCGCGACGTGGTGGAACTGTACGAAAAACACGCCAAGAGATGGATCCAAGGGGATCCACCACAGATGAAACAACCAACCATGGCCCACGAAGAACAAACGAAGAAACGTGTCACCAGCGTCGCCACTGGGATGGTCGCACTTGCAATCACCAGTGCCGTCCAAGACGAAAACGAAACACTCGTGCAAAAAGGATGCCAAGCCGTCGAAACCTTGCTGAAATGGCTGCAACAGCAAGAACCAGACAACCGAGAGAAGAAGGTACCAAACAATCAACCGATGTACGAAGTGGCCTTCAAATACGCCTACCAAGCGACAAAAACGTACCTGGGAAGGAAAGACGCCGTGCACGATCCATGGGGATGGAAACTGTGCCGACTCTGCGTCGAATGCGGCCTGAAGCTGAAGGAAAAGGAACACCAAGCCATCTTGGCCGGGATGGAACTCAACAAATCCATCCCGGAAAACATGCGCGTCAAATCGTACCTCCTGCTGATGCAAGAAGCTATGCGACTCCTGCCCACGACCCACATCCCACAGCAGACCCTCGTGAGGATCGTGGACGGGATGATACAGTGCAGCCAAACGTGCGCGCTCCCCGAGGGATGCATGCAGGCGCTCCGATTGCTGCCTACAATCTGGACGCAACACACCACTGTGCACTGCACATTGCCCATCCACTGTGCCACCCTCGGCCTCCGGTGCTTCGCAAGGATGGACCGACCCAGCACGAAAGACACCAAACGACTGATTGATGCACTTCAATTCACTCACATGCACCTGGTACAAACTGCAACTGCACTGGAAGACCCACACAACGTCCAAACGCACCAAACCTATTTCGCAGGGCCAGATCCAAATGGAACCTCACTGCTGATGCGTGGGTTGTCACTTTACAACGAGATGTTCTGTAGCAAGTCTTTCAGAATGATCCTGGAAAAATGGGAACGTTCCACGTCTAAGCATCGCAAGAATGTTGCAAGCCAAGCCTTGGCCTTGCATCGAACCATCACCCATTCTGCCATGGTCCTGTGCAGGTCCTGGGTCGTGCAAGGGAGCTCTCAAGACGTGGCCATGGACGGTGTCCCCGATGCTCGTAAGCGCCACATCGCTGAAGCTGTCCGCTTGGTACTCCAAGGCATGGATATGGAGGCACAAGGCATGGACGGGGAGGGTGGGCTTGCCAAGAACCTTGCAAGCTTGGAACTCGAAGCTTCAGCTCCTCCTGAGATGAACTACGCCACATTCTTTCGTTTCTTGATCGACCAGAATGGGCACAGGTTGCTGGATGTCGGCACCAGGAAGCACCTGTTTGGTTCCTTGCAATCCCAAGCCTTTGCAGAATCGGATGGCAAAAAGGAACACGATTCTGTTGAATGGCTTGCATGGGCCCTCAGAGTCTGCCTATCGCTTCCAGGTCCTCAGGCTATGGAACGAACGGCTGACGTGGTTGCATATCTGTCTCAATCTATTTTGAGAGCAGACTCACCGATGCAGCAGTGGCAGCGTGTTTTGGTGAAAGCCTACGAGGACCTGCAAGACACAAAGGCTGCTCAGATTGTCATGGACTCCGCTGTGTCCACATTGATCCAGGCATACGACCAACCCTTGATGTTAGTGCAGAAGCTGTGTGAAGATCGGAGTCCAGATGAACTCTCTTTCTCTCTTCTACTGGCTCACATAGTTCGAGTCACCAATCTGAGTGCCAGCGGTAGCAAACTTCCAGAGAGGACACATGAAAACGCCATCGCAGAATTGTGCAGGATACCGCGATTGGAAACCTGTGGGCATGAAAAAGTAAACATCTTGATGCTCCGTGCTTTGCCCCTCCTCGGCACGAGCGCTGGGACCAACCTCCTTACTCAGGTCCAACAGAAGACCGAAAACGAGGGAGAAGCTAGCGTTGACACGGCTCTCATTTTTTGTTGCAAAGCAATTTTCTTGCATGAAGAATCCAACCCTAGCTTTGTGGAGGCTGCACTGCAAGCATTGGATGCTTGCAAGCCTTTTCTCTTCTGCACATGTCATCAACCTCGATGTGGCATGCAGCATTCTTTGTGTGTTGAAGGGTCGTCGAATCGAGACACAGCACCAAGACCAAGGGTGGATAGAGACCTGCTGTGTGCAATTGGAGCACTCATGGCAGTAATTGTATCGTCAGGAAACGATATGCTTTGGCACCATTCGAAACTTCTATGGGATAAGTCTGTACGTTTGTACCTGGGGGAATCAGATGCTCGCCCTGCATCTGTACCAATTCAGAGAAGAGATCACTTCTTTTGTGTGAATGATGTTGCACAGGATGAAAACCTCACTGAAGCAGCGCGAGATCGTGCACTGAAGGATCTTGCTGACCCTTTTCTCCAGTTGTCAGCCATGCAGACATTGTACGATGTAGTGCACACATCATTGGAGAAGGGTTGGGTAGTCCAGGCAATGAAGGCGGCTCTGGATGCAATGGAAGTGCTAGAAGCATTCATGGGACAAAAAAAATGCACTTTGCTTCCTTTGCTCGACATGTGTAGGTTTCTTTCTGGTCGGCTTACTCTCAGCACCGCAGCACTTCTTGTTGGCAAGGTGTGTGGACTCAGTGGGCAGAGCAAGGAGAGTGAACAATTCCTGAAGCAGTCGCTGTCTCTGAGCACGGAAGGAAAAGCAGTATGGCTTGAGCGGCATTGTAAAACGCACCTTGCTGCCCTGTATAGAAGGAAAGGATTGTTTGAATCCTCCTGGGAAATTTTGAAAGATTTAACAGCAACGAAGAAACTCTTTGAATGCACCGGGCAGTGCGAAAATTGCTGCCAGTGGGAGTATGTCCACAGCACGATAGTCGAGGCTGACGTTTTCAGAAATCAAGGACACCTTGACCAATCCTTGGACCAGTATGATGTCGCATATCGTGCTGCAAGTAGTAACGGCTTCCAAGAACTTGCTATGTTATGCTTGCTTAACAGGGCCAAATGCTTGATAACACGCATGCGATGTGATGATGGTCCAAACCTTGAAGATGGTTTTGATCCATGTGCGGAACGATGCACGCGAGCACTTTGCTTGGTCGAGGAAGGTCTCACTCAATGCTCAGTAGATACTGGGCTGTGCCTCATCAAGGCGCAGCTTTTGGTCGTGGCATGTCTCTGCAAGATTCAACTTAGTCCAGCTTGGAAGGCGGCAGACGCAAAAGACGCTACAAGAGTACGGTTCTGGGGAGATCATTCAGGTTTTGTACATTGCCTATCTGATGCTGAAAAGGATAGGCTGATATCTGATCTGTTGATTGCATACCACTTGGCAAAAGAAGCTCCACTGATCCATCGAAAAATTTGCGGTTTTCTCAGCTTCATTTTTGGATGCATCATAGGCGATGCATCCACCTCGACCTTTTTTTTGCATATGGCTGTTGGTGCTACTTTTCGTTGTAATCTCAGCTTCCAAATCCAACGGTGCAGCTCTCCCCTCCAGAATGGATGGAGTGGTATACTTCAAAGATTTGGATTGAAGCACAGTAGCGAGTCAAACCTTTTGTCGACCATGGTACAGGACGTGCTGTGTGGACCTGAGATTAGTGGGAAATCAGGTGCCCAGCGAGCTGCACAAAATCATCTTGATGCCTTGAGGAAGCAAGGTATAACTCATCCAATCGTTACCTGTGCTTTGTTTAGCAGCCATGGTATTTTGATCCAAGAAAGCAGTGCGCTACCCCTAGGACCTTGCAATTCTTTATTGATTGTGTCACGCGTTGACTCCAACAGTACACCAATTGTTCTGGCAGTCCGCGTTCAAATTTCCAATGTAAAGGCAGATGGATCTCCAGGTGCTCAAATCCCAATCAATTCAAACTTGGAATCCATTCTTAAACACAGTGCAGACACTTTGTCGTTTGGCGAGACAGATTCAACACCGGGCTCTAAACAGTTGTGGTGGAAGAAGCGGCTAGAGGTAGAAAATAAGATGGAGTCCCTCATTCACAGGGTCGACCAGGAATGGATTGGGGTGGCAAGTTGCATATTTGCACATGTGGAAAGACCCCCAGATGTCTCCAGGATTGCCAAACATGTGCCTAGAATACCCGAGGGCTTCCTGTCACTGGTAGTATGTCACGTACCAAACCTCCAAAAGAATACAGTCATTGAATTTCTCAGAGATTGCACCAGCAGTAAGGACATCGTTGAAGATGTGTTCCGTCGAATGAGTTTCATTGTTGAAGCCATTGGTGAGATTGAATATGGTCCAGTTGCTTTCATTCCTGATTCATCTGTGCAGAGTTTCCCATGGGAATCCCTTCCCAGCATGAACAAGTTTCTTTTGGTCAGGTCACCGTCAGTCTGTTTGAATCTGATTGTATCTTCAATCTTTCATGAAGAGAAGCGCCAGTTGGATTTTTGCAGGGCTTTCTATCTGCTGGATCCTGAAAATAACTTACCTACTACTTCGAAGACATTCAGCCACTTCTTGTCGGAGATGGAAGCCAAATATTGCTGGGCTGGGGTCTCGAGGCAAAGGGTACCACCTAAGGAATTGCATGCTGCAATTTCAGAGGGAGATTTCTTTGTCTACATTGGGCATGGTGCACCCAAGAAGTACCTGCCCTACTCCACACTCAAGCCTTTGGTTAGTAAAGCTGCCACAGTCCTTATGGGCTGCAGCAGTGCACGTCTGTATCATCATGGCTGCTTTGAAGCTAGTGGTTATCTCCTAACACTCCTCCTGATGGGCTGTCCATTTGTGATAGGCAATCTTTGGGATGTGACAGATCGAGACATCGACAAGTTTAGCCTTGGTTTGTTTCGAAGCTGGCTTTCAGAATCAGTGGATGTCCCAGGCAACAAAGCAAGTCAGAGTCAGGGTTGGTCTACCTACTCGAAAGGGATATCTAAGTGTCGGAAAATGTGCAAATTGCCGTATCTAAACGGTGCGGCGCCAGTGTGCTACGGGGTACCATGTGCCTTAAATATGCCATTTCCACATTCAGCGGCAAGTGGATGATGCCGTTCAAGGAATAGCTTTGTGAACCAGCAGTCTTTCTGTCTTCTTTTTGCTCAAGCCACGATAAATCTAAGACTGAGGCACTTCTGTGAGAGTGCTTGCTCTTCCAATTTGACTTCGTGAATGAGTTTTTCGTATTGTCACTCTAGTACCGCTCTTTATCGGTCCACGACAAACGAAATTGAAAGACGAATTTTGAAGAAAATTGAGTGTGATCTTATTCCTTTCTGAGGAATACTCTGCTCAGATCTAAGGATTTTTTGTTTTATTTAGATCATTACGGGAAGAATGAATACCAAGTGAATGCAATCATTGCTCCCGAAGCAATAAACCCAGCATTGCCAATACCATGCACACCATTCAATTGAGATATACTGCCAGATCTTCCTTCAACAGGTACTACTAGTGCATAGAAAGGGAACAGACTTCCTCTGTTGACCGACTTGATGCCAGCAACAATACTGATTGTGCAAACCGGCAATAAGGTAGATGAAGGTATTCAGCAATATTGGAGCATACAAACTTTAACATGACAATATACAACCAACCGTGGTGCTTATAACGGAATCACTGATTTTGTTACGATGTTGAAATCATCACTGGTTGGATATCTCAGGCAATTATCAGCTTCTTTAAACAGTACTGAAAGATTCAAACCAAACAGCAGTCGAAGACAGTGCTGGGTAACTTCAAATTTTCAATCATGCGTTTGAAGTAGTCAAGCTCTCTATGAGAAAAGTCCAAATGAGGAAACCTTCATAAATATATGAAAGGCATGTAAGATCGACACAATCTGCAATGTCTTAATTTTTCTCGCAAAATATGTAAGCTCGGGACGTGTGGAAACGCAAAGTGGAAAGCAGAATGAGTCCAGCTTACCTCTACTCATCTCTAGCAGACTTCATTCCGTAAAAACATGGAGGATTCGAATTGCTAGCTTTTCAATTCATGCTTAACCCTTTACCAATGGTGTAAGAGTTAACACCTCATCACTGAATAAAAGAAATTCCCACTTTAAAAGTCCATCACTGACTAGAATTGAATCAAAACAGTCATATTTCACTATGGAATCGAAGGGACTACGGGAGAATCCTTCTCAAGGTTCGTAATGAAATCTTTTCGTTAAAATAAAAGGAAGCAACGTTCTTCCAAGCTTCTAAATGCTGTGCATAGCCAATCTCCCTCGGTCTAACAAGAATGCTGCTCAATTTATCCATGTTGCGACTGTCACAAAGACTAGCTGGGAATGCAGGGAATTCTTCCAAGCTTCAAGAAATGCGAAACATGCAACTCCGAATTATACAGTGTAGATGTAGTAGACCATTAGATACTCAAAAACCATGGCTTTCACGTCAAGAATACAAGGCTTTCAATGATCAAGAGATGTCCTAGATAACCGGACAACTACTTCAGAGTACAAGCGAATCTAAGAATTCAATAGGTTCAAGAAATGAGAATCCTAGAAAACTATTTCCAAAAAACGTGCAAATAGGTGATGAGTATCAACGACGCAAACTGGGAGAGCAATCCTCTATCCTCGTTCTTGTCATGCAACGGTCAGCACTTAGTTCTCTTTTCGGTTCGAAGCCGATAAAACAAAAACATTCATTGATATGAGTGTGAGCTTACACAATGACATTGATGGAAACACTATCCGCAAATCAAACTGCATCGCAGGGACGATGGCAAATCGGTTGTAAGATTATGGCCCGTCAACGTGTTTCAGAAATTTTACCGAGAGTGGCCATAAGCACAGAGAGGATGAAAGCAGGTATTTTGAGACAAATCGGACAAAAAACACCATCTGCGGTAGGAAATAATGAATGCCTGCTTTTCTGGTAGAAAGCGTCTCATAGAATGGATCACTTGGCAATTATCTAAAACGAGACAATGATGCAAAACCTAAAAAATAAATTCGTGTTGATCCCACGAACCATTATACTCAGAGGTAGTTCGCTTTCCTAGTAGTCATTCGAAATTATCACTCGACACAACAGAAGAATAGCAGCATGTTCAAGTAGAGATTTATTCAATCGAACTGTCTGTAGAATCTTTACAGTCAATACCAAATACAGGAGCTTTTTTTAAAGGAAGGTTCAATTGTAAGTTTTCATCTTACATCGAGGAACAAACGCAAGACATTCCGTAATTATCGAAACGCTGATCGAATGGCACTCGCAAGGCCCCAATGAGCAAAGGCTATCAAACAAATATATCTACGTCTTGCTTTGAATATTCTTGGCTACTGGTCTAGAAATATTAACCGCGATACTTCTTTCTTTGAACCAATCCTTTCGTTAAAGCAAATTGACAAGTTGACTTTTCTACAAGACAACATGCGCATCCGATGCAGGCATTGACATTCACTGAAGAGATTGACACTGACGACGCACATAACAAAGCTCGAAGTTCGGAAGGATTGACAGAATTAAAGAGTTAGAGTACTTCTGCTTGGCTGCATCGTGTAAACGGCGGTTTAAATTACAAAAGACCTTGCATTATTTGTTTCTGGGCACTTCAATTAATAAAGAGTGTATTTGAAACCAATCATACTCAAACAGTAGTAATAAGCGTACGTGCTCAGGCCTTCTAGGAGAATTCTTTTCCATATACCAGAAAAAACAATAGTTAAATGTATTTTTGTGCACTGAGCAGACTGTTCTACGTAGTCTCCGGCGAAATTATCAGTATGTCTGTGCATGATTGTTTCAGGACTCCATAATTCAAATGTGCATCATTGGAGACGCCTTCGGCACGAACAACATATATGCTTTAGCAGAAGCGCACGGTACTGCATTTGCAAATTAATAAAAATCGAGCGCAAGGTATCCTTCCATTGAAAGTACCAGAGTTCAACATTACAACTTGACGATGGTCCAAAGTTTGAATATCATAAAAGTCAAATCCTCACATAGTAGAATGCACATGACAGTCCTTTTCTACTGCAAGTGAATAACAGGATTTGAAAAAACATAAACCAATCATCCACATATGAGAGTACAATTACCACTCATGAGCGACTAGCGTTGACATCGTTTCGATGTAAGCTGCATGGAGCCTGTCCCGAGATCTATCTCTTGCAAACACCGTAACGACAATTTCAATGCAAATAAAGATAACAATGAGTTTTATCGGTAGCGATATGATTATCCTTAGATGAAAGGATTTGTACTTAAACGCCAGTTTGCTGAAAGTCCTTCGTCTTGAAATTGAGATTAAGTTGCCGAATCGTCCTTACATGTACGATTTTGATATGTTTCAAGAACCGATATACTTCACACTGTAGTTTCTATTTCAACGCAGTTGCTTCTTACAGCTTGTATTTTTTTAGCAACTAGCTGCAAAGGATTTTGCTCTTCGAACAGATTTGAAGAGCAACCAGCTCTTCGGTTTTTTGCCTTGTCAGGAAAATGCCTTGATCGATTGAAGTGTTCAAGAGTAGGCGTCTTTCTCGACCTTAGTCCGCGGAAGATGTGTAGATTCGAATTCGAGTTTACCACACGTCGCACATCTATATCGATCGATCATCTGCAGAGTACCTCAAAGTAGAAAAATACCTCCCTCTTAAAGATATTGTTGTTTTCATTAAGACTTCATCTGACTTTGCTGAATTCATCCAAAGCGTCTCTTAAAAGAGATAAAACTTAATGCTTCATTGTATTGTGAGAAGTTTGTTCATGCATTTTTGTGACCATGGCCAAAAACGCGAACGGTTGGAGCAACCTTTTAACAATCTTACTTGAGCAGTTTTTTCACTTTTCATTCATTTGATTCCAAGGAAGTGCGAGGGTCGTGTCAAGTTTGACTGCGGGTGATTGAAATGCGGTGACGGCGCTTCAAATCTTCAATCCTCGACTGTTGCTTTATTCTGTACGGTTGCTTTCTACTTGTAAAACAAATTAATATGATCAACATCTTATTTGAGTACTACATCGAGATCTTGCATCTTTGAAGTACTTTCCATGAACACTCTCTAAACCATCCCCTTTCCTATTGGCGATGGTGAAGAAAATCAATGCGAGAACGTACGTGTTCGAGCTCTCGATCTTTCATGTTTCAAGTAATCTTTACATAACAAAGCACGATAGGTGGCTTGGAATTCCTGAACCTGTGTTTTCACACTCATTGAACCATTTCAATGGTAATTGGCTTCGTCTCGTGTGCCTGCGAATATTTTTCAAAATTTTTGCCCAAACGCGATTGTACAAATAACTCCGCAGAGATTTTGGTTCAATAGTTAAGCTACTAGACTATTTTAAGTCTTAGAAAGTAGAGCACACGGTTGATGTGTCTACTTTCATTGCCATTTCTAAACGTTCATTAGTCTAAAGGGTGTCTCACACCGTACAAGGCCATTCTCCTCAATCCGGAAGAGGAGAATAGAAGGTTTTGGACGAGGTTTTAGCTTATTGTGGGCATAAATGACTTTCTTTAGCTGATTATTTGAGCATTAGAGCCCTGACTCCAAATTGCTAGGGCATACATGCATACGTCGCACCCGTCCTTGTGAATGGACAACAAAATCTTTTGCATGGATCTTCCTCGTAAGATTGAAGCATTGAAAAGTAATTCTCTGTGTAAATATTGTATGTTGAAAGCTACGAATGCATTTGTTGGGAGATACGCACGCCCATTAAAGAATTTGCGACCAATTTGGTATGGATTGAAAATGCACTCCATCGTCTGTTCGTGGTTCGGTGCAAACATCAGTTTGATGACCGTTCTCTTGAACTTTTACATCGAATATCCCTACACCTGACCTTGCTCCTCCACACTTCTAGTGGACGTTTGCATCTCAATTCAAAAGCTTTCAAAGATGTTTCAGCCGTAAAATTGCGTCGTTGAAGGAGGGCTCCAATTTCTTGTCAATGAAAAGTTGCTTGTACGTAGATCAAGCGTGAATTCGATCACTCTCTTTTGCCCCTACTTCATTACTTTTTGTGGACCTTGTAACCAAAGCTTGAACAAGGCATTTTAGAACCATGCACGTGTGTTGCTACGGGACTTGTGGACCCTTGCGTACATCCGTTGCAATGTCTTAACTTGGTACCACGAGTAAGAATTTGTATTCGTGATGTATGCAAGAATAGGATACCCGTGGGAGTTTAGACTATTCGCAAGCCCTTGTCTATTGGAGGTCCTAGTTGTAGGGGACCATGACGGGTTTTGTTTGAATGCCCTCGAGGAATACGAAGTTAAGTGGTTTTCAATAAGGCGATGCCTATTCTTGCGGTGAACATTGCTTACGTGGATCTATCGTGGTTGGTGACTTGGCCATTTGCGGTTGATGACGACGCCGTGACGTACAAGTGGACAGGACTTATTCTTGAATGAAGGAAATACGTAAGAAGGTGCAATCTCCGAACGTTTCTCTAGTCAACACCCATTTTCTTACAGAAGGGCAATGTTTTGCGTCCATTGTGAAAGGGACTCCAGGTCCCAGGCTCCCCAATGAGGAGCCTCTACCTCATTCTTGAATCTAGGAGGAGACAGTACTGTACTCGATTAGACATGCTTATGTGAGGGTGTTTCAACTCAAGGACTTACTACCCCCCTTTCTCAAGAGTCTGGGGATTGAATCGAGAATACCCCAATCCCGAGGGTTCCCTCGGAAAGATCATATGATCATGAACGCACCAACTACCAGAAGATTCTATTGAACAGAATCTTTGGGCGGATAAGGCTGAAGAAACACCCCCTTGTGAGAGGCCGTGCAGAGCCTCCGCAAGATCATGTAATTGATTTTAGAACCTTCCTGAACCTAGCTCGAAGGCGTGCTCCAGGTTCTCCGCACCTCCTCGTTCAACTTGACGAGCTCTCCTCACGCAATGTACCGGGAAAGAACACGTTTGAGCGACTGCACAAAGTCCATCACACCGCTACCGAAAGGAACGCGCTCTACCAAGCGCAACAATTGGAAGGTTGTTGGACTTTGCGGTGGTTTGATCGAAGCATGTCATATGTAGAAAGGACGGCAATATCCAAGAGCAATCGAGGAGCGAAAGTGCAAATGCACTTGAGCGGGGACTATTTATTTCTCTCTCGTGAAAAAAACCCTTCTTTTTCGAATGTGTAACCTAACACCCAGCAAAGCATTGGACAGAAGGATTCAATCACTTTGGTAACGAGGCAATCTCGAGTGCCCATTCCGCCCTTAGTTCATCTTTCATGCTCATCAGTTGTAGAGTTGCAAGGTGAGTGCTAGTAACGAACATTTCAGTTGCATACGCAAAACAATTCGTAAGCCGTGATGCTACTATACGACCACTTGTAGATCAATTGCTTATCTTGCATGAGAACGAGTGCTCTTTTCGGAGCATCGTTTTCTCTTGCCATTTGTGTGTTAATTATCTTGTAACGAAGTACGTACTCTCTTCGCCTCACATCCGTTGCAAACTTTATTCGTTTTGAGAATTAGCTAGTGAATCATCCCTATTGATTGTACCAGAAAGCTCGAAGAACGTGTGCACTGCGCCCTATGCAGAGAACGGTGGGTTCAAATGTCATGACATGCAACTTGAAAACTTTCGATCGTTGTGTTATTTGAGCTCCATTCGAATTGGGTATCGGAATTCGGAGAGATGTATTTCTCTTCCTTTACTCGGTCGAATTCAGATAGAAGTACCCCAAAGAAAGGAGTATTGTCTCTGGTGGGCAAATGGACAACCTTTTATCACAAAGTACATTCAACACCGACAAAGATTTTGCTCGGTACAAGTCATCGGTGCGATGTGTAGGATGCCGCAACGGTGCCCTCGTATCATCCATTCGTGGATCGTTTTCGGAAACGAGAGTCGTTTGCGCCAAGTACACCTAGAGGGCAACCATGCAGCACGTGTTCCATTGCCTGTTCTTTTATGGGAGATGACGTTGTAACAGTCGTGTCTTTGGATGCGATAGGAAACACACGTTTCTCCACTTGTTTCAAGGAGAAGATGGAGGTTAGGGATCGGATGGAAAGGGAGCAAGGATCTCATGGTTTGGATACGGTGGTGGTTGCCGATCGTTCCAACGGTTGCGATACATCGTCGATGGTGATCCACCCATGGTTCGTGTGTTGATCCCATGCATTGGGCATGGTCCAACGATGCATTTCATGGCCTTTCGCATGCATTCCAATCCCTTGGCTGTCGTTTGACGTTGTTTGGCACGCGTGCTTGTTTCGTTGGGTGTATGGACCTTCCATCGATGCGTGTGGCGGCGCCTCGCCTTTCCATCGACGGTGGTGCTTGCCAACGACACGATGGTTTGGATACGAAAGAGCGGGTTGGTTTCGATCCTCGTTTGTTGGGTGCGGGTTTGGGTTCGATTGGATGGGGGTTCCCATGGGTCCACCCAGAACCGAAGTCACTCGGTTGGAGTGTATCGTTTCGTGTCTTGTCTTTGAAGACACGTTGGATCCATCTACGTCGCTGGACGAACCACGAGAACAACCACCGTGGAAGG
>LFIK01002846.1_pt1 | contig 14037 bp, 6 predicted proteins | sample 643401 | NCBI WGS metagenome assembly LFIK01 (sample SAMN03777447, study PRJNA286221) | soda lake metagenome | biome: soda lake; feature: Kulunda steppe; material: water; isolation source: sample T5-Br brine of Lake Tanatar-5 | place: Russia: Kulunda steppe | collected 2010-07 | reverse complement strand
ATCCGATACGGATTTTCATTTTCGGTTCTCATTGCTCTACTCCTTTGCACGGTTAAAGATTCTGATGCTCAATTCATTTTTGAGCGAACGGCTGTAGATATAAGTAACCTTGGTATATCGTACACTAATGTAGGTACGATTGGACGACCGAACGTCCGAAATCAGCCGGTTGGTCTGCCGAGTATGGCATACCCTAAAGATTCGGGCACCGAGCATCTTTTTGAGGCGGGTATCTGGCTGGGTGCAATTGTTGACGGGCAGACGCGCGTTTCCACATCAGCCGTTACAAACCCTGCGGGCTACACCACGGGAGCTGCAGGTTTTGAATTTACCAACGATGGAACGGTATTCAATCAGCTTTCCAGTCTTTCCGACTCGCCCGACTTCTCTCCCTCAGCAGTCAGCCACCAGGATCTGGTGACCCAGTTTACCGACCGAAACACGACGGTTAGTGGCCAGCCCATAGCAGGACATGAAAATCCGCTCTTTGCCGATATTAACTTTGAAAGTTACAACTGGAATTTCGGTTTCACCGAGAATTTGTCGATCGCAAAGTATGAAATTACGAATAACAGCAATTCTGCTTGGAATGATTTCTACTTCTCTGTCTATTCCGACATGGTGGTTCGAAATATTAACGCGCCAAATGTAGAGACCGGAGGCCAGTTCTTTAACAAGGGCGGAACAGGCTGGATAGATGATCTTTATTCTCTCTATGTTTTTGATCGTGGCTCACTGGATCAGCCTCGTATTAATACTCATGCTGCGATCACTATTATTGGTTCTGAATACCGTGATGTTGATTTTCACCCACGGAATGCCGAAGCCGTAGAAGCTGCCGGTCTGCCTGCACCAGAATTAACACCGGACTGGTGGCTGTTTGGAGCCGGAACGGGTGATTTTTCAAGACCTTCTGGAGATTTGGATCGATATAATAGGATGACTTCAATCTGGCCGCTTGATCAGAACCGTAACAGGCTTCGAAATGATGGTGGTACAGGAGATGGTAACTTTATTCAATTGAGCACATTAGGCCCGTTCCCATCAATTGAACCTGGGGAGACAGTTACGGTATATGTCTCATACAATGCAGCAGTAATGCCGCCAAATTTTCAGGGTATTGTACCTGGAACGGATGTAAGTGACGCAGACCAGATTGATAACCCGGAATCGAGAGCTAATTTGGAGGAGAGTATTGATTGGTCCTACAGATTGTTTGACGGACAAGAGAATGAAGATGGAACAAGAGAGCGATTTTTGGTACCCGAGCCACCTGCAGTGCCCAATATGCGTGTTGAGTTGGATGCCGGTATTGCAAGTATTTATTGGGATGATCGGTCCGAACTGTCTGTTGATCCTGTTACCGGTGAAGAAGATTTTGCCGGCTACCGACTCTACAGAACGCAGATTGGAGACGACCTTCGCGGGGTAATCTCCACAAATGCCCAAATGCTTCGTGAATGGGATGTTCCCGGTGATGGCCGCGGTTTCAACACCGGCTTTGATGAAGTGAGGCTGGATCAGCCTGTCACCTTTCCCGACGATCCTGTGGAATATCGCTACCGTTTTAATCTACCGGGTATGCTCAGCGGTTGGCAGTACCTTTTAGCGGTAACTGCATTCGACAGAGGGGACGAACGAACGCCACCGCTTGAAACCAGTATAAACGCTAACGCAATTCGGGTATTTCCTGGCACCTCGGTGAACCGGGAGTTTAGTAGTGATGAGAATAAGGTCGGAATATATCCCAATCCATATCGTGTAAACGCAGCATGGGATGGGAGTTCGGCACTAAGCAGGAAATTACATTTCTATAACCTGCCACAGAGAGCTGAAATCAGGATTTATACTTTGGCCGGCGAAATTGTGGCAACACTCGATCATAATGCAGATACCTACCAGGGAGACACCCGCTGGTTTCGGGAACTGAGCAGCAGTAACCGGGTCATGTCTGGGGGTGAACATGCATGGGACCTGCTGAGCGAGGCTAACCAAACCCTCTCTACCGGTCTGTACCTTTTCACCGTACAGGACCGGGAATCTGGCAATGTTCAGCGCGGCAGGTTTGCAATCATTAAATAACAATCAAGCTTAATACTCTTAAACTTTAACAATCATAATCACACAATATGAAAAACGGATACAAGTTTTTAATTGCGCTTTTCCTGTTTGGTTTTGCAGTCAGTGATATTCTGCATGCACAAACAGAAGTCACAATTCGCGAGCTTAATACATACGATGTATTGCCTTCAAGTCAGGCAGACCTGCCTGATCATCCACTCGTGGGTGAAGAAGTTGTTTTTGAGGCTGTAATTATTTCCTACCCGAGAAACTCCGGCCTGGCCAACATCACAAGTGCGGGCCAGCCAGGACGAATTCACGTCTTCGTAACAGATGTAAATGCAGTAGATGAAGGACGAGAAGGTATGTCTATGCAGCTCGTTGACCCGGGTGCTACACGAGATCAACTGGAAACACTTTTTCCCGGTGATATTGTAAGAGTGACCGGAAATCATGCTTTTTTTAATAGCACTGTTCAGTTCAATCCAACGGATATCGAACTAACCGGAAATGTGGGAGATGCAGGGAATGAAGGTTTATCTGCACTGCTTCAACCGAGAACGATAGAGTTATCTGATATTAATCAGCCTTCAGAAACAGAAGGACAAAATCGATGGGTGCCGGAAAACTACTCAAACTATATCAGCAGCTATGTTCGTATTGAAGGACTGGAAGTACTTGCCATTGAAATAAATGATACAGGCCGTCCGTGGTTTGTATTGACGGATGGGACGACTACACTCACATCGAATGATACATCCATTCGATTCAGAAATGACAGAACCAACTATGCGTATGACCCTGAATCAGGCGAGGGGCTCGGGTATAACTGGCGAAGATTGGCAGATGAACTGGACGGGCCATTTACACCACCGGCACCTGGTTCAATTGTTGATATCCAGGGATATATCGTGGTAAATCCATTTAATCCTGCTGGTACGGATGAATCTGCTGCGCAATCAACTCTTAAAATTGTTCCCTGGGACGATGGCGTGGTTTGGGTTAACGATGGAGTAGATCCAGCTGACCAGACGACTCCTGATGGATGGCCAAATGATTTCGTTGTTCAGGGTTTCGCTCCGATTCTTACAGAATTCAGTGTAAGCCCCGAAGAACAAGTGCTCAGTAATGATGATGTGACTGTAAGTATTGACGTTCTTCTTCCTGAAGAAGATTATACACTTGAAAGTGTTCAAATAGAATATATGGCCTACTCTTATACGGAAGATGAAGGTACATTGGTAACACAGCCGATGAACACTGCCGCGAAAGTGATGGGCGCTGCATCAGGGGGGACCTTCGCATACACATTTGACGCATTGGATGAATTTACAACCGTTGATTATGAAATAATTGCCAGAGTTTCAACTCCGGAAGGGGTAGTCACACGTGCAACGCAGTCCGGGTCTTATTTTGTGGAAAGTGCAGACCAAACGTCTCCTGTATTGTTTGCGCCGGGTAGTGGAACATATGTCAACCAGGTTAATGTAACGCTCTCAACGTCTACAGAAGACGCAACAATCTACTACACACTCGACGGCAGCGATCCGGATGAGAATTCATCTGTTTACTCCGCTCCGCTTCAAATTACAGATCTAACTACCGTAAAAACATACGCAGTATCTGATAATTTAACTGACAGCCCTGTAAACTCAAGAACCTACGAGGTGGATCTCGTAGTTACTGAAGTTGCAAATCTGTTCGATCTGCGCAATAGTCCGCGGGATGGTACTACTTACTTGTACACCGGCGAGGCTGTAGTAGTCTATGCGAGAAGCCCCCGGAATCAAAAATACCTCATGGATGAAAGCGGCGGTATCCTTATTGATGACCCGAATGGTGTGATTACATCATCTTATGGTATTGGAGATGTAATGAGCGGGCTTGCTGGTACCTTAGGTGCCTTTAGCGGTATTGTACAGTATGCACCCGCACAAAATCCTGGAGATTCTGAAGAATCACGAGATGTGATGCCTTTAGAGCTTGATTTGAGTGAAGTTGATCTGAGCCAGCACGAATCTATGCTCGTACAAATAGACGGCGTTACGTTCCTTGATGCCGGGGATACATTTACAGGTGGTGCTAACTATGATATTATCGGCGGTTCCATTACGGCTGATGACCCGGTTATTTTCCGGACTAACTTTGCTGAAGCCAATTATCTTGGGCAGGAAATTCCTGAAGGCGAAATTAACCTGACCGCCATCGTAGGTGGTTTTAACGGTGCACTTCAGTTGATCTCCCGTTCAGATGCTGACTTTGGCGGTTCCGTATCCAATGAGCTGGATGTGAATCCGTATGAATTTGCACTGGGGCAAAATTACCCAAATCCGTTCAACCCGTCTACCAGAATTAACTACTCTCTTGCAGAACGTGCAAATGTCCAGCTTGTAGTGTATGATATTCTCGGACGTCGTGTAGCGAGTTTGGTAAATGCCGTACAGACTCCGGGTACCTATACCATTGATTTCGATATGAGCCGGTACTCAAGCGGTACCTATATTTATCGTCTTGAAGCAGGTGACTTCGTTTCCATACGGAAAATGATGCTCATCAAATAACGAAGATTCCATACCAACTGGAAGAGTGCCAGAATGCACTCTTCCTTTTATTATCTCAGATAAGATGTGATGTATAAATACACTTTAATTCTTACTCTTTTGGCCATTACGGCAATGACAGCCTGCGATTCAGGCCTCGACGGACAATTGAATGAAAATATACCGCCGACAACGTCATTGACCGTAAACGAAATTAATTTACCCGAGGGAGAGCGCCTGGTAAGTCAGGTAAATATCTCCTGGTGGGGTGACGATCCCGACGGATATATAGTGGGATATGAATTTTATATTGGTGATCACTCCACGGCCGGTGAGGACGATTGGATTTATACAACAAGCACAGACAGTACGTTTATTTTACCGATTGAAGAAGGAAATCAGGATGCAGACGTAGAATTTACCGTCCGCGCGGTAGACAATGATGGGGCCCGCGATCCAAATCCTCCGTCACTTACATTTCCTATTACAAATTCTCCTCCGGCAATTGAATTTAACAATTTTGAAACACCGCCGGATACTACTTACAGAATTGCCAGTTTTGGCTTTACAGCATCCGACCCGGATGGTGAGGCCAACCTAAACCGGGTTGAAATTGCCCTGAATGATACGACATCTGAAAATGGCTGGCAGGAAGTTGAGTTAGGGATTAACCTGGTTACACTGCGTATAGATGATACTCAGGCGAATGCAACAGCTGAACTTCTGTTGGGAAGAACAGCACGAACAACAGGTATTATATTCGAATCGGTAAATCTTAATGCTGAAAACGAGGTGTTTTTACGAGCAATTGACAATGCAGGCGCAGTCAGCAACGTAATTTCATTTGATTGGTTTGTAAAACAGCAAACCTCAAGAATTTTGTTTCTGAATGACTACCAGGGATCCAACAGCCTTGCAAGATTTCAAATACACGCAGATTTGCTTCGGGAAAATGGCATTACACAATTCGACTACATGGATATATCGGATGGTAACCCTACAGGCGGACGAAGGGTGCAGCTTTCCCAGGCTTTCCCGGACCGTTCACTTGCAGCACCTACCACTAATTTGATGCTAGCTGAATGGGATCATATTTATTGGCTTTCAAATGATCTCAGAAGAAATATTGGATACGCACTTGAGATGACTACTGATTTCTTTGGAAATGGGGGCACAATGTTTGTCAACATGCCAACGACTTTCATCTCAGAAGACGAACCTTCTATTCAATTTTTACCCTTTAGCAGAGTTGAAGCCCGTCCGACAAATAATCGTAGATTTCAAATTGAATCCGGTTCAGAAATTGTGTCTGATCCATCAGTTCTCTCACCACCGGTTGTTCATTTTAGGAGGACTCAAAATACATATCCGCCAATTGTTCCATTTTCGGAATCTATACCCCTTTATGAGGCATCTTTCCAGCTTTTTGATCCATTCTCAAATACCAGGGAGGATTTTGAAGGTTCAAACCTGATTGCCGCAACTGACCCGGAAGAGAATTTGATCTTTTTCGGGGTTGATTTCAATGAGTTTTCATCTATTGAAAATTCAAATTGTGTTCCTCCTGAGCAAGCAGACGAAGGCGAGTTGCCATGCAGTGAAATGGATCGGTTAATTGAACAGATGGTTATCGATATTCTGGGTTTCCAGCAATGATTAATAGATTAGCTATGCGAAAACTACTACTACTATTTTCCTTACTGTTTTTTACCGGAACAGCATCATTTGCTCAGTCCGGTTCAATCTCCGGAGTTGTATTAGACAGAGATACAGGAGAACCTCTTTTTGGTGTTAATATTCTGGTTAGAGGTACGTCTTTTGGGGCTGTTACCAACTTCGACGGTGAATATACCATCCGAAATATTCGTCCAGGTGAATATAACCTCGAATTCCGATATGTAGGATATGAGCGAACTCTGATTACAGAGATAAGGGTAAGAGAAGGCGAAACAACTGAGCTCGATGTTGAAATTGGTCAACAAGCCATAACTGCAGACGATGAAGTTGTGGTGATTGGCCAGCGACCGATTTTCGATGTAGAACAGTCTTCAACCGGTGCCCGTTTTTCAAGAGAACAGATTGCAGCAGCACCCGTTTCACGAATTGAAGATGTGGTTGGCATGACTGCCGGTGTTATTCAGGATCCGACTGGATTATACATCAGAGGTGGCCGTGCAAATGAAACCGGTTTTATTGTTGATGGAGTTTCCGCTCAGGATCCGCTGGCAGGTACCGGTTTTGGACTCGACTTGGGTTCAAATGCCTTTTCAAGTGTTGATGTTACTACCGGTGGCATGGATGTAGAGCATGGAAATGCAACCTCCGGTGTAGTGAGTGTGCAAACCCAGGACGGTGGTGATGATTATTCCGGAACGTTCACGCACATGCGGGATAATCCAGGACGTATGACCAGCAACCGGTCAAACTTTTTTACTGATTCATTTGAGCTCACCCTTGGCGGTCCGGAGCCGTTAACTGATTCTGTTCTTCCCGCGCTTGGAATTAATATTCCGGGTAACCTCTATTTCTTTATGACGGCACAAGCTCAAACCACCAATGAGTTTATGAGGCGAACAGCCGACCAGGTCCAAACATCTATGATCAACAGCGATTTTTGGTCACCGCGCCAGGATAACCGCTGGAACGGTATGTTTAAACTGACCTATAGGCCTGAATCCGGAAAAAGGCTTGAAGCAGCTTATCAGCGCTCTCTGTCAATCAATCAAAACACACGAATGCTACAGATTGTGGGTGATGATGTACAGATTCGCCCGGGACACCAGTTCTTTTTTCAAGACGATCTGGATAATGCCAATACATACGCCCACGATAGCAAGCTGGCTTATATAAAATGGACGCATGCACTCTCCAGCAAAACATTTTATGATGTACAGATTAGCCGACTCTTTACCCGGCTTCGTGCAGATGCAAACGGAAGAAACTGGAGGCCTGATGCTGTAGATGGCGAGTTTGACGCACGCAGCATTGTGGTGTATCCGATTACACCTTTTCCGGCCGGTGATGATTTTACCTACTCGCTTCCTGGGCCCGGTTTTGCAAATAATGGAGGAATTGCAACCCTCTGGCACGACCATTACGCCGAAGAGTATACGTTCCGTACCAATTTCACACGCTATTTCCTTGGAGAAACAAACAGGCTGCGTTTTGGTTTGGAAATGAAGTTCATGGAATACCAGTGGATCGATATTACACGTCCGTGGGTAGGCGCGCCGATTGAAGTTGAAGAGGGCGTATTTTCAGAAACAAATCGTTTGGGGGCAACCTCCGATATTTGGAATGTAAGCCCGTCTCGTGGCGCTTTTTATGTAAGCGACCAAATTCGTTACCAGGGCCTGATTGCAAACATCGGAATGCGACTTGAGTACTGGTTCCCTGGTTCGTATGTCGATAACTTCATTGATGATCCGCTTTCGCCCATCCCTGATGTGATACGAGAACAGTATAAAGAAGACACGTACAATTTATTCGGCAACCGGTTCAAAATGCGAATGCTGCCCAGAATTAATGTCTCTTTCCCGGTACGAGAGAACATGATGATGTACTTCAACTACTCTCACAAATCAAAACTACCGCATCCCACACATATATATGCCGGACTTGATCCGTTTTACCAGGATCGATCGTTTCTCTCCGATCTTGGGAATCCAAACCTGGAACCTGAGGTTGATATCTCTTACGAGATCGGTTACAGATATCAGCTAACCTCGAATGATGCCCTGAATTTTACTGCTTTCTGGAGTGATAAATATGATTTTATAACTGCTGAACGCATTATTGTAAGGGATGCAACCGGGCGGGATACAGAGCGCTCATTCCGTGTAAATGGAGATTTTGCGAGGGTAAGAGGCGTGGAAGTTTCATATCTGAAGCGATACAGTCATTTTCTACAGAGCACCATCAATGCCACATACTCAAGGGCTGAAGGGTTGAGTTCAACTTCAAATGATGCGCTTAGTGATTTGATTTCAGGCGGACAGGATATCGGGAATATTGTAGAAACACCACTCGCCTGGGATCGTCCGCTTGATATTAAGGCAAGTTTAATTTTTTCCTGGGATCGTCCGAACGATCCGCTCTTTGGTGTCGCTCCGCTGAACCAGTTCAGGTTCTATTTAGGAGGTTCTTACCGAAGTGGTATCCGGTACACGCCGATGGAATTCAGAGGTAATCAGCGAAACCCAATTACAGGAGTTGAAGACTGGAGACCCATTTATGAGCGTTCAAACGATCCCGCCGACCGTTTTTCAGCTGTTGGTGAACCATGGTTAATTTTCGATTTTAACTTTGAAAAATGGTTTGAAGTGGGCGGTACGCGGTTTACAGCAAAATTTGAAATTACAAACCTGTTTAACGCCTCCAATCCGGCTATTATTAACCCGGTTACAGGCAAGGCGTACAGAACTGATTACCCAAGCGATCAGCAGTCGCTGATTGCGCTTCGGGACGACAGAAGCTTCGATGTACCTGCAAATGTTCGGGATCCGCGTTATGTAGATCCAAGGGATAATAATAGCCCGGCATACCTTAACCCGGCAAATTTCCTTGAGCAGCGACATATTATGTTCGGCCTGTCACTAAACTTTTGATTTAACAGATGATGTATAATTCACTGCAGTTAAGAATGTTAAAAAAAGCAGCCGTTTCAATGCTTGTTCTGCTGATATTTGCCGGCACGGATTTTCTGAATGCACAGAGTATCATTCCGTCTCTCGGAGATTCCCGTTCAGGCACGTCAGGATTTCAATTTTTAAAAATAAATGTAGATGCTCGCTCCTCTTCTATGGGGAACTCTAATGTTGCCGATGCAGAAGACGGCTCATCGCTTTACCTGAATCCGGCTTTGACATCCCGTGTGATGAACCACCAGCTATATTTCGGTCACACACAGTATTTTGCCGATATTTCAATGAACTATGCGGGCTATATCCACCGTCTTAACTCCGTGGCTTTGGGCGCTTCGCTTATGTATCTTGATTCCGGGGCAATGCAGGAAACAACAGAATTTAATCCGTTCGGTACAGGCAGAACTTTCCGAACAATCCATATGGCGGCCGGACTCACATTTTCACAACAACTTACTCATCTGTTTAACTATGGATTGACTGTTAAGTATCTGGATGAAAGAATCGAAGAGATCCAATCTCAGACAGTCGTTTTTGATGTGGGTTTTTACTACAGAGTTGGCGACACGGGACTCCGTTTTGCGATAGGACTTAATAATTTCGGAATGGATGCAGCACCAACAGGTGAAACAACCCGCACAACGTTGGATGGTCCGGTTACAGAATCAAATTTTGCCGATATTTCTCCGCCTACAATGTTTATGATTGGAGCAGCTTTTGATGCTTATGAAAATGATAATTTTGATCTGCTTTTAACGGCTCAGGTCACGAACCCTGCAGATAACGCTGAGAGATTTAGCATTGGTTCCGAACTTGGTTTTATCGACAGGTTTTTCTTCCGTGCCGGGTATGAATTTGGCGTGGATGAAGCACTGTATCCAAGTGCAGGGGTGGGTTTTAAACTCCCATTAATGAATTACAGTCTCGACCTTGACTACAGTTTCAATAACCGGGAAAGGCTGGGTAACATGCACCGGTTTGCCTTGAAATTTAATTTATAGACTGAAGTATGATCAAGAAATATAAACTTTACACAGCAGTAACGATTTCGATAATTCTCATTTTCGCAGGATGCAGTGATTTTCTGGGTTCCAAAGGCGACAGTATTACAGATGATATTTTTGAACAGGGTAAGCAGGATCCTAATGTGATTGTTGAAGAGCTGGGCTATGCCGCACTTGTGCCTTTTTGGGAAGGATTTGACAGTCCTACAGACGTATATGTTGGGTTTGATGAACTGGTATATGTAACGGATGCTCGAGGTGTTCATGTGCTCGACCGCGCAGGCCGATTGTACGATACATATCCCCTCCGTGGAGCCGTATCCGTAACACAAGACAGGCTATTAAATGTGTATGTTGCTGCTCGCTATGATACGGTGATTACCGCAATTGATCCCGCTATCACCTGGGATCTTCCGGCCGTATATAAAATTCAAAATCTGAATGGAGCAGGTGAGGTGGAAGTAGTGGATGTTTTAAAACACCCTTTCAGAAGATTCGACAACAGCCGTTCTAATACCACGCTAGAGAGATTTCGTTTGAACCGAAATATCACAACCAATGATGAATTGGTTGAAATAACAGGAGTGGGCGTGTTAGCTGACAATACGATTTATATAACACGCCGTGGCCCTGCAAACAGCACAACCACACCGGTACCGGATAACAGCGTACTTGTTTTTGACCATGAATTAGAGGGAGGAGTACGCACGGGCAGAATGAGGAATGTAAGCCGGGTAAGCCTCAGGCCACAAGAGCCGGCAAACTTTTCCAGCGCTATTGATGTCAGCGATATTTCAACATTTGTGGGCCCGCCACAAAGAGATAATATGACTGCCAATCGATCATTCTTGATTACACAGGGAAATCCCGATAGAAATATATCTTACAGAACACTCTGGATTGATGCGATTCAGACACCGGATGGACTTGAATTCCGGCAAAATCCTTCGCTACAGGTAAGAGACACTTCGAGGGCAGACTCCTTTTTGTATGATCCCGATAAATTTAAAAACCCATCAGGAATTGCCTACTCAGCCGATGCACGATCCCATATTTTTGTTGTAGATGCGGAAACGGACAGCCTGTACCAGTTTCAGTCGAATGGAATTGAGGGAATTAATCCGCCGCCCGGATCTGATTTTGAGAAAGCTGTGAACGTATCATTTGGAGGTACAGGAAACGGCCCACGCGAATTCAACAGTCCAAGTGGAGTTGCTCACTTTCAAAGAATTATATATGTGGCAGATACAGGAAACAACAGAATTGCACGATACAGGCTGAACATCGATTTTGAATAAAAAGTAACTGCTGTTGGTTCTGGCCGAATATAGATTAACGGGGTCAAGATTGTTATCTTTTTGCGACTCTATGCGGGCTTGATAAAACAGGATGCGTAAAGTTCTTCTCCGCCGGTGAAATCTGTGTTTAACCTACAGCATACCTGTTCATCCATGCGTACACATCTACTTATTCCACTGTTGATCGGCCTAACAGCCGCCTGTTCCCACGTTGATACCCTGTCTGATTACGACCTATAGAGCTTTTGTACTTCGTCCATCGAGGGGAATCTGATCAGTAGACGAGTCGTTATTTAAAAACCATTAGCCCGGAGAACTATTTCTAATAGAATAGTTTTCTTTGGTAGGAACAGAAAAATGGTTACTCTTTTTAACAGTGCATTTTTGTGTAAAAGTTGAAAATACTCCTTGAAATAGATTTTAATGGCATATCCCAACAACGAACTATACAAAACAGATTTTCTCGTTATCGGTTCCGGTATTGCCGGTCTCAGTTTTGCGGTAAAAACAGCTCTCACCTTTCCCGATAAAACCGTAACGGTTGTAACAAAAGACACTCTTCTAGAAAGCAACACCCGGTATGCCCAGGGTGGTATTGCGGTGGTGACCGATTTTTTAAATGACGATTTTGAAAAGCATAAAGAAGATACGATGATTGCCGGCGATGGCCTGAATGATCCCGGCATTGTGTCGATCGTGGTAGAGGAGGGGCCGGACCGGCTGCGGGAGATTGTGGATATGGGCGTTCGCTTTGATAAAGACCCTGATGGAGAATACCAGCTTGGTTTGGAAGGATCGCACTCGGCGCATCGTATTTTACACCATCAGGATATGACGGGCTATGAGATTCAGCGATCACTTGTAAAAAAGATTCGGTCGCTAGATAATGTTACGATTTTTGAAAAGCACTTCGCCGTGGATCTGGTTACGCAGCATCATCTTGGCGAAAAGGTGAGACGCCGACGAAACGATATCAGGTGTTACGGTGCGTACGTTATGGATCTTAAAACGAACTCTGTAAAAAAGATATCGGCCGGTGCAACCGTGCTGGCAGCGGGCGGTGCCGGTCAGGTCTACGAGCTCACCACAAACCCACCGGTGGCAACGGGAGATGGAATTGCCATGGCGTACCGGGCAAAAGCGTCGGTAAAACATATGCAGTTCATCCAGTTTCATCCTACCGCTCTATATGGAAGCCGCGACCAACGTGCATTCCTGATTTCTGAGGCAGTGCGGGGATTTGGCGCTATTATAAAGACGGCTGAAGGGGAGCCGTTTATGAAAAAATATGACAAGCGTGGCTCGCTGGCATCACGCGATATCGTTGCGCGGGCTATCGATACGGAGATGAAGGCGCGCGGAACAGAACACGTTTACCTGGATTGCAGAGATCTGGATATCAAAGAATTTAAAAAACGATTTCCCACGATCTACAAAACCTGCCTCGATAATGGCATTGATGCTGCCGTGGACATGATTCCCGTGGCTCCGGCGGCACATTATTTGTGCGGCGGTATTCAAACCGATGAGTGGGGACGATCGTCCATTCAAAACCTGTACTGTTGTGGTGAAGTTGCCCATACCGGTCTTCATGGAGCGAACCGACTGGCGTCGAATTCCCTCTTGGAAGCACTGGTATTCGCCGACAGATGTTACAGGGATCTCCGTGGCAAAGAGAATACTCTTCCGATAAAAGGGGAGATCCAGATCCCCGATTGGAAAACCGAGGGAACCACAGAGCCAAAAGAGTGGGTGCTCATCAATCAAAACCGGAAAGAGGTGAAGCAGCTTATGAATAACTACATCGGGATCGTGCGCTCTGATGAGCGGCTGCAGCGGGCAGAGGAGCGCCTCAAAGTTATCCACGAAGAGACGGAGCGGCTATATAAAACCACTACGCTCTCTCCGCAGCTTGGAGAGCTGCGAAATATGATAAACGTGGCCTGGCTGATTATTCGTCAGTCGATGGAGCAGAAGGAGAATCGGGGTACGTTTTATAATATAGATTTGGCCTGACCCTCCAAGGGTTTGGAACCCTTGGAGGGTTGCACTATCACGAAAAGCACGTGACATGGAGGGGAGAGGCTTTTTTGCGAAGGTAATGGGCTGGATTAGAGCTACGTGAACCCACCTCTGCGAAATCGCTGGACGCGATTTTCGCTGTCTCCTCCCCAGAGGAGAGGTGTACTTCTCTCCGCCAACTGGCGGGAGGGGAATGTGCAGTTTTGATGACGCAGCCGTTCAAAACAAACTCAGGGTGGTTTTGAAGAGGCAGGGAATTTACTCCATAAATTTGTATTCCGTCAAAGCTCAAGCCCACCTCCGCTAATTCGCTGAATTCTTAGTAACCTGAGTTCAATTGCTAAATCATAATCGTAAAAGTCCCCCTTACCCCTTGATCATGTAATAAGGATTTAGAATATAACTCAGGTTAGTCGCTGTCTGCTTGCCGAAAAAACAGAACCAGGTTTGGTCCGAGGCAAGAGCTGAT
>LFIK01002845.1_pt1 | contig 14039 bp, 15 predicted proteins | sample 643401 | NCBI WGS metagenome assembly LFIK01 (sample SAMN03777447, study PRJNA286221) | soda lake metagenome | biome: soda lake; feature: Kulunda steppe; material: water; isolation source: sample T5-Br brine of Lake Tanatar-5 | place: Russia: Kulunda steppe | collected 2010-07 | reverse complement strand
ACGGCGAGCCGGTGACCGACACCAACCTGCGCGCCTGGCAGCAGGCGCTGGGGTACGTGCCGCAGGAGATCTTCCTCACCGACGCCTCGGTGGCCGAGAACATCGCCCTGGGCGTGCCGCCCGAGCAGATCGACCACGAGCAGGTGGAGCGCTGCGCACGCATGGCGCAGCTCCACGATTTCGTCGTCCACGAGATGCCGCAGCAGTACGACACGGTTGTCGGCGAGCGCGGCGTGCGCCTGTCCGGCGGCCAGCGCCAACGCATCGGCATCGCCCGCGCCCTCTACCACGACCCGAGCGTGCTGGTCTTCGACGAGGCCACCAGCGCCCTGGACAACGTCACCGAGAAAGCCGTGATGGAGGCCATCGACGCCCTCCACCACCAGAAGACCATTATCCTCATCGCCCACCGCCTGAGCACCGTGCGCAACTGTGATCAGGTGGTGCTGCTGGAGAAGGGGCAGATTACGGCTGCGGGTGGATTTGAGGAGTTGCAGGGGCGGAGTGACCGGTTTCGACGTATGGCCTTAGGAACGTGATGACCCACTTTTTAGATTGCACCCTCCGCGATGGCGGCTATTACAACGCCTGGGACTTCCCAGCGGATTTGGTCAGCGATTATCTCAACGCTATGCAGACCGCCGGCGTTGATGTCGTGGAGCTCGGCTTTCGGTTTCTTAAAAACGAAGGCTTCAAGGGCGCGCATGCGTTCACCACAGATGCCTACCTGCGCGCGCTTTCGATCCCGGATGGCCTGGCTATTGGGGTGATGGTGAATGGCGCCGATCTGTGTACCGATCTTGGCCTGGAGGCCGCGCTCGAGCGGCTGTTCCCCAATGCAGCGAAAGACTCGCCTGCTGTGTTAGTGCCTCTCGCCTGTCACTACCGCGCTGGTGGACGTCATTCTCGGGCTGCTGCGCCCCACTGAAGGGGCGATCACCGTGGACGGCGAGACGGTGACGGACACCAACCTGCGCGCCTGGCAGCAGGCGCTGGGGTACGTGCCGCAGGAGATCTTCCTCACCGATGCCTCGCTGGCTGAGAACATCGCCCTGGGCGTGCGGCCGGAGCGCATCGACCACGAGCAGGTGGAGACCTGTGCTCGCATGGCGCAGCTCCACGACTTCGTCGTCCACGAGATGCCGCAGCAGTACGGCACCGTCGTCGGCGAGCGCGGCGTGCGCCTGTCCGGCGGTCAGAGCCAGCGCATCGGCATCGCCCGCGCCCGCTACCACGACCCCAGTGTCCTAGTCTTCGACGAGGCCACCAGCGCCCTGGATAACGTCACCGAGAAGGCCGTGATGGGGGCGATCGACGCGCTCCATCACCGGTAGACGATCATCCGCATCGCCCACCGGCTGAGCACTCAATTCCAAGAGATGGCGGGCAGTCGCGCCTAATTGCCTTGTGGTCTAACGCTTGCCGGCTGCTGGAAAGACCTTGAACAACTGATCTACCGAATTCTGAGCTCAGGGAGCCATTGGCTCGTCAAGACATAAAATGAAAGACACGCAAAATATCCTTATTACTGGTGGCACCGGTTCTTTCGGTAAGGCGTTCGTGCGCACCGTCCTCGATCGCTACCCGCATATCAAACGCCTGGTCGTTTTCTCCCGCGATGAGTTGAAGCAGTTCGAGATGGCGCAGGAGTTTCCGCCGGAGCAGTATCCGGGGATTCGCTACTTCATCGGTGATGTGCGGGATTCGGATCGACTCAATCGGGCGATGGAGCAGGTGGACACGGTGGTTCACGCCTCGGCGCTCAAGCAGGTGCCGGCGGCCGAGTACAACCCTTTCGAAGCCATTAAGACCAACATCCTCGGGGCGCAGAATGTCATTGAGGCCTGCCTCAATAATGACGTGAGGCGCGTGGTCGCCCTCTCCACCGACAAGGCCGCCGCCCCGATCAACCTCTACGGGGCCACCAAGCTCTGCTCGGACAAGCTCTTCACCGCCGCCAACAACATCAAAGGTTGGCGAGATCTGCGGTTCTCCGTGGTGCGCTACGGCAATGTCATGGGCAGTCGCGGTTCGGTGATCCCGTTCTTCCTGCGCCAGCGCGAGACAGGAGTGCTGCCGATCACCGATCCAGAGATGACACGGTTTAACATCACCCTCCAAGAGGGCGTGGAGATGGTGCTCTGGGCGCTGGATAATGCTGCGGGCGGTGAGATTTTCGTGCCTAAAATCCCCAGCTACCGCATCACCGATGTCGCCGAGGCCATCGGGCCGGATTGTGAGCATCCGATTATCGGAGTCCGTCCCGGTGAGAAGATCCATGAGGAGATGATCACGGCGAGTGATAGCTTCAACACCGTGGACCTGGAGGATTATTTCGCCATTCTTCCGGCGGGTAGCTCTTATACGGTCGACAGCTACACGAGCGAGTATGGCGGCGTGCCCGTGGCCCCGGGTTTTGCCTACAACAGTGGTGCGAATAAACACTTTCTGAGCGTCGATGAACTGCAGGGCCTCATCCGCAAGCATCTGGAACCGGCGCTTTAGCCGCGCCCGCGACCCCGTCCCAATGATCGATTCAACGCACACCCGCTTCATTCCCTATGGCCGCCAGGACATCTCCGAGGCGGACATCGAGGCCGTGGTCGAGGTGCTGCGCTCGGATCTGATCACGCAGGGCCCAGTCGTCCCCCGGTTCGAGCAGGCTGTCGCCGATTACTGCGGTGCCGGCTATGGCGTGGCGACCAGCAGCGCGACCGCCGCGCTCCATGTTGCCTGCGCCGCGCTCGATCTTGGCCCCGGCGACTGGCTCTGGACCAGCCCCAACACGTTTGTCGCCTCGGCAAACTGCGCGCGGTACTGCGGTGCCCGCGTTGACTTTGTGGACATCGACCCGCGTACTTATAACATGAGTGCGGACGCACTGGCGGAAAAGCTCGTTATCGCTGAAAGAGCCGGGAAGTTACCGAAAATTGTCATGCCGGTGCACTTCGCCGGCCAGTCCTGCGACATGGCGGCCATCCATGCCCTTAGCGAGTGTTACGGCTTTCGCGTCATTGAAGATGCCTCTCATGCTATTGGCGGGCAATATCAGGACGAGCCGGTTGGGAATTGCCGCTACAGCGATGTGGCCGTGTTCAGCTTCCATCCAGTGAAGATTATCACCACCGGTGAGGGCGGCATGGCGGTCACCAACAACGCCGAGCTGGCTGAGCGCATGGGACGGCTGCGTTCGCACGGTATCACCCGCGACCCAACGCTCATGGAAGGTGACCCGGACGGCCCGTGGGACTATCAGCAGATTGAGTTAGGTTTCCACTATCGGATGACTGACATCCAGGCGGCACTCGGGCTCAGCCAAATGCAGCGGCTGGATGAATTTGTTGCACGTCGGGTCGAACTGGCCTCGCGGTATGATCGGGAGCTGGCCATGCTGCCTGTGGTGACTCCGTGGCAGCATCCTGACACCAAGTCTGCATGGCACCTGTATGTAATCCGTATGGGCCAAGAAGTAGATTCACATGGGCGAAAAGAGGTCTTCGAGTCACTGCGGGAAGAGGGTATTGGGGTGAATGTGCACTACATCCCGGTGCACAGGCAGCCCTATTACCAGGCGCTGGGTTTTATGATAGCCGATTACCCGGAGGCCAACCGTTATTATGCTGCAGCATTGAGCATTCCACTTTTCCCTGGCATGACTAGCGAACATCAGGAAAGCGTGATGCATAGCTTAGCTGCTAAGTTGCGCTGTTTTCAGAATAGGTAGCAGCACATGTCGGACGAACTTTCTGACTGGCTCGGTCCAGTAAATGGCGTAGTTCTTCTTGGAGGTGGGACGCTGCTCAGAGAGCTTGCGACATGGGCGACACAGGAAGGCTTGGACGTAAGAGTCGTAACAGCGCCCCGGCATGCGAATGAAGCAGTGGGGGGAGAAACCCTCAATGATTTCTTAAAAACAAACGAAATAAAAAATGTCGTGACAGCCCGCATCGACACGACCGAGGTGAAGGAGTTTTTGCAAGAGAATTCTGGCTTTATTTACCTAAGCCTAGGGGCCGCGTGGATTTTCAGCTCGGAAATCATAGAGAAATTTTTTAGCGATAAACTCCTTAATCTCCACGGGACACGTCTTCCACAAAATAGAGGTGGAGGTGGCCCGAGCTGGCAAATAATGATGGGTGATCGTTTTGGAAATTGTTTGATTCACCGCATCGACGGAGGCGTAGACACCGGGGACATACTTGATTATGAGGAGTTCATTTATCCGCCATCAGCAAGAAGACCTATAGATTACTACAACGAGGCAGTGAGAAGAAACTTTGACTTTGTCGTTCGGTTTATTAAAAAATATAGGCATAAACCGAAAAAACTAGAGCCGATACGCCAGCCTGAGTACCTTTCAAGCTACTGGCCCAGGCTTAACACTGATATTAATGGGTGGATTGATTGGTCCTGGGGCGCACAAGACTTAGAGCGTTTCATCTGCGCATTTGATGAACCGTATCCCGGGGCTCAGTCTTTTTTAGGAACTCACAAAGTTCGCCTCAAGTCTGTAGTGCTCAGTGGGCCAGAAGCCGGTTTTCATCCGTTTCAAAGTGGTTTAGTTTACCGCGTAACTGAAAGTTGGTGCTGTATAGCAGTAAGCGGCGGCACCCTCGTGGCAGAAAAAGTAGTTAATGACCAAGGCCACGATATACTCGGGACGATTAAAGTGGGCGATCGGTTTTGTACCCCACAGAACCATCTTGATAGCGCACTCGGGCGACCAGTCTACACCCCAACTGGTTTAAGGCGATAAATTTTTGATTGCTAGGCGTACTAGGGTAGCCAAACTCGCAATAGGGACAGTCCAATTTGGCCTAAGCTACGGCATAGCCAACGAACAAGGACAAGTAACCGAGCCGGAAGGTCAGCGCATTCTGTCCCGCGCCCATGAGCAAGGGATCGAACTCCTCGACACGGCTATAGGCTATGGTGAAAGCGAGGTCACCTTGGGCATGATTGGCGTTGGGCGTTTTCAGGTTGTCACAAAACTGCCTCCCGTCCCCGATGGTGCCATTGACATGCCCGCGTGGTTGGACGAGCAGGTGGTTGGTTCGCTGTCGCGTCTACGGCTCAATAGTTTGTATGGCCTGCTCCTTCACCGTTCCGAAAAACTGATGGGTGAAACCGGTCAACAGGTGGCCGACGCACTACAGCGGCTCAAGTCCAGAGGGCTGGTGAAAAAGGTCGGCGTCTCGATCTATGACCCATCCGAACTGGACTACGTCACTCGAGCCCTTGCGGTCGATCTTGTACAGGCCCCGCTGAACCTGGTTGACCGCCGTCTGGAGGCTAGTGGCTGGCTCTCCCGCCTGAAAGAGATGGGTGTCGAGGTCCACACGCGTTCCGCATTTCTACAAGGGTTGCTGCTGATGCCGCGCGACAAGATACCGGCACGGTTCGAGCGCTGGTCACACTTGTGGGATGCCTGGGCGCGCGGCCTGGAAGAGTTGAACGTGTCTCCGGTGGCGGCCTGCCTCGGTTATCCGTTATCCCACCCGGAGGTCGACCGCGTGGTGGTCGGTGTTGACAGCCTGTCCCAGCTAACGGAACTGGTTCAGGAAGCGAGCAGGGACCCCATACCCGAAAACTGGGACTTCATGGCCATGGAAGATGAACAGTTGCTCAACCCCTCTCGCTGGAGTGAATTATGAAGGTCGTAGCCATCGTCCAGGCCCGTATGGGTTCGACCCGCTTTCCCAAGAAGGTCATGCGTCCCATTCAGGGGCGCCCGATGATCGACCTGTTGCTGGAGCGGTTGGGTCGAAGCACCCGTATCGACTCGATCGTGCTGGCCACGTCGGATCAATCCAGTGACGATGAGCTCGCCAATCACGTCGAGGAACTAGGGTACCCTGTCGCGCGCGGGAGTGAGCGGGATGTATTGGCTCGTTACTGGCAGGCGGCGCAACCACTGCGCCCTGATGTCATTGTGCGGATCACCGGCGACTGCCCGCTTATCGATCCGCGGGTTGTCGATGCCGTCATCGAGCAGCTTCAACCCGGCGTCGGTTATGTGGCGAACACGTTGCCACCCACGTTCCCCGATGGCCTGGATACTGAGGTTTTCACGTTCGAGGCCCTGGAGAAAGCGGCGCTCAACGCGGACAAACCCCATGAACGCGAGCATGTCACGCCGTACATTCGCGAGTCAGGGCACTTCACGGTACGCAATCATGCCCATTCACGGGATGAGTCGGGCAGGCGCTGGACGGTCGACGAGCCCGAGGACTTCGAGGTGGTCCAGCAGGTCTTCCAGCACTTCCATCCACGAACCGATTTTGGCTGGGAAGAGGTGCTGCGCCTGAGCCAGAAGCAGCCGGAGATCTTCACTGCCAACCGGCATCTGATTCGCAATGGAGGAGCCACGATGAGTGAGGGCCAGAAGCTCTGGAACAGAGCGAAGCGGGTGATACCCGGCGGTAATATGCTGCTGTCTAAACGGCCGGAGATGTTCCTGCCCGAGCAGTGGCCGGCCTATTTTCAGAGCGCTAAGGGGTGTCGAGTTCGGGATCTCGATGGCAATGAATATGTGGACATGTCCGTAATGGGGGTTGGTCCTAATCTGCTGGGATATAGCCATTCCGAGATTGATGAAGCGGTGGTTGAGGTCGCCCGGTCAGGTAACATGTCAACACTGAACTGCCCCGAGGAGGTCTATCTCGCCGAAAGGCTGGTCGAGCTGCACCCGTGGGCGGATATGGCGAGGTTCGCCCGCTCCGGTGGTGAGGCAAACGCCATCGCCGTGCGAATTGCCAGGGCAGCGAGCGGTCGCGACAAGGTGGCCACTTGTGGTTATCACGGCTGGCATGACTGGTATCTGAGCGCCAACCTTGCAGACGATCAAGGCTTAGATGGTCATCTGATCCCAGGGCTTGAGCCTCGTGGCGTCCCGCGGAGCCTTCTGGGCCATACGCTTCCGTTTCACTACAATGATATTGCCGAGTTGGAGCAGCTTCTACGAGATCATCCGGACATTGGTGTGATCAAGATGGAGGTGTCTCGCAACGAAGGGCCAGCACCAGGATATCTGGAAAAGGTGCGAGAACTCGCAACCAGTAACAACGTCATTTTAATCTTCGATGAATGCACATCCGGATTCCGGGAAACTTTCGGTGGGCTCCACAAAAAGTATGGTGTAAACCCAGACATGGCGATGTTTGGTAAGGCGCTTGGAAATGGATACGCCATTACGGCAGTGATTGGTCGTCGTCAAGTCATGGAAGCGGCACAAACAACTTTCATTAGCAGCACTTTTTGGACGGAGCGGATAGGGCCGACCGCTGCGCTCAAGACATTGGAGGTCATGAAGCGGGAGCAGTCTTGGGAAACAGTGACAGATATCGGGCACCGAGTAAGGAAGGGCTGGTGTGATTTGGCTCGAGCACATGGTTTGAATATCAGCATTGCTGGGCTGCCAGCGTTATCGACCTTTTCTTTCAACAGCAAAAATGCCTTGGCGTACAAAACCCTCATTACACAAGAGATGCTGAGGAAGGGGTTTCTGGCAACCACTGCCTTTTATGCCTGCACCGCACACACTTCGGAACTCGTGGACAGATACATGGAAGCGCTTAGTGATGTTTTCGCGAAGATTAGAGAATGCGAGGATGGTCTTGATGTGGCCCAATTGCTCAACGGTCCGGTCTGTCATTCAGGATTTAAGCGACTGAATTGAATAATCACGTTGATGTTCTAGTCATCGCGGCCCACCCCGATGACGAAGCGCTCGGTTGTGGCGGCACCATTGTGCGCTACGCAGCCGAGGGGTATTCGGTGCATTTGGCGTTTCTGGCTGATGGTGTGGGTGCGCGGGATGAGCCTGGCACTGAGCTTGCTCAACAGCAACGCGAAGCGTTGGATCGGCGGCGGGCAGCGGCGCGGAAGGCAGCCGAGATCTTGGGTGCCGCCTCGGTGAGCTTTGATGATCTACCCGATAACCAGCTTGATAGTGTGCCTTTGCTTGATATTACGCAGCGTGTTGAGGCGCTGATTGCTGAGCATGTGCCGAGTATCGTGATTACACACCATGCCGGTGATTTAAATATCGACCATCGGCGTGTGCATCAGGCGGTGATGACGGCGTGTCGACCGCAGCAGGGACACCCAGTGCGAACCTTGCTAGCCTTCGAGGTGCCATCGAGTACGGAATGGCAGCCGCCTGGGAGCGGATCAGCGTTTGAACCCAACTGGTTTGTGGATATCAGTGATACGCTCGCAGCAAAACATGCAGCGCTTGAGGCCTATCACGAGGAAATGCGTGATTGGCCCCACCCGCGCTCACTAGAGGCGGTCGAGCATCTGGCGCGCTGGCGGGGGGCTACCGTGGGCTGCGAGGCTGCGGAGGCATTTGTACTGCTTAGGCAGCTTCGATGAACATCGCCATTAGGACTGACGCCTCCAATCGAATTGGGATTGGGCATCTCACCCGCTGTCGAACGTTGGCTGAGTCGTTGCGCGCCCACGGTGCGGTTGTTCACTTTATCTGCCGCCAACATCCGGGCAATCAGATTCAAACGCTCCAAGACGAAGGCTACTCCGTGAGTCAACTGCCCGAGGGCAAAGAAAAATCCACAACCGATGAAGACTACGCCGCGTGGCTGGGTGTATCGCAGGATCAGGATGCCGACGAGACCTCAGCGGTCCTAAATACACTCACCAAAAGCAGTAAACAGGCTAAATGGGATTGGTTAATTGTGGATCACTATGGGCTTGATAAAGCCTGGGAGCAGCGATTGCGCTCGGTGTCCAAGCAGATCTTGGTGATCGATGATCTGGCGAATCGCGAACATGACTGTGATATTTTGCTAGACCAGAATTTCGGGAGCTCTGCTGCGCGTTATGCGGGGTTGGTGCCGCAACATTGCAAGCAGTTGCACGGCCCTGAGTATGCTTTATTAAAACCGGTGTATGCCGAGCATCGTATGCTATTGCCCGTGCGAGATGGCGAGGTGCGTCGTGTCTTGATTTATTTTGGGAGTGGGACAGATGCTGCAGATTTGACCGGCATGGCGTTCCGCGCATTTCAAGACCTTAAATTAGAGAGTATCGCGCTTGATGTTGTCGTAGGCAGCGCATATGCCCATCAGGACTCACTCGAACAGGCTGTGGCGAAACGGGGCAATGCGATTATCCATCGTCAATTGCCTGATCTGGCTAGTCTTATGGCGAATACCGATCTAGCGATTGGGGCAGGTGGCGCAACGATGTGGGAGCGTTGTTGTGTGGGGTTGCCCAGCATGGTGATCAGTATTGCCGACAATCAGCTTCCTTCTTGTAAAGCACTTGCCCAAGTGGGTCTGATTCATTACCTTGGTGATGCCTCATCTGTTACATTAAGAAGAATACAATTAGCACTTAAAGAATTGCTGAAAGACTCAAAAAAACTTTGTTTTTTGAGCGAGTCTTCAATGAGTTTGGTTGATGGAAACGGTGTTGCTCGAACGAAAGAAAGGATGAGAAGTTGGTGAATAATCCTGTGATAAATATTGGCACCTCTGTTGTTGGTTTCGGCCATGATCCTTTCGTCGTGGCTGAAGTTGGAATTAATCATAACGGTGATTTAGAGCGTGCCATTGAGATGATCCATGTTGCCAAAGCAGCTGGTTGTGATGCCGTGAAATTTCAGACCTTTAAGGCTAGTGAATTTATAAATGATTCGTCCCAGATGTTTACCTATCAGTCGCAAGGTAAACAGGTTACCGAATCGATGCTGGAGATGTTTAGTCGCTATGAGTTTCCAGAAAGCGCCTGGTCAGTTATTAACGATGAGTGTGAGAAGGCTGGAATAATATTTTTTTCAACGCCACAAAACCAATCTGACGTAGATATGCTCCTTAATATCGGTGTCCCCGCGATCAAGGTTGGTTCGGATGATTTCACGAATCTCCCGCTTTTAAAAAATTATGCTCGATCCCAGCTGCCATTGATTCTATCAACTGGCATGTCTGATCTCTCGGAAGCGTATCAAGCCTTGGACGCAGTTGGAGCTTTAGATGGATATCCACTTATTTTGTTGGTCTGTACCTCGCAATATCCGACACCGCCTGTCGATGCTAATTTGTTACGCATCAGAACTTTACAAAAAGCGTTTCCAATGATTCCCATTGGTTTCTCTGACCATACAAGTGGTCCTTTGGCTTCAGCCTTAGCTGTATCGCTTGGTGCAGTCTTCTTGGAAAAACACTTTACTCTCAGCCATGATCTGCCTGGCCCAGATCATTGGTTTTCAGAGGATCCAGAAGGTCTTACTGAATGGGTTGCGGGGATTCGTACAGCATACATGATGTTGGGTGACCCACTTGTGCGCCCAACAAGCACTGAGCGTAGAAACAAGTATGATTGGCAGCGTCGCCTTGTGGCTGGTAAAGATATTAACGCTGGGTCCAAATTTACAGTTGACAATGTTGTTTTGCGACGTGTTGAAGGTGGGAAGGGGCTTCCCCCGTCATTCTTCGAGTATTTAATTTGCAGCACTGCACACCGATCATATAGAGCGGGTGAACCCATAGAGCTATGAATGATATCGATCGAAATATATTCAAAAAGCGCTTTCTTGAGACGATCAATAACCGAGAAAATCCTTATCACCCTTTGGTTTGGATCAATGGTGACCCAGAAATCGGCCAGGGTACCTACATAGGTGGTTTTTCCGAGTTGAATGCGAAAGGAGCGCGGCTGATCATCGGTAAAGATTGTGATATCGCTTCTTTCGTTGCAATCAATGTCGCTGATTCCCACCGGCGTTGCATCGGTCTATCAGATTATATTGCTCGTAATGATATATATATCGGCAATCGTGTATTCATCGGTTCCCACAGCGCCATTCTTGGTGGAGCGGAGATTGGCCATCACTCTGTGATCGCTGCCGGCACAGTAGTGCGGGGTGGTGTGATTCCACCATTCTCTTTGGTACTTCCTCAAGAGATAAAATCGCGCTATTACCAAGGGGAATATGAGGCAAAGTATGGTCCTTGGCGAAGCGATGATTCCACATAACTGACCACATATCACGGCTGAAGACCGTGCAGCGATTGATAAAGCTCTAGCCTCAGGTTGGCTGGCGCAGGGAGCACAGGTTGAGTCCTTGGAGGCTAGCTTTAGCAAGTATTACCATGGAGGATGTTCCGCTGCCGTCTCTAGTGGGACGGCAGCGCTTTATATGGCATTAAAGGCGCTTGAGATTGGTGCGGGTGCCAAGGTGGCGGTCCCAACCTATGCCTGCTCAGCCTTACTTAATGCAATTTACATGGCTGGGGCAACGCCTAGGATCGTTGATGTCCTGCCGGATAGTTTTTGCCTAAATCCCAATGCGTTGAAAACACAAGCTTCCGACGCAACGTGTGTTATTGCTGTGCATACCTATGGGGCTGAGGCTGATATCCAATCGTTGAAAATGTCAGCGAATGTGGTGATAGAAGATTGTTGCCATTCACTAGGTGGACGTGGACAGGCCGGTCTACTTGGTCAAGTTGGTGATGCCGCGATATTGTCGTTTTATGCGACGAAGGTTGTCACAGGCGGCCAGGGTGGTTTGGTATGGTCGCGCAACCCAGTTGTTGCGGAGCGAGTGCGAGACTACCGTGATTTTGACTGTAGAGAATATTATGAGCCACGCTTCAATTTTCAGATGACGGACCATCAGGCTGCATTAATCAATAGCCAAATGCTCAGATTGAATTCTATTCGTGCTCGACGCTTCGAAATCGCTGACACATACCGTTCAGCTCTGCCTGCAGGGTTTGTGGTTCAGGCAGGCCTGGCCGATGTAGGGCAGATGGTCTATCGTTTTGTAGTAGTAGCGCCAGATGAGACGACCCGAGAGGCTCTGAGTGTGTATTTAAAGGAGGTAGGAGTAGGCTGCGCTATACCTATTGAGCGATATGAATTACTGCATCGCTACCTTCAGCTTGATCCTGCAAAGTTTCCAGTGGCCGAGGAGTTGGCAGGGAGAACCCTCTCTTTGCCAATTCATGTGGGATTAACTGATGATGAAGTCGCCCAAGTGGCCGATGCTCTCTCGAGATTTCAATAATGATCCTAACAGCTCACCAACCAGTGTATTTACCGTGGATAGGTTTATTCCATAAAATTGCAATATCTGATCAATTTGTGTCCTTCAATCAGGTGCAATATCAACCGAAAGATTGGAATAATAGGAACTTGATTAAGACGCCTCAAGGCCCGATCTGGTTGACTGTGCCAGTTCTCCGCAAGGGTTATTTGGAAAAAACCATAAGTGAAATAGAGATCAACAACAGTGTACCCTGGAAGAAGAAACACCTTAAAAGCCTAAATATGGCTTATGGAAAGGCTCCTTTTTTTAGCCGATATATTGAGTTCTTTGAGGAGATTTATTGTAGTAATTGGGAAAGCCTTGTTGATCTAAATGAGACGATGCTCAAAGGCTTCCTAGATATGCTGAGTATTGACGTAAAAATACATTCGGCTGAAGCTTATGATTTTCAGGGACACAAAAGCGAGTTAGTCTTGGATATGTGCCGAAAGTTAGGGGCTAGTGATTATATTTTCGGCGCTATGGGCAAAGACTACGCCGACCAAGTGGCCTTTGATGCTGAAGAAATTAAAATTCATTTCCAAGACTATGTTCACCCTGTATATCCTCAAATGCATGGAGAGTTTATTTCTCATCTAAGCATCGTGGATTTACTTTTTAATTGTGGTGATGAGAGTAAGGAGATTCTTATGGCAGGCAACATTGCGAAGAATATGCTTTGAGCACAAAAGCCAAACTGGTACCTACTCGATGATTATTACGCTTCCTGAGAAAAAAAAGATCATGATCTTGGCAGTGCACCCGGCTGGGATACACTTTGCGAAGACGCTAGTGAGTGAAGGTTTCGACGCTGGCGCAATCACGCTTGTTTTGGATGAGCAAAGGATATGCGAGAACCATAATGAACGGCCCTCGGGTATCAATGTTGTTGAAGGGCGATGTAACGATTCAAGCATGATTTTGAAGGTAGCCCGTGAGTACGGGGCAAACGTTTGTTGTGTTTTCGCATGGTACGCGATCTTGAAGCGAGAGTTTATCGACATTTTCAACGGCGCAATATTTAACATGCATTTTGGGGACCTGCCGCTTTACAGAGGTGCTGGTGGATTCTCTTGGCAGGTATTAAACGGCCACCAAGTATTGGGGTCGTTTGTTCACCAACTCACATCAAAAGTTGACGCAGGGCCAGTCGTGTGCAGTGTGCTTGAAAGAATAGACAAAGACGAGCCATATCCTGCGGATTTCATTCAACTGTCAAACAGACTTGCGTTATGCGTTACAAGTGATTTTGCAAAGGTGATATTACGTAAGAATAATCTAGATGTCATTGACCAATCTGAGACAAAGGCTGAGTATTTCCCAAAGCTTACGACTGCTGAAAATGGAAGAATTAACTTTGAGTGGGGTGTTGAAGAGTTCTCGTGTTTCGTGCGAGCGTTCTCTGACCCTTACCCTGGGGCATCATTCGTCTATTCGGACAATGTTTATCGTGCGCGTGCAGTCCAGATTCTTCAGTCGGCCTTGAAGCTACACCCCTTCTGTGCGGGCCTTATTGTCAATAAATCTGAACTAGGACTTCATGTGGCGTTAAAGGATGGCATCGTTGCTTTGAGAGAACTTTATGACGACATGGGGCAACGCATTGATTTCGATGTCTTTAGAATAGGCAACAGGCTTTGGAATCCAGCGAACGAATTGGAAAAAGCGTTGCTATACCGCCCTTAATGCGAAAATGGTTGTTCAACGGTGGCTAGAAAGTATAAGAAAATTCTCATTGTTGCCGCTCATGCCGACGACGAAGTTCTGGGTTGTGGTGGAACGGTAATCCCCCCATTTATAATCGGGGCGATAAGTAGAGTTCATTAGGCGGCCATGGCTACCTTCTGTTTCGGGGTGATACCGCCAAGTGCCATATTCGGTCGTTCATTGTTGTAAGTCCATAGCCACCGGGTGGCGAAGTCCTGGACCTCAGCGATTGATTCGAACAAATAGTGGCTTAGCCAGTCATAACGTATAGTCCGGT
>LFIK01002843.1_pt1 | contig 14044 bp, 12 predicted proteins | sample 643401 | NCBI WGS metagenome assembly LFIK01 (sample SAMN03777447, study PRJNA286221) | soda lake metagenome | biome: soda lake; feature: Kulunda steppe; material: water; isolation source: sample T5-Br brine of Lake Tanatar-5 | place: Russia: Kulunda steppe | collected 2010-07 | reverse complement strand
GGGACTGCAGATGCCGTTCGTGTTGCTTCACAAGCACTTACTGATGAGCCGTTTGTGGTACTGAATGGTGATGCACTTTATGACATCCCTGCACTCCAGAAACTGTATCAGAATGGTCCCGCAGTTGGTTCGTACCGAGTCTCGAATCCGAGTTCGTATGGCGTATTAAAAACCGACGGTGATCGAGTTACTGGTGTTGTCGAAAAGCCAATAGACCCGCCATCAAATCTCATCAACACTGGTGCCTATGTATTCCCTGCTGAGACCCGCGATCGGCTCGATGTTGATGTGTCAGAACGTGGTGAGCTTGAGCTTACAGACGTCCTGCAAGCAGTGTGTGATGCACATACCGTAACCGCAGTCCCATTCGAGCGATGGCTTGATGTCGGCCGGCCGTGGGAGTTGCTCTCTGCAAACGAATGGCTGGCTGAATCGCTTACATCAGAGCAGGCAGGGACTGTTCATTCAGATGCAACGGTTTCAGGATCAGTTGTTGTTGAGGACGGTGCAACTATTAAAAGTGGTGTGACGATCGAAGGGCCAGCGTACATTGGAAGCGGTGCAACTATCGGTCCAAACGCGTACATTCGGGGCTCAACATACATCTGCTCAAATGCAAAAGTAGGCCACGCTGTTGAAGTCAAAAATAGTATCCTCTTTGAGGGTGCCACTGTTGGGCACCTCTCGTATATTGGTGATAGCCTCATTGGCAAGCAGACGAATTTTGGCGCGGGAACAACAGTCGGGAACCTCCGTCACGATGGCGAACCCGTCAAGCTAACAGTCAAGGGAAAGCGTGTCTCTACCGGTCGACGGAAAATGGGCGTCGTCTGTGGCGATGAGGTGAAAACAGGGATCAATACGAGTTTGAATCCGGGTGTCATTCTCTCCAGTGAATCATTTACGACACCGGGAGAGGTTGTGACACACGATCGCTAATGTACAGCTCCTCGAGTCTCACTCAGAAGGAACCAAGCAGTATGCGTGTCCTGGTGCGTTGACAACTTCTTCTTCATCCTCATCCCAGTATCCTGAAATATCGCCTCGTTCTGCGTAGTAGATTCGACCGTTATTCGGAACCGCTTCACTTGTGACATGACCACGGTTCTGGACCCGCCAACGAACCGCTCCAGTACCCTTCTCAAGCGCATAGAGGTGTGTGTCATACGAACCGACAAGTACTGCATCTGCAGTCACTGTGAGTGATCCGATAACGCTTCCGCCGACGTTTGTTGACCACATCTCCTCACCAGTTTCGGTATCCAATGCATGGACGTGATTGTCATCGCCACCCATGTAGACAATCCCTGTTTCCGGATCGATTCCCGGGTTCGACATAATGACGCGACCGGTCTCAAATCGCCACGTCTCTGTTCCGTCTTCAAGATCAAGCCGATAGAAGTTCCCATCCCACGAGCCAACAAAGACACCACCCTCATACATTGGTGTGGTCCCTTTAATTTCTGCGCCGGTTTCGAACTCCCATGCGGGCTCCAGCGACGGGAACTCCCAACAGTACATCACACCGTCGTTCGAGCCGATCGCCATCCGTTCGGTTTTGGGATCGATCGCTGTTGATGGATGTGGCATCCCCAGTGGTCGATCGTCTTTCCAAAGCGGCTGTCCAGAGGCGGCATCGATCGCCCACATCGTCCCGGCCGGTGGATGATTGTACTCAGTGACGACGTAGATCACGCCATCCCAATATGCGGGTGAGGAGCCGATTGCGATCGATCCGTCCAACTCCATCCGTGAGGTTCGCCATACCTCCTCACCAGTGTGAATATTGAACGCGTAAAGATCACCGTCATAGCCGCCGATGTAGGCGACATTATCCACGATCGCAGGTGTGCCATGAATACCAAGGTTTGTCGCCCCTGTTTGGGCGGTCCATTTGTGCTCTCCTTTTGGGGTGACTGCGTGGATTCGACCTGTATCTGCAGGGATGATTACGGTCTCTCCATCAGGAGTTGGAAGTGGGCTTGCTTTTGCTGCGGTATGGCCGATGTAATTAACCGGAAGCTGCCAGTTGATTTCGACCGCATCCGGAACCGTTTGCTCTGGATAGTATCCAAGCCGCCGAAGCCCACGGCGGAACATTGTAATATTCTCGTCATCCGGATATGTCCGGTCGTATGCCAGCAGTTCTGGATTAAACTCAGCCTGTGTCTTGTCATATACGGGTGTTCCGGGTGCGGCGACACATCCTGCAAGACCGCCAATAAGTGCAGCACCACCTGCTTTGATCGCGTTTCGACGCGAAAATGAATACCGTTTGGAGGAGTTATTTCGATCGGCCATCTACGATACTTCGCGGTTTGTGCGGGCTCAATATATGTGTCTCGGTGACTCCCGTTACATCACCCCAGTGCACCGTCGAGAATCGACCGTGCCTCTTCGAGGATCTCAGCTGTCCGATCCGTATCTCGTGATTCGGCAGTGAGTCGGATGATTGGCTGTGTCCCTGATGCCCGAATGAGGAACCAGCCATCAGCTAACCCAACTCGGACGCCATCGATCGTTGTCACGTCATCATACGTCGCTTCAACAGTCTCGGTAATCGTCTCCATAACGTCATACTTGTCCGCTACCTCGATCGAATCGCGCAGGATTGGGTAGGTGTCGATCGATGCGAGCCGCTCCGAAAGCGGCTGTGTTGCTGCTAGTACGGCGAGTGTCACCGCAGCCAATGGGCCATCCGGACAGTAGGTTTGTTCAGGGAAGATCCATGCTCCGGAAGGCTCACCACCGAACGACACATCTGGCTCGCGTGTTTTTTCTGCAACATAGACGTCGCCGACTCGTGTCCGGACAACGGATGCACCGACCGCTGAAAGTGTATCATCAACGGCAAGGCTTGTATCAACTGGTGCTGCGACCCGATCGCCATTGGATGCAATCTCGCGTGCAAACGTTGCGAGTAACAGATCTCCGGAGACAAACTCGCCTGTGTCTGTGACAGCCATCATGCGATCGGCATCGCCATCATGTGCAATACCGAGATCAGCATCAGTTGCACGAACATGTGCTTGGAGTGCAGTCGTTGTTGTTGCGGTTGGCTCACTTGGTCGGCCAGGGAACCGACCATCGGGCTGGCCATTGAGTGTTTCAACATCCGCGCCTGCTTGGAACAGCGCGTCTGCGGTTACCTGTCCCATCCCGTTCCCGAGATCAACAACTACAGATAGATCCGAAAGGTCTGCACTCTCTGCATCAATATATGAGATCAGTGCGTCAGCATGTGTATCGGCGGCGCTTGTATCATGCGTTACCGATCCATGCTCATCCCACGATGTGAGATCAAAACTACCGGTCTCAATTCGCTCTTCGATCGCATTCTGTGCAGTAGTATCGAATGCTTGTCCGGATGGGGTCCAGAGCTTTATTCCATTATCTTCCGGTGGATTGTGCGATGCAGTAACAATAATTCCAGCTGCGGCATCATGTGTACCAATCGCACGAGCAAGGGTGGGTGTTGCGACGGTTCCAAGTTTGATACAATCGGTCCCAGATTCAACAAGGCCTGCTTCAAGTGCAGAAAGGAGGGCTCGTCCCGAGTCTCTAGCATCTCGCCCAAGAACAACTCGATCGGCTGTTGCGCCAACTGCACGGCCAATATCCAATGCAATAGACGCAGTCACGTCAGTTCCAACAGGGCCACGAACGCCACTCGTTCCGAACATACCATAGTTGTCGGGAGAGCCGCCTATAGGTTTGTTGTCGCTCAGTACACAGGTGAATAGAAACCGCCACGTTTTGATGGGGTGCGTTCAAATACCGTGATATGTATCGAAAAGGGCATCTCGGTGTTTCGTTACTTGTCTTTGCACCGATTGGGTACGGGCTTGTCTCAATCGGTGAGCCAGAGCTTGCGCTTCTTACTGGTGCGGTGATGGTCTGGTTAGCAATGCTCCCGGATATTGATCACCGCCTCCCAATTATTTCTCACCGAGGGCCAACACATTCGCTCTTGTTTGCAGCGTTGGTTGGTGGAGTATTTGCTGGAGTTGGATTTCTGTTAGAGGGTGCGTTTACGGTTGCTGGATTCAGTCTTGCTGCATTTGGGTTCTTTCTTGGATTCATGAGCGTCTTTGCACACCTTATTGGCGACACACTCACGCCTGCAGGAGTGAACTACCTGTGGCCACTAAGCACAAAAACGTTCTCCGTATATCTCACGCGAGCCGATAACACGATCGCAAATCAAGGACTGTTCGCGCTTGGGGTGCTCGTCTCCGCAGCCGTCATGGGCCTTGCATTCGGCGTCTTCTGAGGCCCAACGTGCGCGTATCTTTTTGAAGATTGCACCGAAACCGATCGGTATGACCGATCAGCCGACACTTGATCAAGACGCAATGCGTAATTTCCCGGTCCCAGCGTATGACTCACTCCCGACAGACATACAAGAACGGATCGAAGAAGAGACTGCCCGTGCTGGATTTACCCCAAACGTGTTCGCAGCGATGGCGTACAGCCCTGCTCAGTGGCGCGCGTTCATGGCGTATCATGATGCGCTTGTTGAGGACTCTGCACTCGATCGAGAAGAGATCGAGATGATCGTGGTCGCAGTCTCAGGCGTTAACCACTGTTACTACTGCAACGTTGCACACGGTGCACTTTGTCGGATCTATGCAAAGGATCCATTGCTTGCTGATCAGCTCGTTTCGAACTACCGAACTGCAGACATCTCTGCAAAGCGCAAGGCAATGTTAGACGTTGCAGTCACCCTCACTGAGCGGCCAATGGAGATCACACAAGCGGACCTCGATCGCTTAGCCGAGGTTGGTTACAGCGAACAAGCAATCTGGGATATCGGTGCCGTGACTGCATTCTATAACCTCTCAAATCGGATGGCTCATTTTGCGGATATGCGACCAAACGAGGAGTTCCATACGCTTGGCCGAGGGCAAAAGTAACCGAATCGCACTACTCGATCGTGTACCCTGCCTCAGTGATTGCGGCTTCGATCGCTGTTTTTTTGCTGTCACCCTCAACAGTGACCACACCTGACTCATGATCTGCATCGACAGACGATACGCCAGCGATGTCGCTCACTGAACTCTCAACATTCGCTTCACAGCCCGTACAACTCATTCCACTCACTGCGAGTTTGAGTGCCATATATCAAGAATGGAGATACTCAAGCAAGTTGATTATGGTTTTGAAACAAAAGTATATGAGTGTATTATGTTGGGATTATAATTCCACGTCGGTAGCACTAATGAGGTGCAGTGCATAGATGGGATATGCGTGAGTTAGACCGGATCGATCGCGAAATAATTCAATTGCTTCTTGATGATGGTCGGAGACCGTACAGCAATATCGCAGAGCATGTTGGGCTCTCCGCACCCGCAGTAACCGACCGAATCGATCGGCTTCGAGAGGTTGGCGTGATCGAAGGGTTCTCCGTCGATCTCGATACTGGGTTGCTTCGGGACGGTGTTCCAGTGTTAGTTGAACTCGCAGTTGAGCCCGCATATCTCCCCGCTGCAAGCGACGCACTAAGTGGCCTCGAACGGATAGAACACCAGTACACCACCGCAGATGCTTCGATTTTTGTGCATGCAACAGTTGGGACAGACAGTGTTACAACGTTGCTCGATAGTGTTTTGGATTTTAATCGAGTTCGATCGATCGATGTCCACCTCCTCTCGGATTCGTCGTGGTCCCCACGTATCGGACCGGACGCACAGCTTGCAATCGACTGTGTTGAGTGTGGAAACGCAGTAACTGGAGAGGGCGAATCCGAGCGTATTGACGGAACGCTGTACCACTTTTGTTGTGGCTCGTGTTTGGGGAACTTCACCGATCGGTACGATCGGTTTGCTGCTGATGTGTAGTTTTGAATCCAAAGTTTAGGGCTATTTCTACTATCGATTCAAAATGAAAATTCGGTTGAAAGGGGAGCCCGTATATACTAGCATGAGCCACACATCCCATCTTGAGATCTCCGGCATGTCCTGTGCAACATGTACAGGAAATGTCCAAGATGCCTTACATGAGCTTACCGGTGTCGAGTCCGCAAGTGCAAACTTCGCAACAGATGAAGGGTCAGTAACGTATGACCCGGATGTTGTGTCGCTCAAAACGATCTATGAAACAATCGAACATGCGGGCTATGAGCCACTCCGGGAGCGAAAAACGATTGAGATTGGCGGTATGTCTTGTGCAAACTGCTCTGCAGCAAACAAACGCGCGATCGAGGCAGTAGCGGGAGTTATTGAAGCGTCGGTTAATTTCGCAGCAGATGAAGCCACTGTCGAGTATAACCCGGTGGACATCGAACTCGATGCAGTGTTTGACGCGATTGAAAAGGCAGGCTATGATCCGATCCGTCCAACAGAAGATGACGACGCCGAGACAGAGCGCGAGTCGGTTGCCAAACGTGAGATGAAAAAACAGTGGCGGCTCGTTGTTATTGGTGGTATCCTCACCCTGCCGTTCCTTCCAATCATGGCGTCGATGTTTGGTCTCGTCTCGCTTCCGGAGACAGTCCTCGGAATCGAACTTCACATTATTGAGTTCGTTCTTGCCACTGGGTTGATGGCAATCCTCGGAAAAGAGTTCCTTGTTGGCGCATATCGCGCAGCAGTCCACAATCGACAAGCCAACATGGATACGCTTGTCGCGATGGGAACAAGTGTTGGCTATCTCTACAGCGTTGGTGTACTTGGCGGTGCCATCACTGGCGAAGGACTCTACTTCGAGGCCGTTGCGTTCATCCTCTGGTTTATTACGCTTGGTAACTGGCTTGAAGCGCGATCGAAAGCGCAAGCCAGCGATGCCCTTCGCGCACTGCTCGAGCTCAAAGCAGATGACGCAACGCTCGTCCATGACGATGGGACAGAAGAGACGATTGCGGTTGATTCGATTCAGGTTGGCGATCAACTGAAAGTCAGACCAGGCGAGCGGATTCCAACTGACAGCATCGTCGTTGACGGTGAGAGTGCAGTTGATGAGTCGATGTTGACGGGCGAAAGCATCCCCGTAGAGAAATCGGTTGGCGATGAGGTTATCGGATCGACGATCAACGAGAATGGAGTGCTCACTATTGAAGCGACAAAGGTTGGCGCAGAGACGGCAATCCAGCAGATCGTCAAACGGGTCAAAGAGGCCCAATCCCGACAGCCGGATATCCAACGGCTTGTTGACAAAGTGAGTGCCTACTTTGTTCCGCTTGTTATCGTAAACGCATTCATGTGGGCCGTGCTGTGGTATCTGTTCCCAGCACAGCTTTCATCGGTTGTGGGACTGCTTCCACTTACCCCTGTAAGCGGTGGGCCAGTTGCTGGCGGCGTCCCACTGCTTGAGTTCTCGATGGTTGTGCTTGCGTCGTCGATCCTTATTGCATGTCCATGTGCACTTGGGCTGGCAACGCCTGCAGCGACGATGGTTGGCTCAACGATCGCTGCAACAAACGGTGTCCTGTTCAAAGGTGCAGACATTCTCGAACGTGCAAAAGAGATTGATGCGATCGTCTTCGATAAAACGGGGACGCTGACACACGGCGAGTTGGCACTCACGGATGTGGTGTCGCTCGGAGAACCTGTTCGGACTGACGGTGCGGGAGTCGCTATTGAAAAACCAGAACGTGATGCAGAAGCGTTCGTTCTCGCTGCCGCAGCCAGTGCAGAGCGCGGTTCGGAACACCCACTGGCGCAGTCGATCGTCGCCGGCGCGAACGACCGAGACCTTGCACTCGCAGAGCCAAGAAAGTTTGAGAACATCCCAGGGCATGGAATTAGCGCAGAGACGGAGTTTGGTGAGACGCTTGTCGGCAACCGAAAGCTCATGAGGGACAACGGAATCGATCCCCAACCCGCAGAAGAGGAGTTAGTCCGCTTGGAGAATGAGGGGAAAACAGCGATGTTAGTCGCAGTCTCCGGTAGCCTCGTCGGCGTTGTTGCGTCGGCGGATACAGTCAGAGAGAGCGCAAAGACAACGATCGAAGCCGTACAAAAACGTGGCCTTTCGGTCTATATGCTGACTGGAGATAATGAACGAACTGCGCGTGCGGTCGCAGCGGATGTCGGCATTGACCCGGACAACGTTCGTGCGGGAGTCCTTCCAGCCGATAAAGCCGATGCCGTAGACGAGTTACAATCCGCAGGCGGTCGAGTGATGATGGTTGGTGATGGGGTCAATGATGCCCCTGCACTCACAACTGCTCACATTGGCGTTGCGATCGGTTCGGGAACCGATGTTGCGATCGAAGCCGCGGATGTCACCCTCATGCGAGACGACCCAGCGGATGTCTTGAAGGTGATTCGTATTTCGGAGGCAACGATCACCAAAGTCAGACAGAACCTGTTTTGGGCGTTCGCATACAATACAACGCTTATTCCGATCGCCTCGCTTGGGATGCTCAACCCTGCACTTGCAGGACTCGCAATGGCAGGATCGAGCGTCTCTGTGATGACAAACAGTCTTGCATTCCGGCGGTGGGATCCACATACGGACTATCACTTCCTCCCGTTGAGACTGTTCTACAAAAACAAATAAATCGCCTTGCGTCCAAACGTTTTTATGTTTTCTGACCCTCCATTTAGGTGTCATGCCGAAAGGGAAGGTAGCCTTCTTTAACGACACAGGCGGTTACGGTTTCATCGAAAGCGACGACCTCGACGAGGACGTCTTCTTCCACATGGAAGATATCGGTGGCCCTGACCTCGAAGAAGGCCAAGAGGTTGAATTTGACGTCGAACAGGCCGACAAAGGCCCTCGCGCAAAAAACCTCGAACGACTGTAGCTACACACGTAGCCACTCGGAATAATTTATAACTGCGGTTTCAGTTTTGCTGTGACCGTCCACACGCCACGAGCGATCGCCGTCTTTTCGTTCGTGGTGTTTACAACACTGCCAGCGGTGGCTATAGTTGTCCGTCTTGGGCGAGCGATCGGATCTCAGCTGCGCGTGATTGAATCTCCGCCCACTCAGCGTCGTCTTTCTTATCAACATGAGCGTACATCAGCCCCATTCGGCCAGTTCCACGAAGTGTCTCTTCATTTGTTTTGAGAAAGTCCCAGTAGAGCGCATTGAATGGACAGGCGTTTTCGCCGGTTGTTTTTGAGATCGCGTACGGACACGATTTGCAGTGATCACTCATCTTGTTGATGTAGTTGCCGGATGATGCATACGGCTTCGAGGAGAGCACGTCGCTCCCAAATGAACCCATCCCAATCACGTTCGGTGTCGTCACCCAATGATAGGCATCAACAAACCCGAGGTGGAACCACCTGTTCAACGCCTGTGGGGTGACCCCGTAGATGAGCGCAAAGTTCGAGAGGACCATCAACCGCTCAATATGATGGGCGTAGCCTCGATCGTACACATGCGTTACGGCTTCTGAAAGACACTGCATCTCCGTCTCGCCACTCCAGTAGAGCGGAGGCAGCGGTTCTGTTTGGGAAAGCTGGTTTGCCTGTGCAAGTTCCGGCATCGAACGCCGATAGACATGCCGCATGAACTCACGCCATCCGATGATCTGGCGAATGAACCCCTCAACGCTATGTACTGGTGCGGTTCCCGCCTGATAGGCTGCCTCTGCACGATCGACAACCTCCTGTGCAGTCAGGAGGCCAATGTTTAGCCCAGCGGAAAGCAACGAATGTGACAGCGCCCACTCACCAGTTAGCATCGCGTCCTGATATGGGCCGAACGCTTCGAGTCGCTCATCGATCACGTGATCAAGCAGTGAAACCGCTTGTTCGCGGGTTACTGGCCACTGAAGTGGCTCCTCAACTGACGGTAACCGTCCCCAACTGTCAGGATAGCGATCGCTCACAAACGCATGGACCGATCGAGTAACCGCATCATGTGCAAATGTTGGTATTGGTGGGGGAGACCACTCTTTGGGTGGTGTCTCACGATTTTTATCATCGTAGTTCCACTCGCCACCGATCGGTTCTCCGTCCTCGATCAGAATACCTGTTTCTCGGCGAACGTGACGATACCAGTTTTCCTGTCTGTATGTCCGACTATCCTCATGCTTACCTGCCCACCCATCAAACATCGATGGCGTGGTCACAAAGAGCTCGTTTTCAACGCGAGTCAGTGTCCCGCCGCAGTCTTCGACAAGGCTTTGCAGTCGATCACCAGCACCATGGCTTGGCGGCTCCATCAACACCAGATTGTCGCCAGGATTTGCCGTAAAATACGTCTCTAAACCCTCATGAAACGTCTCAGCAGTAATATACGTAACCTCATATCCATCTGCTTGAAGCGAATTACGGAAGTGACGCATCGCACTAAATAGCAGCAACAGTTTTTGTGGGTGATAGCGGAGCCGTTCGCCAAATCCGTGCGCTTCGATCATCAGCACATGGTCTGTGTGCTGAATTGGCCCCACATCCGTTGTCAACTGGTCACCGAGTACCCACACGGTCATACTGATACTTGGTGTGCTGTTGGCTAAATTGCCTCGCCCACGTAGCCGCTTCGATCGGCTTTTTGTCGATTGCGTGTGAGTAGCCCACATGGAGTATACGACGCTTGGCACGACTGGTATGAAAGTCTCCAAAATCTGTTTAGGCTGTATGAGTTTTGGCTCAAGCGACTGGCGCGAGTGGGTACTTGATGAAAAAGAGGGGGTTGAGTTGGTTGACCGAGCGATCGATCTTGGGATCAATTTCTTTGATACGGCGAATATGTACTCAAACGGAGAATCCGAGCGAGTGCTTGGGAAGGCGCTTGAAGGTCGCCGCGATGAGGCAGTTGTTGCCAGCAAAGTCTACTTCCAGATGGACGAGAACGATCCAAACTCCGGTGGACTCTCGCGAAAGGCGATCGAACAGGAGCTCGATGCCAGTCTCGATCGGTTGGGAATGGATACGCTCGATCTGCTCCAGATTCACCGATACGATTACGACACGCCACCGGAGACAACGCTCAGAGCGCTTGATGATGCAGTTCGACGTGGGAAGACCAGATACGTTGGTGCATCATCCATGTGGGCACATCAGTTCTCGGATATGTTGCATACGAGTGACTCACTCGGCCTCGATCGGTTTGTGACAATGCAGAACCACTACAATCTTGTCTATCGGGAGGAGGAGCGAGAGATGCTTCCGCTCTGTTCAAAAGAAGACGTTGGTGTGATTCCGTGGTCACCGCTTGCTCGCGGTTATCTGACTCGACCGGACGACCAGATTGATTCGACAACACGCGGGGAAACTGAAGAGCATATGTACAGACATCCATACCGCGAGGGCGGTGGCAAAGAGATTAACGCTCGTGTCGCAGAACTCGCCGAAGAGAAAGGTGTGAAGATGGCCCAGATTGCGCTTGCATGGGTCCTTTCAAAGGACGTTGTCACTGCACCGATCGTTGGGACTACGTCGATCGAACACCTCGAAGATGCCGTTGAAGCGCTGTCAATCAACCTGACCAGTAGCGATATCGAATATCTCGAAGGACCGTATGAATCGGTTCGTGTTTCTGGTCACGAGTAGATATCTATCTGGTAATAGCTCCTAACCGTATCTCTGACCGTGTTGGGTCATGGAGCTTACAAAAGGATTTGCCCTGTCTGTCTTGGCGATACTCGGATTGCTAACTGCGCTTTTGTTTCTCCCATTTGTGACACCAATTGTGGGTGCTGCACTTGTCGCCTATCTCCTTTTGCCGATTCAGCATCGACTCACCGATCGGATAAGTGACGGTATGTCCGCAGCGCTGTTAGTAGTTGCAACAACCCTACTGTTCGTCATTCCAGTTGTGTTGATCCTCAGAATTGCGATTCTTGAAGCCATAGAGATTGGCACGCGCATTGAAGAGGGTGAGATTGATCTGTTTCTCATTGATCAGTGGGTTGAGGAGCTGCTCGGGAGACCAGTTGATACACCCGGCTGGATCGATCGAGGCGAAAGTTTCCTCATCGAGTTCCTGAGTGATGAACCCGGTGGCGTTGCGGGGTACGTGACAAATGTGGTCTCACTACTTGGTGGTGTGACGGAGTTTCTTATTGGGATTGCTGTCTTTGGTCTTCTGTTATATTATTTTTTAAAAGATGGCGATCGGTTTGTTGCGTGGATTCACTCGGTCACGCCATTACCGGAGCCGCTCCGCATGGAGTTACACGATCGAGTAGACAACCTCTTGTGGGCGATTATTGTTGGGAGTGTGCTTGTGTCGGTGATTCAGGGCGTGCTCACAGGAATTGCCTTGGCAATTAGTGGATTCTCTAGTATCGTATTCTGGACGGTCATTGCCGTGTTCTTTGCAATTTTACCGGTCATTGGCGCATCTGCGATCTGGATTCCTGCAACGCTCTATCTGCTTGCGACTGGACAGTTTCTTTCAGCACTGTTTTTGGGCCTGTTTGGGTTGATTGTGATCAGCCTCTCGGATAACTTGTTGCGTGGCATGATCGGTGCCCGGACCGCACAGATGAATCCCGGGTTGTTTCTGCTCGGTATCTTTGGTGGTGTGTTTCTGTTTGGGTTTATTGGTATATTCCTGGGGCCGCTTGTTGTCGGCGCAACGAAAGCTTTCACCGAAGTGTTTGCCAAGGCATACAGCCCGTACACCGGTCAAGACGGAGAAATAACAGGCAACGTCAATAGGCCACCCCAACCGCAGCAGGCGTCCTAACCGCTTAGTCTAACAGCTGTGCTGCGATCGTATTCCGGAGAATCTCACTGGTCCCTTCATAAATCTCGTTGAGCTTCGCATCTCGGTAGTATCGCTCGACTGCGAAATCCGTCGTGTAGCCGTAGCCGCCGTGGATCTGGATCGCTTCATTTGCAACCTCACGGGAAATCTCGCTCGCATACAGCTTTGCCTGCGCTGCCTCCTTGATGAATTTCTCACCGCGAATCTTTTTATCGGCTGCTTGATGCATAAGCAGGCGTGCACACTGCAGTTTGGTATCCATGTCTGCAAGCTTGTGCTGGATTGCTTGGAACTGACTAATTGGGCCATCAAACTGCTCTCGCTCTTGGCTATATTTCACTGCATCATCAAGTGCTGCCTGTGCAATTCCGACCGATCGGGCCGCGATCGTAATGCGCCCACCGTTCAGCGTTTTTAGTGCGTGGATGAAGCCGTCACCCTCATCTCCTAGGAGCCGATCGGCAGGGATTCGCATCTCGTCGAATCGTAGCTCTGCGGTCGGACAGCCCTTATCACCAAGTTTGTGTTCTGTTCCTTCGACAATGAAGCCATCATCCGCTTCGGGGCGAACAATAAACGAAGAGATTCCCTTATTTCCAGCATCCGGATCAGTCTTTGCAAAGACAGTCACCGTCTCTGCAACGGATCCGTTTGAGATCCAGAGCTTTCCGCCGTTGAGTATGTATTCGTCTCCATCTTTCTCAGCAGTCGTCTCCATTGCTGGAACATCGCTTCCTGCACTGGCTTCCGAGAGTGCGAATGCTCCGATATCCGTCCCCTCATTCAATGGTGTAAGGTACTGTTCTTTTTGTGGTTCATCACCAAACGCATAGAGCATATTTCCGGCGAGGCTGGTATGGGCTGCGACTACCGTTCCGAGCCCACCTGAGCCGCGCGAGATTTCAGCAAGACCGATCGCATAGCTGTGATAATCCAGCCCTGCACCACCATACTCCTCCGGAAACGGCATCCCCATAAGTCCAAGCTTACCCATCTCAGCAACAAGGTCTGCAGGAAACTCGTCGGTTTTATCAATCTCCTCAGCACGAGGTTTGATCTCTTCATCAACAAACTCCGAAACCATATCTCGGATTTGGCGCTGTTCAGCGGAGAGGCTGAAATCCATATCTCACGTTTTCGGTGTGCTACCTTAGGCGTTTCCACACGGTTTTTCATACTAGACTACTGGCAGAGATCCGTCGCTTCCCCAAGAGACTTTTTAGGCCTGCATACATACAGTATCGTACTTGAATGAGCGGACACGAATCTCGCCCACCCGGGACTGACGTCGAAGACGACCTGCAATGGTGTCACGACGCCGTTCAGGACGTTTCACGGACGTTTGCGCTGACTGTTGACGTGCTCGAAGAGCCAATGTCAACGCACATCTGTCTGGGCTATCTCCTTTGTCGAATTGCTGATACTGTCGAG